>B570J29032_109958126_pt1 | contig 11613 bp, 7 predicted proteins | sample LakMenEpi16Nov12_FD_29032 | JGI IMG/M metagenome (IMG submission 29032)
AGAGAGATCGCTTTGCAGAGCTTCACCAACGATTATTCGAAGTTCCTGGTCGCGGTACACGGCGACAAATATGCGGCTGACGCATGGTTTTTCGATGTTCAAACGCGCCAACTGATTCATCAGTACACTCCACGTCCAGAACTGAAGGCTGTCGAAGAGCATTTGGCCGCCATGACGCCAGTTCGGTATCCCAGTAGCGATGGTTTAGAGATACCCGGATATCTGACGCTGCCGGTGGGAGTTGAAGCTAAAAACCTGCCAACTGTCATTCTAGTTCATGGTGGCCCGAAAGGACCACGCGACTTGTGGGGATACAATCCCGAAGCTCAGTTTTTAGCCAATCGCGGTTACGCAGTGCTGCAACCCAATTTCCGTGCCAGCGGTGGATACGGCAAGGAATTTCTCAACGCAGGTGACTTGCAGTGGGGCAAGTTGATGCAGGATGATATCACTTGGGGTGTCAAATATTTGATCTCTCGTGGCATCTCTAATAAAGATCGCGTGGCAATCATGGGCGGCAGTTATGGCGGTTACGCGACTCTGGCTGGACTTGCCTTCACACCCGACCTTTATGCATGTGGAGTCGACATTGTGGGCCCGAGCAATATCGCCACGTTATTGGATTCGATTCCAGCCTATTGGGAATCAGGGCGAGCCTTTCTGTACGGCATGGTAGGCGATCCCAACACGGAAGAAGGCGCCAAGATGATTCGTGAGGCCAGCCCTCTGTTCAGTGCGGACAAGATCAAGAAGCCTCTCTTGATCATACAAGGTGCTAACGACCCACGCGTCAAGCAGGCCGAGTCGGATCAGATTGTGATTGCCCTACGCGACCATGGTCATGACGTCAGCTACTTGTTAGCCGAAGATGAAGGCCACGGATTCGCCAAGCCGGTCAATCGCATGGCGATGTACGCTGAAGTGGAACGCTTTCTTGCCGACAAGCTGGGCGGTCGATACGACGCCGTTATGCCACAGGACGTCGCCGATCGACTGAAAGAATTGCGTGTCGATCCTGCCAGCGTAACGTACACCGACCCCAGCCAAGTACAGGTAGCCGAGCGACTACCTAAGCTGAATGTTCAGCTTCAGGAGACCACCGAGCAATGGGAAGTCATGCTGTCGGTTCAAGGACAGGAGATCCCCATGAAAGCTCAACGCACCTACGCGCAACAGGCAGACCAGTGGATCATCACCGATTCGATCAACGGCCCCTTGGGTAACATGCTGTCTGTCGGAAAATATTCGAAAGATCTTGCCCCCATCGAACGGACCTTTGAGCAGTCCGAGACGGTCATCAAAGCACAATTCTCTGACGGTGTAGCCAACGTGGAAATCGGTCCGCAAAAACAGTCCGTCAAGTATCAAGGAGCCTTGTTGTGCAACGGTCCCGGCCAAGAATCCATTGTCCGTGCCTTGCCTATAGAGCCAGGCTACGAGCTTGTCGTTAACATGATCGAGTTGGACTCCGTGAAGATCGAAAGCCATCGCTTAACGGTCGGAAGTCTGGAAAAAGTCGATGGCCAAGAATTGCTGAAAGTTACTATCAGTAGCGTCGCCAATCCGGCTCAAAAGACAACTCTTTGGCTCGATCCCGCAACCAAGATTACTCAGCGCAGCGATCAAGTGATTCCGGCGATGGGCAACGCCGTTTTGACTAAGAAGCTGATCCAGTAGCTGAAACCAACAATTATGTATCGTCTGGTTCAAATTGATTCCAACTTAAAGACTGCGACTTCAGGTCGGCAATTAAATCGCACTGGCAAAGTGTGACCGATTCCTCTGGATACAAACAGTGATCGCCTGGGATGAATTGGTACCAACCCTGCCGCATACCTTCTGTTCCGGACAGGTAGGAGCGGCGGCGGCAGGAAAGGCGGCTTACACTGGCCTCCATGCGTGTGCCCGGACAAGATGACTCCTTCCATTTGATTCCAATCCACCAAATCCACCACATCGGGATTGTGGCACAGACAGATGGACGCTCGCTGTCGTCCAATCCCTGCCAGTGTTTCCTGAGGACTAAACCTTGGAGACATGAAATCGTCGAGCCCCAAAAAATCTACTCCATCAATTTCAATCATTTCGTTGCGTAGCACTCGGATTCCATGTTCTTGAGCGATCTGGGTTACCCGGTCGGCGACCTGCAATTGCGACCAACCGGGACCATAGTCGTGATTGCCCAAGCAAGCCAGCGAAGCAATTCGTGCTGGCCTGAGTTCCTTCAGCACCGACTCCAGTTGCCCTTCTTCTAGCCGGCATGTCTCATCAACTAGGTCACCAGTGATCATCAGAAGATCGGGGTTTAGCTCGTTAACCGAACGAATCACCTTCTGAATATAACTGACCGAAGTTCGGCCAACGTGCATGTCTGAAAGATGCACCATCCGCTTGCCATGCCATCCCGAAGGCAGATTAGCAACCTGCAACGTACTCCGGTTGACCTGATACCAGTGCGGTTCAACCAAAGCCGCCCATCCTAACGTTCCAGCACCACCTGCTGCGGCTATCTTCAACAGGCCGCGACGCGAAATGCGAGCAGGTTTGGATGATTGGAGCTTTTCGGGAGAACTTGCGTTCGTATTCATGGAAAACTCTGGTACATTATGTCTTAGTTCGATTGATGGATATTACATGGGATTCCGAATATGGCAACTGTTTTCAGATATCTTGTTACCATTTTCCTGATACTTCAACTGAACGCTACAACCAGCTTGGCACAGCAACCGGGCCAAAACTCAGCACAGAATGGGTTGTCCGAAAGGCTCAGATCTCAAGAGGTCAATTCGCAGCTTCGCGCGCTGCGTTCTCTATTGTCTGAAGTGGGTGCAGGACATCCAAAGGTCCAAGACCAAATCCGACGCCTTCGTCTGCTGGAAGACGACATGAAGTTTGATCTTTCTGTCACTGATCGAGTCGCTGCGAAACTGCAAATCCAAGAAGTTGCCTTAGAGGAACATCGTCAGAAGGCTCTTGTTTCTCTGAATGAAAGAGCTAAACCACCGGCGACAACTTGGACCGATGTGCCGCCAGATTTGGATACGATCCAACGTTTGCGAAGCGACTGCCTGAGCGAGTTGCAGCGCATTGAATGGGACGAGACCTACGAAAAAGCACTTGCATCCTCGCAATCAAAGGCTATTGAATCGACTGCGAATCCAAAGACTGCTAGCGAAATGGCGAGCTCGCTTCTTGAAGCGCTTACCGCACGCCGTCACTCGGTTGAAAAGCGGCTACAAAGTCTGCAACAATCGCAAAAGGTGGCCGAAGAAATCGCTCCAGATCGCCAAAAGCTACTTCTCATGGAGCAACAAATCCACGATTTGCAAATGCAACGATTCCATGTCCAAGCACGAAAAGTGGAGATTCAGACTCTGCTGGAACTGATCAACGAGGCGACCGTCACGGTTCAGACTCGAGATCGAAAGATAAATTGACAATCGGTTCTATTACTAGTCAATTGCGCCAATAGGTCGATTCCTTAGGACCGTGATACACCACCTCCATATCTGGCGTGGGAACTTTGACCTGACCTTGATGCAACGAATCCACGGCGGCAATCACCATTCCCGACGTCAATAGAGTTCGCTGGACCGGATAAATGGTCGATCCTGTCAGTATCATCTGCTCGACATGGTAGGACAAAGGATTGAAAAAATCTGCCGTGTTGGCGCTGGAACCCGGCATAGGCAGCATCATCTGGCAGCCAACAATTTCGCCTGTGTCTGAGCGCAACCCAGCGTAATTAAAATCGCGGATGCCCGTCAAGAATATGGCTGTGCGGAAACCATCTCGATGTTCGATAAAGTAGCCAACGATATTGGGCAGGCTTCGTCTGGCCCAATCAAAACTCAGTCGCTCCGTCGGAAACCCGGTCTCAACTGGCAAGTAGTGGCTTCGGCTAAGTGCAGACAAGAACAATCGCTTGGTGGTCTCGCGCTGATCCAGTTCCTTCCAAAGCGCTTCATCCCGTAACGCATGCACCCGCTCAATCCCCACCTCGCCGCCGCGCCTCCTTTCCGACATGCACTGAGCTGTTTCTAAAGCATGGAAGTCGTAACTGTCTACACCTCCATAAGCCACACAAACGCTCTCCTGCAAGGGAACACCGTAGGGCATATCGATCGACGGCAATCGCCAAGTCACAGGCAGCGAAGAACCCGCGTACAGAGGGAACTTAAGTCGACGCGAATCTTCTACCATCTCCACACATTGCTTCCAGTCGGTCGAAAGATGTTTGTCATTGAAGACAGGAACGCTGCGACCACTTTCCTCAAAGACACGCACTACCTCCTTAAACCACTGGTATCTTGGATATAGCGTCTGACCTTTCTCGTTGACCGGATAGTTGCCATGTTCGCCAATAATCAGTACACCATCCACAGCTAGTTTGGACCCTCCCAAAGTGAGCGCCTGAGCAATTGAAGAGTACTGCTTCAACCGATACTTCTCGATGCGTTGCCGCCCGATATCGTTCTCGTTGAATTGATCGATAAAGACGGATGCCAAGTCGCAGGCAGGATTTCGCCACTGGCCACCCATGGCGTATCCTACTGCAAACCGATCCAAAAAATGCTGGCTGTGCGAGTGAGTAAAGACGGTGGTACCTAAAAAAGCGATCTTCTTTCGCGGCTGGCTGTTGTCGGATCGCACCAAAGCGGGAACCGATCCGGCAACTGCAATTGAACCCAAAAACTGTCTTCGAGAAACCATGAGTCTATCCTTCCCAACTAGAACCATCCCACTGGATCATTCGCTGAACGATCGATTGGACATCTTTACTAAAGACTGAAAATAGATGCTCGCCTTTTGCTGCACTGGCCGCTGCGGGGCTACCGATGTGCCCGATTTGCGAACGATCTTTAGTGATCCAAGCTCTTGAAGCTGGCAGGAATGGGCTTCCCGGCGGAATGTTTGGAGCCGATCGATAGTCACCCACCAGATTTGGAGCAAGTCGCAGAATCATGGATGTTTCCCACTCACATGCGTGCCCCATCTCGGTTTGCACCAGTTCTGGCATGCTCTGATCAGGCTGCCCCCCAAGCGACCAATAAGTGCTGAACAAAAGTAAAAGATCTTTGCGAGAGCGATACTGCTGACGCAACTCAAACATGGCTTGCTTCCCAGGAATATCATTACCGCCATGTCCATTCAGCAAGTAAATTCTCTTAAAACCATGCACAATCATGTTATCTACCAGGCCGACCAAAACATCCAGGTAGGTCCGTGGACTTGCCGACAACGTGCCAGGAAAATCCAGATGGTGATGGGAATTCCCCAACCACATCAAAGGAGCAAAAAGCACGCTGGAGCCCATCGCTGCTTCGACACGCCGCACGATTTCCCCAAGTAACATGCTGTCTGTAAACACAGGAAGATGATGCCCATGCTGCTCAACAGCCGCCACTGGAATAACCACCGGCACATCTCTACTCAACTGGCTAATATCTGGCCATGTCAACTCTTGCAGGTACATTGCTAACTTTCAGTAGTTCAATCCTTCAACTCGGTCCGTCTTAGTCCGAGTCCTGTAGAAACGGATTATATCGCTTCTCATTGCCAATGGTTGTGTTCGGGCCGTGTCCTGACAAAACGATCGTTTCGTCCGGCAACGTTAATAGCTTACGGCTGATGCTGGTCAACAACAAACGAATATCTCCCCCCGGCAAGTCGGTGCGTCCAATGCTGCCTGCAAAAAGTGCGTCACCGGCTACGACACATGGAGCCGAATGCTCTTGCATGCCACCCTCGTCGTGTAGAGTAATTTTTTGAGCATTAAAATAGACCGACAAATGATCCGGAGCATGTCCAGGCGTCCATAACGCTTGACCCGTTACTGATCCGACGGAGAACGCATCTCCATCATCAAGAATCACGTCAGGATCAGGGGCATCTTGAAACTCACTGCCCGCCAGTCCGAACATACGAGCCTGCTGACTGATACTGCCACGCAAGATGGGGTTGGAGTGTGCGTAGAGTTGCACAGTTCCATACTTCTGCCGCAAACGCTTCAAGCACTCAGCAGTACCGCCCGCATGATCAATGTGCGCATGGGTCAACAGGACCGACACGCTACTGGGCTTCAAACCATCCACAACGGCTAAAATCCGAAAAAGGTCACCGCCAGGATCAATCACACAGGCTGAATTGGACTGACTATCGTGCAGCACTCGCGCGTTCTGAGCAAACGGAGTAACCGGTATCGTGTAGACATGGAACAAGTGTAGACTTTCTAAAAAGAGGGACCCACATTTTTGCCGCTACAGTGTATCTACAATTTGCGGCAACTGCCATACTTATTGAAACAACTTACTTCCGCTTTTGTCGGCTTGATCAGGCTGTCCAGCGACATACGGCCTGCACATAACCACCCAAGCACAAGCTTTTGATTAGTATAACATCTGTGGCTAACGCCAAAGCGGCTGATTATTGCCAAAAACATTTGCTTGGGTGCTTACGAAACCAATTCGACGACTCCTTTCCCCAGCCATCTGGTAAGCAAAAATGACGTTCACAAAACCAGCCTCCGCGCCTAAGATGTTTCAAGTGATATGGCTCGCATACTGTATCTTGATCTACTTGGCTGATTCACCCAGTTGCCAAGCTCAAACCCCACGACAGTTTCAGGTCACGCTTTCTCCAACGGTAGTCGATCGTCCGATAAGTGGTCGCTTGTACGTTTTTAGTACCAACCATCAGCGACGAATGCCCATGCACGGTCCCGATTGGTTCCGCCCAGAACCCTTTGCGGCGATTGAAGTGACCGATCTTCAACCGGGACAGAGCATCACTATCGACGATCAATCCAATTGCTTTCCAACGCCGATCTCTACTTGGCCTGACAAGTCCTATCGATTGCAGGCCGTGCTGGATCACGATTTTGACTACCCATCACCTGCCGACGGCCCAGGTAATTTCTTCAGTACGGTTTATCACTGGCAGCGAGCAGATTCCGCCAGTATCCATTTGACTTTAGACCAGATTGTGCCCGAAGTGAATTACACAGATACGCAGCGAGTCAAATTCATTCAACGACCAAGTCAACTGCTAGCCGATCATTTCGGACATCAAGTGATCGACCGCGTAGCTGTGATCTTGCCCTACAGCTATCTTAGTCAGCCAGATCGACGTTATCCGGTTCATTACGAAGTTACCGGGTTTGGTGGCAATCTAAGAAGTGTTGCCAAACAAGGTCCCAATCCACGACTTGGCAATCAAGAAGAAGTCGAAATGATCAAAGTAATATTAACCGGCGAATGCAAAAACGGACACCACGTCTATGCCAACAGCGCTGCAAACGGCCCACGTGGTGATGTGATCGTTGACGAAATGATCCCGCACATCGATTCTCATTTTCGCACCATAGCCCAGTCCGATGCCCGGTTTGTTGGGGGACACAGCAGTGGTGGATGGTCCAGCTTGTGGCTGATGGTCAACTACCCAGACAAGTTTGGCGCAGTCTTCAGCACATCGCCTGACCCCGTTGACTTTCGCAATTTTCAAGGCACCGATCTTTATGCACAGCCCCCAAGTAGCCTCTACCGCGATTCAGCCGGAAAACGTCGCCCACTAGCCCGGCGCGGTCAGGAAGTCGTGTTGTGGTATGATGATTTTTGCAGAATGGATCAAGTACTCGGTCGTGGTGGCCAGATGTCCTCTTTCGACGCTGTCTTCAGCCCTCTTGATGACAAAGGCCGACCACGGCGCTGCTGGGATGCCACAACTGGCATAGTTGACTCTGAAGTAGTTGCCCACTGGCAGCAATACGATATTAGCTGGCTGATTCAGCAGCGGTGGGAACAGCTCAAGGATCGTCTTCCAGGGAAAATTCATCTTGTCATGGGCGAACTTGACACGTTCTATTTGGAGGGGGCCGCCCATCGTCTTGATCAGCGATTGAAGCAGTTGGGTTGTGATGCCCAAATTCAATTCCTACCTGACGCCAGTCACAACTTGCCCTCGTGGGTCTTCCAACAACAACGTCAGACGATGCGAGGACTGTTTCTGAGAAACTTCAACACGGATGGTAGCCGCAAGTAACAACTCCATCGGATTACCCTGGCAGTCTCTCGAAAGAATTAACACCCGATTTGTGGATCGCTAAAGCTCCACTGGCCGTTCTCGATACGCCCTGCAAATCGGCGTTCAAAATGCTCTGCACCATTGACTCGTACACTGACGTCGTACCAGCGATGGCTTGAAGCTGTAGAAACGGAAGCCATGGCGGTTGAGCTTGAGGCAATCTCGATTATCTGAGCCGTATTTCCATAAGCGTTGTCTTGAATACTGGCCTTTTGCGTTTCTTGGGGAGACTGACTTAGCAGTCGCAAATGGACCTCCTGCCCAGCATTACCGCCCAGTGGCAGCATAGACACCTCAAGCTGTGGGTCCAGTCTGTTACCACTCAGTACCCAAAAGTAGCCGTTAGGACCATGTATGTGAATTCGATAGGTTCCATCGCTAAAATCTTCCAATCGCCAATAGTCTTCGACCGACTCGCCGGCCTCGACCGCATAATTCCTCACCTGGAATTGGTTTCCCTGCGTGAACACGTAGGCAGTGAAAGCTGCACCCGCAGCTTGGTCTTTGAAGTAATCCTTACGAGCTTGCAGACGGATAGTCAAGCTGTCTTGCGCCACATTGATTGCCCCCGAGACACCCAAGTCGTATGGCAGCGGACAGGCGGGCCTTAGTCCAGGCTCCTGCTTGGGCATGGAAGGAATCAACTCGGGACCTTTCTTCAGTTGCAGTAACTCTTCGTCGCTCAGTGCGCGAAAATCGCTGGGAGGCTGTTTGAACTTGGCTTGATGGATCTCAGAAACAAAGACCTCATGATCTACCGGACTGAGCGGTGAACTAATATCTTGTGGAGACTTGAACGCAGCGGTTAAGTCGCCACACACCGTGCGGCGCCAGCGACTGATGTTTGGCTCGCGAACCGTCTTACCGGTTTGGTGTGATAAAACCTTCTCCATAAACTGCAACACCGAAGTATGATCAAACACCTGTGAACAAACCGCTCCACCACGGCTCCACGGCGAAGCGATCACCATTGGCACACGGTATCCCAATCCAATCGAACTTTCGCGAGCTTGAAACGGATGCCACTGACGATCTTGCTCCAAGGTTACAAATTCTAACGACGCATCAATTCCGGAAGACACGCTACCGGTTTCTGGACGGCGGGGATCCGGTGCAACATAAGGGGGCACGTGATCAAAGTAACCGTCGTTTTCGTCATAAGTCAAAATGAATACAGTCTTCTTCCAGACTTCCGGATTTTTAGTCAGGATGTCCAAAGTCTCTGATAGATACCAAGCTCCGAACCAAGCTGAACCCGGATGATCCGAATACCGCTCCGACGGCACCATCCAGGAGATGGTGGGCAACTGGCCCGATTCGACATCCTGCCTGAATTGGTAGAGTGAATCGCTTTTGGGGACCTGCAAACTTCGCTGATGACCTCCGTCCTCATATTTTAATTCAGTCAACTCTCTGTAGTCAGGGTCCAATACATTAGTAGTAAAAGCCCTTTGATGAAGCTGTCGAGCAAATTCCGGCAGAGTGGCAAACTTCTCAGGCGTATACGTGTCGAGCTCTGCCTCGTAACGTCGGGCCAACTTCTGCAAGTCGTCAATCTCGCGTTTCAAGCGCCGCTGTTCCTTGCCCGTTGCCGAGCTGAGTTCTTCTTGCTTGGCACGGATCTGAGCCGGAATCTCTTTTGTCAGTTGTTCCCCGATGTACCGATGGTGCGAAGCAGCGTATTGCACTGCATACTGCTGAAACCATTCCAAAGGATTGTCAGTGAAGTTCGCTAGCCAAGCTTCCTGCTCACCCGACAAACCCGATTTCAGGCTCAGTTCATTCTGATAGACTTTCCACGACACGCCCAATTGCTCAAGCCGCTCAGGGAATGTCGCCCAGCTTGCCCAACGTCCGAAGTCCACGTCGGAGTTCAAAACTTTGGCCGGAGATTGTGCACTTTGCTGAGCGCGAATCGTGCCGGTCCAAAGGTGCAATCGGTTGGGAGTTGTTCCCGTCAAACAAGAGCAGAAGTTTTGGTCGCAAACTGTAAATGCATCGGCAAGGTCGTAATAAAAAGGCAAATCTTCGCGCGAGTAATACCCCATAGTCAGTGGCATCCGAGCATAATCCTTGTTACCAGAACGCTTGGCGACCAACCAACGATCGTACCGGCCTTCGTTTCTCGCGTCCACTTGGTCAGTCCACGAGTGCGGTAGTGACCCCATCCAAGTGGCATTGGATTCTCTCAGATTCAGCCTAAAAGGAAGATAACGGTTGCCTTCGCTGTCCGCTTGAGCCCAGACTGGACTACCGTCAGGCAGCCGAATAGCTCGTGGATCGCCAAACCCTCGCACACCGCGCAGCCCGCCATATACATGATCAAAGGAGCGATTCTCCTGCATCAATACTACGATGTGTTTAGCATCCAGATACGATGATCCTTGCGAAGGTTCGATTGCAACCGCTTTTTGAATCGATTCGCTCAGTAGCCCACTAGCGCCTGCGCCAGTTAGCATGGCCGCTTGTTGAATGAACCGCCTACGTGAACTAACCATCATGACTCCTCAAATTTTCTCGCTCAGAATACTGTTCTTTACAACGCTCTTCAAGATGCTCGCTAAGTGCGCTAGTTGAATAATACGTTTTGAAGAAACGAGCCAAGTCGGCTTGAGAGGACAATTCTGACATATCTCGCGAGTTAAAAGTATTCCAAAACAATGTCGGCTCGTCTGTGGTCGCCTGAATCGCGAAAAATGCGGCAGCAGCTTTAGCCGTGTAAGTGGATTCTAATCGAATACCGATTTTCTCGAACTGACTGGCGGCATCCCGCGCCTGATCCGTCTCGTGACCGTATCCATTTCCGAAATAGTCGTCAAGCAAAATTGGCATAGCTTGTTGCTGACCGAAAGTAGACCGCCCATATTTTCTTAGGAGCCGCTGAGTCTGCAACATCAGCTTCAGTTCCGTTTCTCGCGTGCAGGTCGGAAGCGGTCCCAAGTGGGATGGCGCAACGCGGATTCCAACAACTTCGATTGGCAAGCCTGCCATGGACATTCCCAGCGATAGACCCGCTAGGGTAGCTCCCGACCCAACCGGGCACACGATCCGTTTTGGCTGCGGCAGTTGGTTCTCGGCAATTTGTTGTCGCAATTCAAAAGCAGCGTTTACAAACCCCAATGTACCAAGTGGGCTAGAACCGCCCGCAAAAAGAAAGTAGCTTTCGCGCTTTGCGCGATCGGGATTTGCATAAAAGGCCAACACAGTCCTGGCAAGCGACCCGCAATACCGAAGCTCAGCACCTAGCGCCGACATCAACTTTAAATTTTGACACACGACACTGGTTACAGGCTGGTCAAATAGGTAAATACGGCATTTCAATCCGACCTGACGACAGATCATGGCGGTGGCTACACCATGGTTGGTTCCGATGGCGCCAAATGTCACAATTCGGCGGCTTCCACGCGCAATCGCATCAGCGATGACGAACTCCAGCTTCCGTAACTTGTTCCCGCCATAAACCGGATGTGAAAGATCATCTCGCTTGATCCAACTATTTTTCCCGATCGGCAGGGGCTCGACGTGAGTGGG
>B570J29032_109958123_pt1 | contig 11611 bp, 18 predicted proteins | sample LakMenEpi16Nov12_FD_29032 | JGI IMG/M metagenome (IMG submission 29032)
CCCCGTGCTTTCATCTCTTTCTTGCTCTCCAAGAAGATCGTACCCCGTGAATCAGGCTTCATCAAGGGCGAAATCAGGTCTGTCTTCAAAAACCTATCGTGCGGAATACTAGCAGATTTCAACCACGCTTTCATATCCCCCCACATCTGCGCCCTCATATTTCCATACATTATCGGGTTTTTTGACTTGTTCCCAAAATTCACCCCCTTGATCTTGTACCGCTGCTCCTTGAGCCTATCCACAATCCCCGCCCCCAGCCCACCCTCATCAATTACGACTAACGTCGGTTTGTACTCTTCAATCGCCTCAATGATATGCCCCACCACCGTCATGGTGTCATCCCCCCGGTACTTCTTAATCGCCACAATATCCCGCCCCTGCCGCACCGCAATCACAGTCGCATCCGCCCCAAACCGCGCCGGGTCAACGCCAATAATGATGGGGGCGCTAGAGTCTTTGTACTTAGGCCGCTTCATCGCCTCATCCACAATGTCCGACGGTATAAACTGGTCATCCCCCGCCCGTGGAAACTCACCATACACCTCAACGTGCGCCTGGGCACTGTCCGGCCCGTACTCCGCAATGATCCGCTCATAAACCGCCTTGTCCGTCCCCTCCACCGTCCTCGCATCCACCACCTTAGTCGCCCAAAAGTCCCGCTTTGAGTGAAAAGTCTCGTAAAAGTACCCCGTGTTGCGCCGTGGGTTAGAAAACGCCAGCCAAAAACGATTTGGCGTGTTTTCTGTAAAGAATCCACCAGTGACCGACCAAATCGAGTCGTCAATACCACTCGCCTCGTCAAAAATCACCAGCACACCGTCAAAATTGTGCACACCAGCATAAGCATCTGGGTTCTCAGCACTCCAAAGCCGACCTTCCACAGCCCAATACCGCGTACCCTTCTTTAAATCCTGCTCCACCAGGTCAGTCAACCACTTAGCAGGTGCCACTTTTGTCGCACTCACCTCAAACCAGTGCGAATTTAACCCCATAGCCAGCCATTTGGTAATCTCCGCCCAAGTAATACTGCGTAACTGGTTCTCGCTATTCGCCGAAATAATGGTCGTCGAGCCAATACGAGTTGACACCATCCATATAGTCAGCCATGACACTAATGCCGACTTACCAATACCACGCCCAGAAGATATTGCTTCTTGCAATACCTTATACATGATTTCCTCGGTAGATTTATTATCTCCGGCAATTTTATTTATTGCAATATGGTCAGTAATATCTTGCAATACCTCACGTTGCCATTTACGTGGGCCAGAGAAATGCTCAAGCGGAGTACCTTTAACTCCCCAAGGAAATAAATACTTAACAAAAGCTAGGGGATTATCTTTTAATGCAGGACTCCAAAGTACCGCCATTAACTCTTGTTCATCTTCTGGTTTATATATTGTGGTTTGCATTATTGCTTCTTTTTCTTTGGATTTGCTTTAGCATCTCTTGTGGCTAAATCTAGCAATATTTGATATTCAGTAGCCAATGTTGGGTTTAAATGCGCCGGTGCGTTGTAATCATCATATTCATATAATGGATTTTGATGAGCAGCTGCACCCATCGCCCACGCTGGTAATTCATCTATTGATGAACGGTAATCTTTATTTTCTTTTACCCATGCTGGATTTAATTTGTCAGCTAATACACCTTGTGCATATCTTGCTCTATTAGTTTTAAATCCATCTGGATTAAAAATTAATTTTTTGTATGCATCTAAAAATTGTTGTTTAGCATTTTTATCTAATACTTCTTTTTGCGATCTTTGTTTTGAAATTTCTCCTTGAGCTGCATGAGTTAATTCATGCGTTAAAGTTGGCACAGCGTTTGTTGGGTCGTAACCTTTGTTTAAATATTTGTTGCTTAAAGTAATAGCACCAGTTTCTGGAATATTTTTACTGTTAAAACCTCCTGACATTCCAAATTCAGCGTTTGTTCCAGCAGGCAAAGATCCAAACGACACCGGCGGCATTGCACTGCGGCTTGTAAGGTAATCAGTCAAAGCTGCGTATTCAGGCCGTTCAGACGCCAGTTGCATCAAATATTGCAATGGGTTGGGATGCTCCGCTAGGCTTCTTAGCACGTTGACGTTTTTGGGCGCAAGATTGTTTGTAGCCATGATGGGTTCCTAGCAAGAGGGTAAGGGCATTATCGCAACAAAAAAATAAAAATTGTTTGTGGGCCATCCGTAGCCGTGACCACCCAGCGCTCGGCCCTCCCCCCCCTACCCTTCGGCATCCTGGTCATGCACAGCTTGCACAGGCGATGCACTGATGCGCGGTGTAACGTCCACAACGTCTACAAGGCGTGACTGGGCTGCAGCTAGGGCACCGCTGATGCTGATGCGGGTATCGCTCACCTGTACGTCTAGGCGATCGCCATAAACCTTAGGGGCTAGCTTGGATGCCCTCCAGCGCATTGAATCCAGCACGACACGTGCAGCGTGGCTATCCATAGTTCCAGCTGATACAGCCTCCTCTACAGCCTCCATGCGGTCAAACAGCGTATCGGCTTGGGCAGTCCGAGCGCGCGCGTACCTGACGGCAAAGGAGCCGTCCGAAACGATCCACCGTTGCACCGTCCTGAAATTCGGCATCCCTTCATCACCACAAACTTGGCGCAAACTTCGCCCAGTCTGAATTTCAGTGATCACTTTTTCCTGAATCTCTGCTACTTCATCTGTTGCATATGCCATGTTCACTCCAAAAAGGGCCATTGCTTAAAAATTAAGCAAGTAGCTGTAATTTTACGCATAAAACGACGCACAGAGCCATACACAAATGCACAACTCTTAGAGTTGTTGTGCATGTAGATGTATTTTGGCACTGTCAATGTCAATACCTTACACAATACATTGTGCATACATTGTGCATGAAATGTAAGGGTAAACCCTAATACCAATACTGTACAAACGAACAGTACAAAACTAGGGTTTGTCCCAGGTAGACTGCAACAAAATCGGTTACACTGTAGTCTCACCAACCAACCGAAAGCAACACCATGCAAACACTCTCTAACCTACTGTCAACCATGAAAACTTATGAGTTGGTCAATTGGGCTATGTCTATTGATCCAAATTCATCGTGGGATGAGTCGGTGGAATTTGACAATTCCATCACGGCAGATGAACTGCGCGCTGCCTTGTTGGTGGCGTATGACGATGGTGACACTCATGCTTGGATCAATGCCTGATCACTGTAGTCTCACTAACCAACCTACTTGGAGATTCACACCATGAAAAACACAATCAATTTTGACCTCAAAATTACTCACAAAGGCGAAGACATGGGAATCACTCCCATCTCTCTTAACGGCAAAAAATGGCAGCTTTGCGATGCGTGTTATTCACTTGCAGACAAAGTAGGTACGGAAGTCTATGAACTGTGGATGCGTCAAATTATGGGAATGATTCAAAAGGGCAACCGCGATGCCGCCATTGGTGTTCTTAACTTTTCTGTTAAATCAGCCGCCTGATCACATCCTGTAGCCCATGCTGTGGGCTATGTGATGTCATCCGACATCGAACAATCAAACAACTTAGGAAGACTATGGAGCATACAAACCCCTACAAAGCCCATCTAAAAGCGCTTGGCCTAACCTACAAGCGCATTCTTGGCACGGCCAGTGCGAAGACAATAAAGGGCGAAAAGATTGGTTATCTGACAGCTATCATTTACTTGAAGCCTGATGAAATCATTTGCAGCATGGCTAGACTAGCTGGCTGTATGGATGGCTGTCTACAATCTGCCGGACGTGGTGCATTTAATAGCGTTCAATTGGCGCGCATCGCGAAGACCGAATATTTTAAGCGGCATCAAATGGCTTTTATGCTCTCCATTTGTGCAGACATTTGGACAATGCAGCGTAGAGCCGATAAACTGGGTTTACAGCTATTGGTCAGACCAAATGGCACTAGCGATATTCTTTATGAGAACATCGATGTGATCGATGGTAAGAATATATTCCAATTATTCCCAATGGTGCAGTTCTATGATTACACCAAACATCCAGCTAGAAACCTAAAAGGCAAGACTGCAGATAACTATGATCTGACATATAGCTATTCGGGTTTGACTCCAATCAAAATAACCCATAAGGGATTACTTAACCCTAGTAACTCGCGCGTGGCTGTAGTCTTTATGAAACAAGCCGATATCCCTTTGCATTTCAATGGTTGGAGCGTTATCGATGGAGATAACACCGATGTACGCCACATTGAACCAAAGGCTGTAGTGGTGGCTTTGTATGCCAAAGGTCAGGCTAAGAAAGATAGTACAGGCTTTGTGCAGACCAAAGGGGTTCACTACGCCTAAGAATGCACTCTCTAAGCTCATGCGGTGAGCTTAGGGGTCTGCATTTTCAGACCATATTGGCACCTAGCCCTTACCCTGTAAGGGTTTATAGCTATCATTTTAGGAGTGATATGAGAAAACTATTGTGGACCCTTATTCAAGGCCTTATCGGCGCTGCCGTATGGGGTCTTCCCTTTATTTGGTATTTTTGGAGCATGAAACCATGAGTTACACCATCGAAAATAACCTAGTCAAATTTTATGACGGCTCCAGGTTTGTCGCCAGCTACCGCATTGATACGCTAAAGCGTAGCGCCGGGCCGCTGATGCTTGATCAATGGCGCATCGTTAGTGCCGATCTGATGGACGAAATCAGGGGTAAATTGTGAACTACGTCACACGGGCCATCATGGCCCTACTCAAAATCGATGTCGACACCGCAATATTGGTGCAATCCCATATGGACATTGACTTTTCAGAATGCACCAAAGCACAAATGAACCGTGAAATAAGGGCAGCATATGCGCGTATTAATCGCCTGTGAATATAGCGGCACAGTCCGGGATGCGTTCATCCGGGCGGGGCATGATGCCATATCGTGTGACCTACTGCCCACTGATGCGCCCGGGCCACACTATCAAGGGAATGTGATGGACGTTATCGGTGACGGGTTCGACCTGATGGTGGCGCATCCCCCATGCACCTATCTCAGCGTATCCGGGATGCATTGGACGACTCGCGGGTTACGCGATCCCCAATTGACCACTGATGCGCTGGCGTTCGTCCGCCTACTGATGGACGCGCCTATCCCGCGTATCGCCATTGAAAACCCGGTAAGCATCATTTCAAGCCAGATCAGGAAACCCGATCAGATCATCCAGCCGTGGATGTTTGGCCATGATGCAAGCAAAAAAACCTGTTTATGGCTAAAAGGCTTGCCAATGCTCACGCCTACGAAGACCATTGCGCCTCGCATGGTGAACGGGAAACCCCGCTATGCCAATCAGACCGATAGTGGGCAGAATCGTTTGGCACCTAGTGCTGACCGGTGGAAAATTAGAAGTGAAACTTATTCAGGCATCGCTGATGCTATGGCACAACAATGGAGCAAATCATGAGCAACTGGCACGACTACGACGACGACAAGGATTACAACCGCCTAATGGCCGACGATGGCCCTGATGACTCAGAACCAGGTATCTGCCCTGCCTGTAGCGGCTCGGGTGAGGGTCAGCATGAGGGCACCACCTGCTATAGCTGCAAAGGGGCGGGAGAATGCTAGATCACGATATAACCGACAAAATCCACCATCTAATGCACCTGTATGCATGGTGCCACCAAGAGGCAATGGAGTACTTGTATTACTCAGAATATGATCCTGCCGACTGGCTCGGCACCCGGTGGGAGGATGAACCATGCTGATGGCTGCCATAGTGGCTGCCCTGATGGCCCTGATTCTTAACCTGTAACGATACCTGAAACAATTAGCCCCTTCACAGGGGCTTTTTTACGTCTTCTATCTGGCGTTTAGCATCCTCGAAACCCCGGCCCACGATAACCTTGTGGCCTATGCTTTCAAGGTACGCGATCCAATCCCTTTGTACTGGCGACACTACGCCGCCCGTCTCGCGTTTCATTTCAACCCATAGCAGCCACTCAGGGCAAAATAAATCAGGCACGCCAGGGGTTACCCCTTCGGCCTTCAGGTTGGCACCCTGTGTGCCTGATCTAGCGCCCCCATTGGGGATCGCAAAGACCCTCACGCCAGGATAGCTGCGCCTGAACCAGCTAACCAGGCGCACTTGCTGTAGATGTTCGGACTCCATCAGAATGGCACCTCCCAGACCCACAAGGCGCAGCCCCCAGGCTCATTTGCAAATTCTGGTGGCGGTGCCTCGCCAAACTCGGCGCATATGCCATCGGGGCGGTAATGGTCGCAGGTATGACAGACCCTCGGCGGCTCGGCTTTTAAGGTGGTGCGGTAGTGTGTAACGATTGCGGGTTCTGGGTGACGGGTATTCATTAGTTCCATGTCCTCTTTAGTACGGTAAAAAAACGGCCTTCACGCTTAAATTCTATGGCGCTCGGCGGCCTGCCCTCGGTTATCTGTTGCGCCATCTGGTGCAGGTCGGTGGCTCCATAGTCCAGCGTCACGCCTGCCTGATGGGCAATGTCAGCCAGTAGCCTGCGCGACTTTTCACCGGCGTAGCCATCGTGAGTCACTGCCAAGTATTCAATCACTGGCGGGTCTGACAGGCCCCCATAAAAAGTGCATGAGAGCATTTCACGCCCTGATGCCCTGCTGATGTGCTTCCGCCATGTCCAGGCGGTCACCTCCATGTCCACGCCTTCTACGCCCATGATGCAAAGATTGTGTAGGCGCAGCGGTGGTTTTACCGGCTCTGGGAATGCCTCACCACAGGCCGGGCAAACCCTTACGCTCAAGGCGCAGATTTCTTGGCAGTGGTCACACACTTTCACCGGCGCTTCGCCCTGCTTGTCACCCTTTTTTGGTGGCGCTCTCACGGCAGTTATCGGCCCGTGTTGCTCCACCACGCCTGCAAAGTCTAGGACCAGGCAGTCCGTTTTATTTGGTGATGGTCGCATTCCGCGAACCGCACATTGCAAATAAAGCCCAGGCGATGCAGTGGCCCGTAAAAATGCAATGCAATCTAACGCAGGAAAATCATAGCCAGTTGTCAAAATTCCTACGTTGCACAACGCACGTAATTTGCCTGATTCAAATTCAGACAATTTACGCTCACGTTCCGCTTTATTATGCGTGGCATCCAATGATTCAGCGGCAATGCCAGCAACGCGCAAACATTCAGCCATTGCTTCAGAGTGAGCAACACCAGAACAAAAAATTAACCAATGTTTTCGGTTGTTCGCCTTTTCAATTATTTCTTGCACTACTGCGCTATTGTGGTCGCTAGTGTTAAATTTGGCCTCCATTTCTGCCGCGATGTATTCGCCGCCTCTCTTATGTAAGCCTTCAGTTTCTAATTGATGTTGCGTAATTTTTGATCGCAGCGGTACAAGGTGCGTTTTGAAAACCAGTTCCTCAATGCTTACCGGCTCCAAAATTTCTGTAAATATTGCGTCTTTACCCTCGGTAATCATGCCTTGCCCAAGCCTGTACGGGCTGGCGCTTAAACCGACAATTCTCATGGACGGGTTTATCGCCAACAAGTCAGAAATCAACTTGCGGTAAATGCCACTCTCAATTGTTGAAACAGCATGAACTTCATCAATGATGCACAAATCTATGTGTCCCAACTGCTTTGCACGTTTAGCGACTGATCCAATGCCAGCATATGTAATTGGCTCTCCAAGGTCACGCCTTCCAACACTGGCGCTGTAAACACCAAGCGGTGCATTCGGCCACAGCTTACGTAGCTTGTCAGCATTTTGCAAAATCAATTCTTTGGAATGCACTAGCATCAAAATTTTTGTTTCCGGCCAGTTTTGCAAAGCATCTTTAGCTAACGATGCAATGACCACAGATTTTCCAGAACCTCCAGGCATATTTAGCACCGGATGGCCGGTTGAATTTTTTTCAAACCATGCGTAAAGCATTTCCAGTGCGCGAGTTTGATATTCGCGCAATTTCATGATTGCACCGATACAAAAACAAACCCTTTGGTTTGATGCGCTTTTCCATTTACAACGGCGCTAATGTGTGAACTTTTTAAATTCAATTGACGCGCTGCTTCTCTTTGTGATTCATAAATTGTGTTATTGGTTAAACACATAACTTGTTTTGATTTTGATTGAGCCATTTTTTTTACAGCCTCTGCTGATTTTGGTTTTCCTTTATGAGCATCTGATATTTTTTTCTTGGTTTCTTCCGTTGTAATTCTTCCAATTCCTGCCGCAGATATTTTTTGTTTGTGTTCTTTGCTATGTTTTCTTCCACGTATTGCATCAGCTTGTTTTTGTCTTGTTTCCTTTGATCTTTGACTGGCTGCAATTTTCATTTGCTCTAAAGTTTGCTCGCTAAATTTGCGTCCAATCATTTTTTCTTTCATATGCAATTTTTGAGCTTCAGTTCTTTTAGTTCCAGAAGTTCCATCTCCACCATCGGTGTAATTGCACAAGTTATTTCTTCCGTAAAAAGAAATACGTTCTTTTTCAATTTCAAATGCTTGAACCTCGGTCAATTCATCACGCCAAATATGCACCTCATACCCATGCTTTTTAGCCACAAAATGCCAATGTCTATTTCTTCCGTTTTTCCACCAAGCGCGTCTGCCTCGACCTTTGCCAACGTAAAAAACTTTGCCGGTGTCATTGCGTGTGTGAAGGTAAACGTAATATGTTTTCATGTTTTGATTATACGTTATTTCAAGGCTTGATGAAACACTCACCCCACTACCCTTCCGTCAAACTCTTTCCGCAACGCCATGACCTGCGGATCAGCAGCCACGCAGGCGGCAGTGTTAGCCAGCAGTTCTTTGCTGCCATACACACCTTCACCCGGTTCGCCGTTGGCAATGTCCTGCCCGTCGATCTCATAGACCGCAACCCAATCGCTTGGCCCCTCTAGGCGTTTCCACGGCACCAAATCAGGATGGATGACATGGCTCTCGCAGCCTGTAAGCTGGGCGTCAGTTGGCACGATGGCGTCCCATTTGGCGCAGTGCCATGTCGAATCAGACAACGGCGTGATGTGGGCGCAGGTACGGCAGTTGACCTGCTTTGTGGTCTTTGAGCCGTGACAGAAGTCGTGTCCCGCGCACATCTTGCACTCAAACCATGTCGGGTCGGTGCTTATGGGTGGTGGCATTCTGTCGGTCAGCGCCAGCCGTTGACCCTTTGCAACGGCCTTCACCGCATGGTCACGGTCATACTCCAAACGCTCGGTGTAAATGCGGTCATCGTCTTTGCAGATGGAAACGTACAAGGCGCGTTTCAACTCGGTGCCGTGCATATACACTTGCATCTGCGTGTAATGTGCAGGCTTACTCTTTGCCACGCCATTTTTCTCTAGGTCGTTGAAACTCTTGAGACTGTGGGTCTTGAACTCCAAAACGTGTTCAGTCTTTGGCGCACCAGGCACACCCTTGCCGATACCGTCCAGGCTACCCGATACGTGACTGCCAAAGTTCACCCGGCGTTGAGTGCCACTCACGCTCATGCCAATAGCGCGTAGGTCGCTGATGATGGTGGCCTCCTCATTGAAGCCACGCCTAAACAGTCGCAGGATCCTGCCTTGGAACTTCTCAACCACTGCCCACCTGAACGACAACCAAAGCCAGCGTTCACAATGGTGGCCCAGCGTACTGCAACCCATATGGGCACGGGGCTTCTCAGTCCGGGCTTCATGGGCTTGATCAATCAGGGATGTGATGGTAATATCTGGTTCTGGTATTTGCACGGTGTTCTCCTGTTGTATGTTGCTATATTGACCCCGCCGTTACAAGCGGGGTCTTTTTTTGCTTACTTCTTAGCCCACGGTGGCGCAGACTTCGCCGGTGCAGCACCAGCAGATGGCCCAACTGGTTTGAAGGGTGCAACCGCAGCCGGTGTCACGCCACCCAAAGCGCGGTAGCCTTTGATCTCATTCCCGGCGTACTCACCAGTCTTGACGACCAGTTTGATGCCCAAGTTGCCGCCGATCAATTGGTCAGTGTCCTGCACCTTTGCCAAGCCAATGGCCCTCATAATCTCGCCCAACTGCTGGCGTCCGATCTCCTCGGCCTTGGTTGAAGCATTTTTTATGTTCAAGTTGCCAAAGATCACCCGGCCTTGGTGACTGGGGCCGGTAATGGTGTACTTAACAGCAATGTATTTGCCGTCACCTGCCTTCGTGGCTTTGATCTCAGCGCCGGTAATGGTGGAGTTGTACCAGCCCTCTGGCAAAGGTTCAAAATTTCCGGTGTTGCCAACGGGGAGAGTGTCGAGGGTAAATTCTTCGTCGAGAAAAGCCATGATTATTCCTTTGTAATTGAAAAAGTGGGGCGTCCAGGGGTGGACGTGATGGCACCAAGCAATGGCCCGGTCACGGCGTCAGCAGCCGCATTCCAAACCTTTGCATTGATTTCTGGTTTCCAACGGAAAAGGCTGGAAAGATGTTCGGACAGACCGGCCTCGGCGGCCAGCATTTGCAGCTTGTCGGCGTCAATCTTCTTGTTGATGCGGCCTTCCATCTTGATCTTGTAGCCGTCAATCTGATGGTTGACCGTGCCGTCCAAGTCCTTGGGGAGGCCAAATTCCTCGGCCATCTGGTCTTCCAGTTGGCGGCGCTCGGCCACCGCAGCGGCCTCCAATTTCTTGGCGTCAAGCCAGCGTTGGTAAAGTGTGTTCATTGGGTGTACTCCAGTGCTTGTAATTTACTGATACGTTCGTTGATTTTGTAGATTGACTTTGCAAAATCATCTTGCGCTTTTTGTTTTAACGCCTGCAAGGCTGCGATCTTTTGGGCGGTAGGATCGTAGTTTTCAGGTGCGTCAAACTCGACTTCTTGTTGACCGACATAAGTGCGGTCTTCAGTGTCGTCCATCTTGAATGAGGCAATTCTGTATGTGCCTTCTTCTTCCCACTCAAACTTTTGATAATGGATATGGGCCATGATTTTGATTTTCATGCTGCACCGCCAATCTTGTTGATGATCTCACCAAGGTCAGGCGCTTCCCAGGTTCCCAACTTGCCGCTACGATCCTTGGCAAGCCACAACCCGTCGCTGTCGCACATCAGGGCGCGTTGAGTGCCGCCCTCGGCATCCTTCTCGACGCGCAGCGCCAGCACTTCATCAAAGAAGTAAGGCAGTGCCTGCCCAGTCTTGTTGCCCGGCATTGATGGGCTGTACAGCACCCGGCCCATCTCGTCTTGGGTCTTTTCCAGCTTGGCGGTCATCAGAACGTGGCGTCCGGGAATGTCGCGGAAGGCACGAATAATGTCGCTCATTTGCTCGGCCATAGAGCCATATGCAGCGCGTGGGTCTTTGTTGATTTTTTTTTCGTGATTCAGACAGACCTCGGCAATCTCGGAGATGCTATCTAGCGCAACGCTTTTGTACTCGGATTCAATAACCCAAGCGTAAGCCTCGCGCAAGTCATCCATTGAGGCGATCTCAATGTACGGCAGGTCAGCGTCCGCAATAGACAGCAAGCCACCTTCAGCCGACAACACCACGGGATGCGGTAAAGTCTTGATGAGACTGGTCTTGCCAGCCCCTGCTTGCCCGTAGACAAGCAGCTTGACACCATTGGCAATCATGCCTCCGGTACGTTTCAACGAAATAGCCATTTGGCTCTCCTAGTTTGCGCTTCCGTCTGTAACTCAGTTCGAAGCGTGGCTAGATCATAGCATAGTTCT
>B570J29032_109958114_pt1 | contig 11580 bp, 16 predicted proteins | sample LakMenEpi16Nov12_FD_29032 | JGI IMG/M metagenome (IMG submission 29032)
ATGAACAAATTATGAAAATTGCTGATGATAAAAAGAAAAAAGGTGGTGCATTAATGCTTGTCGGTTTTGCATTGCTTGCCTATGTTGTTTATAAAATAATTGACAGTAAATGAAAAAAGAATATTATGAAGCCCTCGTATTAATTGGAGCAATCGGATTGGCTATTTACTTAGCAAGTTCTAAAGATTCCATATTGAACAGTGCAAAAGCAAATTCTCCAACACCGACAGGACCAAAAGGCGGTTTTGAGAATTTCACTGCAGATGATTTAACTTATGACGACCATTTGTATGAAAATGCAGACGGAGGATTAAAAGGTTTAAAACTTAAATAAATAAAACTATGACAAAAAACACAAAAACAATCTTGACTTTAGCCGCTGTTGCTACGGTTTTGTTCTTCGTTTTCAAGAAGCCTAAAACGGACGCTTAATTTAAAAGGAAATGAATCGTGATGTATTATTGGGCGCAGGGGTCGTTTTGGCCTTTATCGTCCTTGTTAATCGAGCCAAAAAAAACCAAGTCACCGACACTGACACGCAAGGTGGCGGTGGTGGAGGTGGTATTGGCGGTGGTCCCTTTATAGGAGGGGTGCCCGCAGGTCCTTTGACTGTGAACAATATCGTTCAACCCGCAGCACGTCCCGCAAATCAAGGTCAAGTCATTACAGCCGTTGGCACAAAAGACACGACTCCAACTGCAGCAGTTACAAGTTCTGCTCAAGCCAAAGCGATAGAAACAGCCACCAACACGGGTGGAATCATTCCTATAGGTCAAGGTGGAAGTTCTACTCCCACTTACAGCACAGGAACTGTTACTCAAGCCGATTTAAAGTCAGGTGTTGCAGGTAACACTGTATTCAAGCCTTTTAACGGGTCTTTTGTTGATGCAAAGTTCTTGGGATTTGTAGGTTCTACACCTAAATTTGAATTTAATTAATATGTTGTCAGCAAATAAACTATACAAAGAGTCGGGAACGACGTTGTCATTCAAAGAATGGTTAGAGCGCGAAAAGGCTAAGGGCAAATTTATTCCTAACGTGGAAGCGATGGAAGAATTTGTTAATGCCGATGGTGGGACTTCAGAGGAATCCTCTGATAAACCCGAAATCACCGCTAAATCAGTCGAGAACAAACAACTGTTTACGTCCGTGGCTCGAGTAGGTTTAATTGTTGTATTAGCATATTTCGTTTATCGAACTATCAAAAGTGAAATTAAATAACACTCAAATAAAGCGCATACTCATTGCAGGTGGAATTTTCTACCTGCTTTTGCGTTTTCGGGGATACTTAAATCCCGCGAAGGAAACTTTGTCTGCAAAAGACGAAAGCGTTTCTGCGAGTGGTACTAAATCAGTGATTGACAGGGCGATTTCAAAAGTGAAAAGTGGCGGGGTAAAAGTTGCAAGCACACCATCTGAAATAAAAAACTGATGAAAGAAGAAAGAATTGCAACGAAATATGCTCCACTTACGCTTTGTGTGGTTTTAAAAACAGAATTCCCTACCAAACTTAATTTGGTGGTCTTTGATGCAAAAAACCCTAAAAGAAAGTTTACCGAGCGTTACAAAACTGTAACAGGCGAAGAAACCCTGTATGTTCGAATGCCGTTATCTCCTGATAATGCTGTCGTTCAAGTTTTTTCGCACGGTGGAATAGCAAAAAAGAATGACCCAAACTTCAGCATTGTAAGGGTTTACAAAAAAGGATTGGAGCGTCGGTTTGATTTGAATGATATTGGAAATCCCCAAATACGCTCATTCGTCAAATTTGCGCAGAAATTTTGTTTTAATGTGAGCGAGTTGGAGCCCGAAGAAACTTATCGAAGTGATGATGGTGAATACTTTATTCAGTTAAAGCAACAAATAAAAGATGCAAACGGAAAAGTGTTGGGTACGCCCGCACGTATTGGCCGTAGAACAGGTGTTATTCAAGTTAATAAAACCCAATTTGAGGCCTTTACAATTCCTATGCGTATGGCAATTTTGCTACACGAATTTTCCCATTTTTACTTAAATGAAAAAATGGATGATGAAATGGAGGCAGACTTAAATGGATTGTTGATTTACCTTGGTCTTGGATATCCAAGAATTGAGGCTTATCAAGCGTTTTTGGAAACATTCAAAAATGCACCGAGCAACTTGAACAAGAAACGGTATGATATGATTAATAACTTCATCAACAATTTTGAAAAGATGGACATTGTAATAAAATAAAGATGGCAGTTACAACTTGGAATACAGCACCGAATTATGACGAATGGGGAAGTGATTCTTATTGGAGTTGTGCGGATTGGGTTCAATGGCATAAACTACTAAAAGAAAAATTTGGTAAAGAAAAAGCCATAGGAATTTGGAATTATGCTTATTCTCAGGGCACACAATTTGCTTCGCATTGGAATTGCAGAACGAGTAATTCAGAATTCCGAAGATATGTTGCACAAGAGGGATTAAATCCTTACGAAAGCGCGGGTGTTTTATCTCCTGTCTTAAAAGTTGTAGGAGGCGGTTTTGACATAGTGAGTGGTACAGGCGATTTTCTGTCTTCTATAGGCAAAAATTTAAAATATGTCGGATATGCAGCGATTGTAGGAACGATTATTTATATAGGTTTTAAAGTTTATAAAGCCACTAAAGAATGAAAAAAGAATATTTATATATTGGTGGAATTATAATCGGATTGGGTGCAATTACTTTTTTTATATTAAATATTAAAAAGGAAAAACAAGACGGTGATATTAATGAAGCAAAAGAAATTGATAATTTATTAAAAAAGATTGATTTAGCAAAAAAATGAAGAACGATAAAATATTAAAATATAGTTTATATGGTGTTGGCGTAATTGCCGTTCTTCTTGGTATTGTATTTCTTATAAAAAAAAATAAGGGTGACGACGGAGATGATGGTTCAGGTGGTGGTGAAGACGATACGCCTAAACCGAATCAACCCATAATCGACCCTAAACAAGCCGCAGTCCCTTTGGATTTGAAAGCAATCCTTGCGAGTAAAGACCCAATGTCATTGCTAAAAGGCAGAAAACTGTATGCTAAAATTGACAAAGCAAAAGGCAGAAGCGAAGCAAGGGTGAACGATGGGTGGGGATTAGGAAACAACATTGTTTTCGAAAGCACTCCTGAAGGAGAATTCCTTGGTTATGCTCAGTTTGTAGTAAACGATAAAAATGGAGCAAAAGATGCTAAAGGTAAACTATACAAGTGGATTAGAATTACCTTGGCTGATAAACCTTGGAATCGTTATAATGACACGAAATCTTGGTTAACAAAACAAACATTCAAAGGAAAAAACAATGATTTTGCTTATTTTAGAGAAGATGTAATAAGATTATGAAAATGATAAAAATTGATAAAAATTTGAAGTACGGGTTATACATTTTGGGCGCACTTGTCGGTGGTTTTGCAGTCGTAAAAATTGTAAAAGCAATTAAAGACAATGCGGACAAAGGCGGGGATGACAAAACACCCGAGCCTGAAATCAAAACAGTTTATGTAGACACATACCTGTCTAAGTTGCCTTTAGGGGTGGATAATTTGACTTGGGGCTCAAAGGTACCCGCAAAGTATTTGCCGAAATTTAATGCAACGGCAGCCGCTAATTCAGATGCGACTTACAAAGCGAATGCAATCAGGGTTCAAACATTATTAAATCAAAGACTTGCAGCCTTGGGTGGTGGTTATCCTAAGTTGGTCACAGATGGTGTGATAGGTCCTGAAACAACAAAAGCAATGATTGTAGTTGCAAAGCAGTATGACAAAATGAATTTGTTGCCTTTAACCAAAAAAGAAGACATTACTAATTGGCTGACCTTTTTCAATGTAAAAACAATATCAGGAGATTCCTCACAAACAGGTGAGTTTCCTTTTTTCAAAAAATAATTAAATAAGAAGATGGACATAGATGATTTTTTCACGAATGGCGACCTTAGTTTTGGAATGGACGGTGCAAGACCTACGTTTAAAAACTTTAATGGAGGTAAAAATGTTTCGAGAGGACCAAAATACGGAGAATTTGAATTCAATAAATACCCTGAATATGGGTTTACGGATGATATTTATTCAAACGCTACGGGCACTTCAAGGTTGAATCAACCAACAGAATGGTATGTTAGTAAACTCTCCGAAGCCGATAAGAAAAACTGCAACAAATTGCAGGGTATTATGGATAGTATTTCCAAGGACATTGATAACAATAACAAAAAAATTGCGAAAGCAAAAAGAGGGGAAAGAAGAGTTCTTGAAGAATATAACAAAGGCTTGGAATTGGCAGGTAAAAAAGTCTTGGAATTTATGAACGCGGCAAATTGCACGTTAGTTCAGCAAACAGAATTTAATAATGCTTTAGGCGTGGCAGGTGCTCCATCAAAAACATCAAAAGTGGTTTTGTATGTTGGCATTGGAGTTGCTGCATTGGCTCTTGGAGTTGTACTTTACAAAAAATTTAAATAATGAGAACAAGCATCAGTAAACAATTGGGATTACCCGTTGCCCCGCCACTACCAAAAGCACCATCTTTGGAGGTGCAATTAGGTTTTGTAGCCGAGTATGACAAGTCTTTGAATAACGGAAATTTGAATTTCGTAGCAGAATATGATAAGTCTTTAAACACCAAAAATAATGGGGGTTACTTTAACGCGACGGGTGAAGAAAAAAACTTCAAAGAGTATTATAAAGGAAGCGATGCGCAAATCAGGGGAATTTTGGTGGGAGAAAAAATTTCGACTTCTGAAGACTTAGATTTTCTTGAGGGAAAGAAAAAATTTTATCAAGAAGGTCAGGCAACCTTACGTCGTGATATTAACGCTATCAAAATAAATCAAGCGCAAAAAGCATTTGGAACTCAAGCCTACACACAGCGGGGAAAATATGTTTCTCAATTATGGTCCGTAGATAAAACAATCGAGGGAATCGACAAAAGAATTGAGGAAGTCAAGGTTATTTTGGAGAAAAGAGCAGCAAAGGTTAAGGCCGATGCAGATGCGGCGGCAGCAAAATTGAAAGCAGAAGCAGAAGCCGCAAAGCAAGCAAAAATTGATGCATTAAAAAAGCAAATTGCAGAGACTACTGACCCCAATGTTAAGAAACAACTTACAGACCAACTTACAGGACTTTTGGAAGAAGGTGGCGAAGCAATCAAATCCAACAAATTTATTTTAATTGGTGGAGCCGTAGCCGTAATTGGTATTTTGTATTACTTTTTTAGAAGCAAGCAATAATTATGTCAATTCAATATCAAGGTGCGGGATACAGTTCATTTGAAGAATTTATGAATGACACAGGAGTGGACAAAGATAATTTTGCCGATGCGAAAAAATCAGCAAATGAATTTGGAAGCAAGTTCCAACAAACATTTAATAAGGAATTCAAGAATCAATACACTGAGGCTCAAGAAAGGGCAAAAAGATTGGATTCAACACCCAAAGTTTTAAATCCCATTCCAAATAGTTTATTGTATTTCGGATTGATGACAGCAGGTATTTATTTGGCATATTCGTTTATTTTCAAATCAGAATGAAGAAAAAATTATTAATCATCGGTGGAGCCACTATCATTGCGGCAGTCGCATTAAGGACAGTGTATAAGAACTTGTATTTGGCAGGTCAATGGGATTTTAATATGGGTACTTTTGGCTTAAAATCTTTAAAGCCACTTACGATAACCCAAACTATTGATTTTATCAACAAAAGCAATTTTAAGTTGACTGTGAGAAATATCAAAATTGGTGTTTACAGCGATGACATCCGAATAGGTCAAATTGATAGAGCCGCTGAGCAAACTATTGGTCCAAAAGGCATTTCAAAATTCACCTTGGAGTATGCACTAACACCAACTATAGGTAATCAGGCCGCTAAAGATGCAATTGCAAAAGTTGCAGCCACATATTTGCAGACAAAAGACTTGCCTGTAGACTTTGTTGGCAGTCTTGAAGTTAAAACTCCATTTGGATTTGTATCCGTTCCCGTAAGATATTCTTCAACGGGGAAAAATTTATACAAATTGTGGTATGAATATATGAACGGATAATTGCTATATTTGAGCAATAGTTGTGTACATATATGAATATTAAAAAGGATTTTTTCAAAGGAGTTAGTTTTTACGCCACAGAATCTTCGATTCAAGAATCAGAAGTTCAAGTGCGATTAACTCTTGGTCACAGTGAATCTGAGCCTATAAATTATCAATGGTGTATTAATTGGCAACCCAATCGTTATACGAATTATAACGAGGTTATGGGGCGCAAAATCATCAATATAACGGAGGCCTTAGTGGTGCCAATGTTGCATCAATCGATGGTTAAATGGGCAAGAACTCTCGACATTTCATTCGAAAATTTTAGTGGTTTTTTGTTCAAGAAAGACGATGTTATTGGTGTTGCTATCTACGATAAGACAACCCCAAAAAAATTATGTCCAATTGAAGAATTACTTGGATGAGCATCAAAGTCGCAAAAAGTGCACATTATGTAATTCGAACTCTCGACGGGAATGGTTTTGCTCTTTACTTGGGAGAAGATGACCAATTGTATGTCAAAGACCATAATGGCTCCATACAACTATTAAAAGAACTTATTGGTTCCTTATCAATAGAAATTCCTTTAATGGGATTACAAGGTGGTTCATCAGGCACATCAGGTAAAACAAACGGTACCTCAGGCTCGTCAGGAATCAGTGGTTCAAACGGTCAAGATGGAACGTCAGGTGAAAATGGTATTGATGGAACTTCGGGGTCATCGGGCTCTTCAGGAAGCGCGGGTACAAGTGGGATGGATGGAACCTCAGGCTCTTCAGGTTTAAGTGGGTTTGATGGCGCATCAGGCTCTTCAGGTTCTTCAGGTTCTTCGGGTGTTAATGGTATTGATGGGTCTTCAGGAACGAGCGGAAATGGAGGAACAAATGGAACGAGTGGTATTAATGGTACATCGGGGTCATCGGGAAAAGATGGCGATGTAGGTATCGAAGGTTCGAATGGAACATCAGGTTCTTCAGGGATTTGCGGCTCTTCAGGAACAAGCGGAATGGGGTATTCTTTTGAAGAAATTAAAAGTGGTTCTAAGACTTTATTGGATTTTAGAAAAAGTCAAATACTTTACTTAAATTTGAATAATAACACGACACTAAATTTTGCAGATTCACCTGTTGGAATATTTTATCTGATTGTGAAGCAAGGTATTGGTAATTACAGTGTTACTTTCCCTTACGTTGTGAAACAATCTAAAGGGTTTGAATATGTGCCAAGCATTTTTCCAAATGCTATAGATGTGTTACAATTTATGTGCGATGGCACATCATTTTATGTGATTGACTGTAAAAAAGAATACTAATGACCAATATGTTAACTGCGAGTTTAGGAAGAAACATAATTACCGTAGAGGGTAATGGTCTTGCTATTTTTGTTGATGATACGGATTTTGTATTAAAGTTAAAAGACGTTGATGGTAATATACAGGCTGTTTCAGACTTCGTAGGGAGCGGTGGAACAAGCGGTGGCGGGATACAATCCATTAATGCCTTAACAGCGAGTGCGCAATTTATGACTGCGGGTACATCAGGTACCGATTTCGCAATACAGTCCGTTGGTAACACACATACATTTAATTTACCGAATGCAAGTACAAGTTCACGCGGTGTAGTCAGCACGGGTGCCCAAGATATTAAAGGAGTCAAAACATTTACTGACAATGCATTTTTTCAAGGCGATGTTGATATTGCAGGTACACTTACAGCGGAAGCGAAATCGTTCTTGATTCCTCACCCCGACCCCGATAAACAGGGTTGGGATTTACAACACGGAAACTTAGAAGGCGGTGAACACGCGATTTATTATCGTGGCCGCATTCAAGGGACAAATATGATATATCTACCTTCATATTGGAAGTTTTTGGTGAGTCTGCACACTATTTCTGTGCATTTGACAAGTGCCAAAGGCGACTCTAATTATTTCGTAGAAGATGTGACTTTAGAAAGTATTCGAATTGCAAAATCCGTTGGAGATTGGTTTTCCTACGATTGCTATTTTATAATTCACGCTGAACGACGAGATATTGGCAAATTGAAGGTGGAAATTACACCTCAAGAAAAGCAATATTGATGAAAAAAATACTCCATTTAATACCTCACCTGAGTACGGGTGGGTGCCCCCAATTCGCTTACGATTTACTCAGAAAAACTAAAGACACCACAGATGCTTATGTGGTGGAATATGCGTTTATTGCTTGGGAGTATGTCGTTCAAAGAAATCGAATTATTGATTTAATGAAAGACAGGTTTTTCTCCTTGGGAGAACAGAAAGAGCAACTGTTTGACATTATTGATACGATTAAGCCTGATGTTATCCATATTCAAGAATTTCCCGAATACTTTATGGACGATGAAATCGCCCATAAATTGTACGATAAGAATCGCGAATATGTGATTGTAGAAACGAGTCACGACAGCGGTTTTAATCCTGCTAATAAGCGTTTTTTCTCAGACCATTTAGCATTGATAAGTCAATGGCAAATTGATAAATTTAAAGATTACGATATTCCAATAACCCTGTTGGAAAGTGACATCGAATACAAAACCAAAACTCAAAATCAGAGAGAAGAAGGTTTATTAAAACTTGGATTGGACCCAAAGAAAAAACACGTTTTGAACGTAGGTTTATGGACAAGCAGAAAAAACCAAGCGGAAGTCTTAGAGTACGCAAAAGAACTCGAAAGGTACCCTGAAATTGAATTTCATTTTGTTGGCAATCAGGCTCCTAATTTCGAGCATTATTGGGGTCCACTAATACACAATCTACCATCAAATGTGCAAGTTTGGGGAGAACGTAGTGATGTAAATAGTTTTTACGAGTGTATGGACCTGTTCCTGTTTACATCCCGAGGAACCAATGGCGATATGGAAACAAGCCCATTGGTGCTCAGAGAGGCTACAGGGCATCAAATGCCGATATTGATGTACAACCTGCCTGTATATCTGAATTACTATGACAAATTCCCAAATATCAAATATTTAACCGACTTTAAAACAAACATAAATCAAATTTTAACATCCCTAAATATGCAAGAGCAACCCGAATCAAAACTCTTTAGAATACAGTATGTAAAAGACGAAAACAAGGTTTTTGTTTACTACAATGAGAAAAATCCAATCGATGTCAGTATTTCAGTGGCCGACATAGACTCAAAGCACGCGATTTACGCGTTTGATGGCAAGTTTCAAGATTATTCATCAGTTTGGTGTGTTCCAATACCTGTACCCGCTTTGAATAAAATGAATGTAAGTGGATATTTTAGAGGCTATGAAATCAATTTTTGGAATATTAAAAGAGATACGATTATTGAATCACATACTGTTTGGTATAATGAGAATGCCCCATATTTTGAAAGAGTTTTATTTCCAACCGACCCCTTCAATTTAACTTGGATTAACTACACCGAAATGTTTGTAGAGAAATTTTACAATCCTCTACAAATGGAAATTACGGGTACTTGTTTGGATATTGGTGCAAACGATGGTTTATACACGGAATATTTGCTTAGAAATGGCGCGGATAAGGTTTATGCCATTGAATGTGACCCAAGAAGTATTAAATTTTTAAATAACAGATTTAATGATAATGAAAAAGTAGTTGTCGTGGATAAGGCGATGTGGAGTTCTAATGAAACCAATGTAAAATTAAGTTTCAGGACCGATACAAGCACGGTATCTTCTTTAGTACACGATGCTCAAAAGCACGGACACAGTATGAATTACGAGCACGATGGATTTTATGAGGTCAATACTTGGGATTACAAAACCTTATTGTCTAAGATGAACATTACTAAAGTTAATTTTTTTAAAATTGATATTGAAGGTGCAGAATATAACGTATTCAAATCTATGTCTGATGAAGATATTCAAAATATTGATGGATTTATGGTCGAAGTACATTGGAATGATAATGGAAAAATTTATCAAATTACTGATAGGCTTGAGCAATTAGGTTTTGAAATTGAGTTACGAAGACACACAGAAGATAACGCAATTGTTGAAAAACAAGATTGGTCAAAATATTGGATGTGTACTTTTTACGCTTCAAAAAAAAAAGAGCCACGGAAGTTTAGTTTAGTCATTCACCATTTACAAACGACTTTACTCAGTGATGTTGAAAAGAAAAGTCGTGATAAAATTGATTATTTAATTTATTTATTGAAGAAAGATTCTCGTTTTAGCGAGGTCAAGTGGTATCGTCATATGAATGCTCCTTGGAGTCGATTGCCAACTACCGAGAATTGCAGTAGACCAAATGCGGTGTCTATGGAACTATTTCCGAATGGTATAAATCAATATGGAGAAACTGCGCTTACACCCGCGCATTATGGTTGTTTTAGAGCATTCAATGATGCCATTCAGATGAAGTTCAATCAGGACTTTTCAGCAACAATGATATTTGAGGGCGACGCTGATATTCAAAATGTGTATGCGTTTATCGAATGCCTGTATATTGCTTTGTGCGAGGCCGACAAAAATGAAATTGACTTCATTTCATTTGGGGGCGCGTATCATTTGGAGACGGGCGAATTATTGGCACACCCTGTACAGCACATCGATTCTTTACATTTTGGGTGGATTTCAAAACACGTTCCATTTGCACATTCAATAATTATCCCTCAGAGATACATCAGACAAATGATGCACGCCTTTGCAACTGAGCCTTGGGATGCTGCTGATTTGTTTTTCATAAATCATTTCAAAATGAATCCAAACAGGAAACAATTTGTAAGCGAAAGTCAATTGAGTTATCAAATTGATGGATATTCTTTAATCGACAAAAAAGTCAAAAATTACTTAATCAAATGAGAATCGCATATATTCAACCAAGCGTAATTTCCGTCCCCCCAAATGGATGGGGGGCAATTGAAAAAATCATTTGGGAATACAAAATGGTTTTGAATCAGTTAGGACACGTCTGCGAAGTAGTCAATTTGCAAGATTTGAAGGCCGAAGAATGGGACGTTGTTCATTGCCATATGTTTGACCAAGCATTATGGTTGGCTGAACAAAAAATCCCATATTTCTATTCGCACCACGACCATCATTCGATGGTTTGGGGTGAAGAGAGTGCTAATTATCAATTCAATCTGAAAGCAATGAGACTTGCTGAGGTTGCCTTTGTTCACGCGAAAAGTAGTATTGAGGTATTCAAAAATATCCCTTATTATTTGAGTCACGGTGTCAATACTGAATTCTTTGATTTTGTAGAGCCGAAAAGTATTGACGAGCCAAATATTATTATTGTAGGAAACAATGGTTTGGCGGGGACTGAGAAAGTATTTGACCGAAAAGGATTTAGGTATGCAATCGAGGCGGCCCGTGAATTAAAATGGTCAATTACTATGGTTGGCCCCAAAGCAACCCAAGAACAATTTCTTAGGGAAAATCCTGATTTGCAGTATGAAAAACTAAGATTGGTTTTTGATGCAGACGAGGAAGAGTTGAAGAAAGAACTACAGAATGCTCATTTAATGATTCACGCAACGTTTATAGAGGCAGGTCATCCACCTTTGACACCTTTAGAAGCAATGTCTTGCGGGGTCCCTGTA
>B570J29032_109958113_pt1 | contig 11578 bp, 26 predicted proteins | sample LakMenEpi16Nov12_FD_29032 | JGI IMG/M metagenome (IMG submission 29032)
TTTGGAATTTTGTGGTGCTTTTATTATCTTTGCAGCATCTATGGAACTGAACAAAACTTACTTGGGTGATTGCCTTACCCTGATGCAAGACATCCCTGACGGCAGTATCGACATGATTCTCTGCGACCTGTGGGGCTTTTTTAATCACCCATAATTAGCAAAGCTAACTATTTCAGCTTTTTCTCCTAAACTCCTACATAAGTCTACGACATCCATTTGGATTTGTCTGGTCATGGTAAGGTCGTCGGGTAAATTGTAGCCCTCAGTAATCAAATAGACTCTCAGATTGTCCCCGTCAGCATCTTTTAGAACGTGGACTACTTGTAAATTAAGACTAGGGTAAAGTTTATTTATCACCTTGAAAAGAACCTTCTCTATAACCTCTGCTTTCACATTAATAAATAGTTTGGTTATGTTTTAATGAATAAAAGTCAATATTTATAAATAAAACAAAAATATGGCACTATCTTTTACCGTTGCATTTGCTTCCTCTTTGGAAGCTGTAACTGGAATGACTCCAAGTTCTACCGTTTATGCTGAGGACTTAAATCTTTGCGCTACTTGTGTTGCTGACACAAATAGTTGTTGGTCTTGTCTGCAAACCGGACAAGGTGTGTTTAATGACGCAGGTCTTACCTCTCCAGTTGCTGATGGGTATTACATGTTGAATTATGACGATGGAAGACCAGCTACCTGGCACATCATCGGAGGATTTCCTCAAGAGGAAGGTTTCTTTAACTAAAAAACTTAGAAGTGTAGCTGGGGAGTTGCTTCAGCTACAACTTTTCCTCCCTTTTCAATTTTAAATTTCTCGGGTCCCACAACTTCTCCTTGATTATTCAAAAGAATAGTTCCAGGTTCAATAGTTAGAACCACACCTTCATTCACTTTTACATCATCGCCAATCTGGTAGACAACATCACTACTTAAAGTTGTATTTGTTGTTATATCAACAACTATTTGTTTATTTTGGGTCGTAATGTTGTCTTCACAAGACAATGCAAAAAAAACGACAATTGAAAAAAGAAGAGTCTTTTTCATCTAAAAAGATATTTTTTCATAGATAGTTTAGTTTTACTTAAAAAACTGCAAAAATTTACGATTTAACACTATGGTAAAACTTAACATTGGAAAATTTGCTTTATAGGATTGTTGTGTTATATTTATGTTAAGAAGATTTCTATTAACTTAACAAATTATTAACAAAATGAAAAAAGTGTTGTTTATTTTTAGTTTGGTGCTTGGTTTTTCAATGTCAGCACAAAACGCAACGTATACCGACCAGGATGGTGATGGTGTAATTGAGTATGTTTTGAGGGATAATAATGGTAAAGTTTTGGAAACTGGTTCTTATTTCAATCAAAAAAAAGTTAGAACTTGGACTTCTTATCACCCAAATGGTGGTAAACAAACTGTTGCCAAGTTCAAAAATGGTCTTAGGCACGGAAATTGGTTTATGTACGATGAAAAAGGGTTGCTTGTGTTTGAAATTACTTACAAAGAAGGAAAAAAAGTAAGTGCATCACAACACAGCTACGCATCTAACAACTAAAAACACTTACTTTGGGTAAAAAAATCCCAGATACAATCTTTTTTAGAGCTCTTGACCATGTTTTCGGGGAGCTGATTCAATTTGAATCTGAATTGGGGATGTATGATGATTCCGAAAATATTGAATATTTGGTGTTTGGTAATTTGTCGCCTGATGGTTTAAAGAGGGTCCGCATTTCAATTGATTGGTCCGACCAAACTGAAAAAGTGTTTGTGTTAGAGGGAAAGGATGTTGATATGATTGTAGATTTGTTGTCCATAAGAGAGAAAGAGTTCCCAACAAAATTCAAATTGTGGTTCTTTCAAAAATTCCCCAACTTGAAAGATTTCGAATATAAATTTATTCAAACTTTCCCTTTTAATTGATTTTTGTTTTACCATAAACTTTGACTATATTTGTCTTATGGAAGAGACATATAAAATAGAGGTTGAGGTTACTGTGACTGAAGATGGTAACACCAAAATTCAAGTGCATCAAGCCTCTGAACAAGATTTGGCTCCCGATATGATTGCTATGGTGCTTGCTGGTGGATTAGCTTTAGCGATTCGTTTATCTGATGATGAAGCTGAAACTATGAAAGAAGTGATTGAATATCTTAACGGTGAATTCATTGACCCGAATTCATTTATTGACGCTAGAATTATTAAACCATGAAAACTTACCTATGGCTAGATGACATCCGTGACCCAAACTTGGGATTATGGCATTATGAATACATCCCTGAATTAGATAAATCTGTGGATTCTCTAGTTTGGGTTAAAGAATTTCCGGAGTTTGTTGATTACATCAATCAGTTTGGATTACCAGATAAGATTTTTTTTGACCATGATTTAGGTGATGATGAACTTGGAACTGGATATGATGCGGCAAAGTGGTTGGTGAACTACTGCATGGATAGAGATTTGGATTTACCACTTTGGAGTGTTCAATCAGCTAATCCAGCGGGTCGTCAAAACATCTATGGAATTCTTAATAACTACAAAAAACACAGGGTACAACCTCAATGAATTATATTGTCGTTTTTGTATTCCAGTTTTTATTTAACATTTTCAAAACACTTGAAATCAAATTTACATTTGAAAATAAACTGACACCACTTTTAATGAATTCCATCTGGATAAATTTAGTGAGTCTTGCTTCAGTATTTTATTCTATTGAAGGATTACTCTCGGGGGATTTCTGGATTTTACCTTTTTATATTTCTGGAAGTGTTATTGGAAAATGGTTTGCAATGAAAAAGATGGAAAACATTCGTGGAAGAATTTTTCAAGTGTTGTTCTTTCAGAAAAAATCCTAGATGTTGATTAGATAAAATTTTCATTTTATATTTGTTTTATGAGTTTTAGCACAGCACCTTTCACCACCGTTCTTGGTTGGTGTGAAAAAAATAAATGTAATAGAATTGAAATTACCAACTTGGACAATGGTTTTGTTCAAACATTATTTGTATGGAAAGAACATGAGGTTGTAATTCAAATTAATACATCAACTCTAATCTCTTCTATTGAAATCAAAAAAGACTTGGGAGAGGATTTAAAAAATTTAATATTCTCTCAAGAAAACATTTTACTCGAAAATTGTTTGGAAATTTTGGAATTCAACTTGAGCAATGAATAAAAATTTGGCTTTCACATATCTTGACATCAGATATAATCCGGGATTTCCATTTGATAAGACAATTCTTCCTGGTTATCTTGAAATGCCTAAAGAGGCCCTTATGGGCTTTGTAAAAACTGATAAAGTTTTATGGTACATGGATTCAGAGGCTGATATGCCAAAATACATAGCTTCAAGCTGGGAAGTCATTACACCAATATTAATAGATTGGTTCAATGAACGTTTCGGAAAAAATTTCGGAACCATAAATCAGGTATTACCTGCTAGGATATGAGGGTTAGGTTTTCAAACGGGTTTTTATTAATCCTTGGAAGCATTTTTGGAATCTGGAATCTAGTCACACCAAATTTAGTTTTATCTTTTTTATTTGGTGCTTGTTTTGGGTTGATTTACGTAAATCACAAATTGGATAAACTTTATAAGTAAGAAGTATTTATCCATTATGGATGATTATGTGAAATTAAAACTTTTTTCTAAGGTTCTTAAAACCAAACCCGATTTTTTAGAGAGTAATTTCGATGAAAATTATTTAAGCTATGAGTCTTTAGAAGGATTAAGTAAGTTCTTAAATCAGTTTAGGGGTGTTCTTAGCATCGAAGCTGAGGGGGATGATTTATTCAGGATGTATGAGCTTATAAAATTTAATTATGATGCTTTGCTTAATGGAACACTAACAAAAGATAATTTTGTTAACCCCCCACAAAAAAAATTTAGAGTTGATTATCAACAAGATTATACCGAATATGGTGTAGAAACTGGTTCCGACTATTGGAAGGCTGTCGATAAAGATTTAGCGCTCGCATTTGCACAATTCGATGAATACATGGGTAATTTCGAATATGATTTTGATGATAGGCAAAGTCATGATGGCGATAGTGACAACTTTGAGTTCACTGGTGCTCAAGAAATATCAGAATCAATAAAAAAAAGTATAAAAAAGGTTCTTAAAGAGCAATACTCAATATTTATAAAAAAACACAATTGATATGGGACAAAGATTAATTATTACGGAAGAAGAAAAAAACAGAATTGCTTCTCTTTATGAGAGCATGGGTGTTGCCTTTGGTGGTGAGATGAACGGTTTGAAAGTTAAAAAAGAAGCAACCGAAGAAGTTGAAGAAACCAACGAAGCGGAAGTTGAAAATATGGACTCTGAAGAAGAGGACGAGGAATAAGTTTTATATTGATTTAGAAATGCGAGTAGTCAAATTAAACGAGTCAGACCTAACCAGAATAGTTGAAAGGGTTTTGAACGAACAGGTTAAAGAAGTTACAAATTTTGATAAAGACTACGACTATAAAAAAGTTGGTACATACCCTGGCGGTATTGAGTATTTTTTCAAACTAAAGTCATCACCAGTAAGTGAAAAAGCTAAGGGACTAAAGTCTCAGGGAAAATTCAAAGATTGGACTAAGGCTACCGGTGGTGGATTGGAGGCAATTAAAACTAAAGTTTTTAAAGATGCCCCAACAAATACTACCAAAACTGTTGCTCCTAAACCCACCACATCTGAACCAAAAACCCCTGAACCACAACCAACAACTCCTGAACTAAGTCAAGTTGAAAAAACCAACGTTAGTGCTTTGAATCAACCTACCGTTGCAACAAAACCTGAAAACGGTCAAGTTCAAAGACAAACACCATCACAAATTCCACCACTTACAGCTTCACAGAGCAAAAAAATGGACCGTATGGCAGATAAATCTGGTAAAACTCAAGCATCAACAGGACAAGTTCCAACATATGATTTTTAATAATGGCAAAGTCTCGTAAATCTTTACCAAAACCCCCCAAAAGGAAAAATGTGTTGAAAAGACAAAAAAGGACCCAAAATAATTTGGAAATCCTTAAAAAATTATCAAAATGAAAATTTTAATTTCAGAAAGCCAATACAATCGTTTAATCGAGTCTGAAGTCACCGAAGGAAAGCACGATGATAAGGACATGAAAAAACTTATTTCATGGGCTGAAAAGAAATTAGGGTGCACATCGCACTCAATAAAGAACGGAATTAAATTATGCCCACCAGAAGAAATAACTGGGTTTCGCTGCCGAACAACACATCTAACCTCTAAAGGTGTAAAACCACTTCAAGCCGATATTGCTGATTGGTTTGAAGTCTCCAAACGAGATGTTGACAACGCTTACAGAAAAAATGAGAGTATAGCCTTACCAAAAAAAAAGGATTAATATGGAAGTTGTTGTGGATTCAGACCAAATAAGAAGAATAGGTTTTAATATCTTGGACAAGATATACGGACCTCTTAAAAAATATTGGGGGGAAATTTTTACCGAAGTTTACGTTGATGATAATTGGAATCCGAGGATTGGTTATTATAGTTCAATTTTAAGACCAAAAGCAATTTTTATACTTAAAGAGGATTACCTCAAATTTAAAGGTGTGATTCCAATCGATGAAGTTCAATTTGCTGAAATTTTCACGGCATGGCTAACTAGGAACTATGGAATCGAAAATGTTGAAAAACTTACAACCACAACACCAGATAAGTTGAAATACAGAACACCATCTAGAAATACAAGAACTACATCTTATTAGATTTGATAATATTATCTAAGAAAGTGGGGTGATTATCAACCTTGCGCCAATTTGTTTTTTTTATTCCCCCATTTATAACCTCGTTTACTCTTATCTGAGGTTGTCTTTCATATCCCCACGTCTCCTTTACACCATCACGAATCACACCATCCAGAATACGGTCAGTATTAACCCATTCATCCATCGGCTTTGTTTTTTTGATACCATTGGTTATTACATCATCGACATATTTCGTATGAGATTTGGTTCTATCTTCTTGTCTGTAATAGTAATCACCGTAACCTCTAAGTTCACCACTTTTGTCAGGAAGTTCTTTTACCTCTTTAATACCCTTATCCAAAACAATATTAACCTCATTCATTCGTTTCATTTCTTTTATAACAGGTTCAAAATTTATTGGGTTAAGTATTTCCAAAAAGTGTGGATTGGTTTCTTTGACACCATCCTTAACCGTTTTAACTACTTCTCGTAATCGATGATGTTCTTCCATTTTGGTTTCTTTAACCCCATTTTGAATGGTGTCTTCAACACTTCTGTGCCGAGGCAACGCAGTCCACGTGGTTTCTTTAACCCCATTTTGAATGGTGTCTTCAACAACTTGGGGGTAATGCTGTTGAGCGGCTGCGGTGCGTGTCACCCCATTTTGAATGGTATGTTCAACCCACTCGGTAATGTAATTTTGATTTTCAATTACATTCAAACTTAATAGTTCGAAGAAGTTATTAAAAAAATAGTAGTTGTACCAGAGAATCCCTTCTTTAGACAATTCAAAGACCCACTTTTTCTTGTTTGTAAAAATTAGCCAAGTTGAACCATTGTTATAATAAACATCGGCATCTTTAACTTGGGTATCAAAAATTTTAAAAATAATTTGCTTTAATTCGTCCATAAGTCAAAGATAATAAAAAACCCCCACCTAAAAAAGTGAGGGTTTTAAATTATCTACCTTGACCTTTGTAAGCTTTTTTGTAGAGTTTGGATTGCTTACTCTTAGAAACTTTTGTCTTAGAATGAATTCCCGGACGTGAAACATGTTTCTTTTCTAATTTGGTGCTTGTATTTGTTAGTTTTGCCATTTTTATGAATGAATTTATACTGATAAATACCCAAACATCTTTTACTTTTTTTTCTCCCTGATTAGATTTATAAAATGGAAAATATCAAAGGCAAAATTCAAATTGGTGACAAAAAAATTACGTTAGAGCCCTACGATGGTGAAAAAGAAGTTTGGATAAGAAAATTAAATCCAGTGTTTGAGGCTGGTGACAGCTTTATACGTTTTAGAAGCCAATATTTTTCCAAAAAATAATTTTGGAATTATAAAATTGTTTATCTTTGGGGTATGGAAGACTTCTATAAAAAGGTTTACCACCCCGAAGATAAAACAGTCGATGCGTGGTATTACATAAAGTCTGAGACACCAACTCAGACAACCGTATTGAATGTCCAAGAAAGGGAGACTGCCGGTCGGATATGGGCTAGCGGCGATATAGATTATCGATTGTCGGTCAAAGAAATCAAGCTACCCGAAAGTCAAATCAAAGTTTTAAGCCACGATGAAAGTCGACCTGGATATTTCTTGATTAAAATTCCGTATTGGTTATTCAAGAAAAACGAAGGTCTTGAGCTTCATAGAATTTCTGTCAGTAAAAAGTTTACCATCCGTCCGGATGACGCTATCTACTCTAAGTTTGCTGACAAAGATTATTTGAAAGCTATGGCTGGAGCTGGAACCAACATGACCCGAATTGATATGCTTCATCAGCAACGTTTGGATTTTGAAAAACCCAAACCTACGCCATCTCAGTTTATCCAACAAGAAATTGTTGTGTTCAAACCTAACTCTAGAGGTATTTATAATAAGTAAGCCAAGCATAGCCCCTTAGAGGGACTAGGACCGTTTCAGTTATGGAACAAACTAAAGGGGAATTCGCTACTCCCCTTTTTTATTTTTGGTGGTATTTATGGTATAAGACCGATTTTTATGAAATTTGAATTCTTTTTTGAAGATTTATTACAGGAAGCTAAAGGTAGACCGATGAGTCCTGAAAAATTTGAAGCCATTAGCCAAAATATGGGACGCTGGTTGTATAACTTTTTTGTTAACCATCCCGTGCAGTTTTCTAGAATTCCATATTTTAGCGAGTTTAGAGAATTTGCTAGAGGTGTTGCTGAACCTGGTGAAAACGTTGATGATATCGAGCAACTTGTATTGATGATTCAACCAACAGAAAATAGTAATTTGATGTATGATTACTTGAACCAGATTCCAAGCGTTTTGAAAGCCCAAGAAATAATTAAAAAAATTGGTGACACCTTTGAACCTATTGGGAAGAGAATTAAGTATTATGATAGACCAGACGACTACGTTCCGGTTAGAGGTAGGAAGCCAAAGGAAAGAAGTGATAAGGACATTGATGTAATTGACATTACAAAAACCTCTGTTACTCCTAAGGAACCTGCAGAACCAAAAGAACCTGGTAGAAGAGGTAGAAAACCAACGGTAGACACTTTACAAAAGTTGGAAACAAAATATTATAAAATGTATGATGATTTGGAGAAGCAACTTCGCGTTATGAGAGAGCTCTCAACTAAAATCAACGATTACAAAAAATATTTCGGAAAGTAAAATGAATAAGGGTGTTATGGAACAGAATAAGTTGGTGGACACCCTTAAAAGAATTGTTGGTGCACAAACCAAACAACCCGACCCGATAGAAAGAGTCGTAAAAAAATATTTTAACTTCAATTTTTTACCTTTGAAGAAATTATCCTCAAGTGAGGATATAATTTTTTTTATGAATGAAATAGGCGTGGCCGAGTTTGCATACTCCCCAAAGTTTAAAGCAATTAGAGTTAAAGGTAGGGAATTTAATGATGCTCAAAATATGTTCAACATTGATGAGGATACTCTTGAGCAATTTTTCAAAGATTGGATGAAAGAAAATTTTAATGTGGATATTGACTACATTGACTATTATAATTCTTGAAACAAACTTTTTTTATGCTGAGTAACAAAACCCTTAGAAATATAGCGGAATATTCCCGAGCATTTAAAACAGACATACCATTCAACCACGTGGTAATGGATGATTTTTTTAGGGAAGATGTTATTGAAAAATTGCTTGATGAGGTTGAATTTATTGCCTCAAACCCAAATGAACTATGGAGATTTGTTGGTGGTGGTGATTATGACCAACATGATGCTCAGGTAAACAAAAAGCAGATATACAATATAAACAATATGCTTCCTACTATGCAGGAAGTAATCAAGTATCTCAATTCAAAACAATTTTTGAAAATCGTTTCTGAAATTACGGGTTTGCAAAATTTATCCCACGAATCCGAAGAATATACAAACGCAGCATATCACCAAACAGGTAGAGATGGACGACTTGAAGTTCATCATGATTTTAATGATAGTCATATAAATCCTAACTTGTTTAGACACCTGAATCTTCTTGTTTATTTAAACGCATATTGGGACAATATGTGGGATGGAGATTTGGAACTTTGGCATAAGAATATGTCGGGCCCTTGTAAAAAGATTTCTCCGATAGCAAACCGGGTTGTAATGTTTAATATTGACAAAGCACCTCACGGTCATCCACACCCCTTGAAATGTCCTGAGGGTATTCAAAGAAAAAGTTTGGCACTATATTACTACAATAATGACAGACCACAATACCAAATTGTGAATCGAGCGATTTGGAGCAATGAGATAGATACGCTTGAGTGATTAGCCCTTAGGCTTTAACATTTGAAGAATTCGCTCGATTTCTTGTTCTGTTTTGTTAATGTAACCACCTCGGTGGTAAAGTTCTAAAATATATTCTGCTAAATCTTCGGCAAATTCTCGTTTTGCTAGAGTTTCTTTAGAGATTATTGTCCAGAGCAAATTAAAGGTGGGCTCATCTAAACCTAGTTTGTTTGCCTCCATTAAAATTTGGTCAGCTAACTTCTCGGCAAATTCTTGAACAAACCTACCTTCATATACTAAAACCTCAATAATTGCTTCTTTGAAATCCATTTAAGATAAATACAGGATATTTATAAAATACCATGACTAGGGATGAATTAGTAAATAATTTTAGTTTCAAAAGCAGTATTAAAGCTTTGAAAAAGAATTTTCCGTTTGTAAAAGATGTTGTGCCAGGCTATGATTTTGAAAATGACCTTGCGAATTATGATTCATTTTACACTATTGATTTGATAATTGACGGTGACAAATTTTTTGAAATGTATCCCGATTTTTATAATACTTTATGGCACAGTTTGAAAAGGGAATATGAACAAAATAAAAAAGTCAAACTTAGTTTTTCGGAGTTTTATAAATTCGATGAGGCTGGAAACTTGGATTTGAGTGCCGATGAACTTAGGAAAGATATGTATGCTTTAATGGGAAAGAGAATAAAAGATATTAATAAAAGTGAGGTTGTTCCTGAAGAATTTCAATTGAACCGCTCACTTTACCCAGGATACTTGCTTTTTGAAAAATGAATTTAATTAAGAAATTGTTGAGATTATACGAGAGCCCCAGTGAAAGAGCTTTTGCGAACTGGGAGGTTTATTTGTTTAAAAGTTTAAATAGAAATCAAGCAAAACTTAAAACAAAGGATGATTATAAAAAATACATTTCTAATTATCTTGAAACTTTAGGGATGTCTCCTCAGGAAGCTTTATATTATTATTACGTTTATTCAAGTAACTATCGCCCAGATGGACAATATGAAGAAATAAAAAAGGGAGAACAAAATATTCCAGCCTTTGAAGATAAAGCAAAAAGGACCTCAAATATTAGGATGAGTGAATTTGCTCAAAACAAAATCCCATTTAAAGGTAACAACGTTGAGGGTTTCTGGGAGAAAGACCCAAATGGTGAGCCACAATACATAATCACATCGTATAATTGGTACCCAATCTATATTTTTAAAGAAGGTAAATGGTATGTTGTTAGTGAATCATATTCCCCGTCAACTGGAAAGCAGATGGGTCAAGTTAGGATTTATAAAAATACAAAATACCTATCTCCTAAAGAAATGACTGAACTCAGAAGAGGAAAAGACATTTCCGATATATTCAAAGCAAAAGAGGAAGGTGTTACTTCTGAACTCAAGAAGTTGTTAATGGGTAGACAGTATCAATTTGCGACCATTTACCTACCCGAGTCACAGAATGTCCCAAGAGGTGAATATAGAATTAAATTCACACTAAATTTCATTGACAAAATTGGTAATGATACAATTATCGATATCGATATTATAGAGATAGCTTTAATGGATTACCATGGCCATGTAATAACTCGGTATAGCTCCAACATGTTAACTGACGATATGAAAGAATCAATTAAAAATACTTTTATTCATTGGTTGGATAGAAAATTGGACTTAAGCCTTAGAGGTGTGGCAAATTTAAAGATAGATACCGAGTTTAAGATTTAATAAACTCTTCATCCATTTTGTACCAAATTCTATACATGGAGTAGATATCCATTTTCCTGGCAATTTTTTTATCTACAAGCTGGCCCATTCTAATAAGCTGTTCTCGGTTTCTATAATCGATTTTGATTATGTAACCCCCCCTTTTTAGTTTCTCCTGTTCAGTGTGAAAAATCCATTTACCTTCTTCTTCCAATTTGAGGGCTTCAATCATTTCCTTTACTATGGGTTTGCATTGGATTTCTCTTTGTTCACAAAGCTTTTTTAGCTCCGCAGCTTTCATCTTATTATACTCTAAAATTTTTGGGGCTCTAGGCATCTTGGGGATATTTATGGTAAAATAATACACTATGAGTTTAAAAAATCTACAAACAAAAATTGGGGTAACTGCTGATGGAGCATTTGGTCCCGGA
>B570J29032_109958111_pt1 | contig 11575 bp, 11 predicted proteins | sample LakMenEpi16Nov12_FD_29032 | JGI IMG/M metagenome (IMG submission 29032)
ACGCCGCGTTGGCTTAAAGTGGAGAAGATTCCTCCGCCATCATTGTTAATGACAAATATCTTTAACTTGATTTCTTCTTTCTGAATCAAACCTGTCAGATCGTGCAGAAATCCTAAATCTCCAAGAACAGCAATGGTTTCATTTCTCTGAGATGCGATTCCCAGCGCGGTAGAAATATTTCCATCAATGCCAGCAAGTCCTCTGTTGGCAAAAGTTTCGACTCCAGTTCTTGCCTCTGCAAAACCTTCTATATCTCTGATCGGACGAGATGAAGAGATAAATAGAGATGTGCCCGTTGGTATTCCGGATGCGATTTCGCGAGCAATGAGTGCTTCAGACCAGGTAGAGATATCAGAAATCAATTTAGATGTCCGTAGCGAATACTTTTTCCACGCATCTGCATAATCTGAATCTGGTTGATTGACTTCAACTGCCGGCAGTTGAAGGAACTTCTGCGAAGCGCTTCGATCGCTATCTACTGTGGCCATTCGTGGATCTATTGCAATCACTTTTCGAGCAGATGCGATGAGCGAATTAACTGAACGAGAAAGCGTTGTTCTGCCAATGACAACCACGGTATCGGGAGCTAAATCCTCAACAACTTTTCTCGAAGTCAGGAAGATGCTGGCGTGAGAAATTGCGCCACCAAAACTGAGGGGGTCCTCGGCAATTACCGGCCAGCCAAGTTGCTTGGAAAATTCTGTTACTGCATCGAGTGAAAATCCAGCTCGATCGTGTCCAATAACGAGTACGCCTCGAGTCGATTTTGTATAGAAGGTTCCGGGTGATTTGCGGTCAAAGACGGTGGGAGCAGAGATCTTCAGCGCATCAAGCCATGAGTCATCACTGTCGCCAACAAGCGGTTCTTCAAATTGAATATTGAGGTGTACTGGTCCGCTCTGCAATGAATTAAATGGAAGTTCCATTGGGTATGCAGTACCTGAAACATCTGCAAAGTAGCGCACTGCCTTACCAAAGATGCGCGCTTGTTCGGTAGTTTGATTCGCACCAGTTCTGCGCAGTGCAGCAGGGCGATCTGCAGTAAGTACGAGCAGCGGAAGATTTGTATGTGACGCTTCTAGAACTGCAGGATGGTAATTAGCAACTGCTGTTCCACTTGTGCAAACAATCGGTACTGGTAGACCTGATGCTTTTGCGATACCCAGTGCAAAAAACGCAGCTGTGCGCTCATCTATTCGGATGTGAAGTGTGATGAGCCCCTTGGCGCTTGCTTGATAGAAAGCTAGCGAGAGTGGCGCATTACGTGATCCTGGCGAGATGACAACATCTTTCACGCCAGCTTCAATAATTTGGCGGACGATAACGCGAGCCAGCAAAGTTGATGGATTGATCACAGGAGCTCCGCTGTCTTCATAGCGCGATTCTTCCACCATTCAATGCGCTCTGGAGCCACTTCATTTCCGCTGAAGTCAGGCTCAAAATCTTTGATTTCAATTTCGCCATTCACGATTGGTAGTTCTGCAACATTTGCACTGAGCAAAGCCCCTGTACCAAGTCCGCAATCAAAGTTCATCTCAGGAAATGAGGCAGCAAGAATCAATCCATAATGGATTCCAACTGCACTTTCAAGAGCGCTGGATACGACCACGGGCAGTTTGTGGTGTTCAGCCAATTTATGCGCGCGAGTGATGCCACCAAGCGGTTGTACTTTCAACATCAGGATATCGGCCGCACCTTGAAGATTAATTGCGAATGGATCGACTGCTTTACGCAGGACTTCATCTGCAGCAATTGGAATATCTATCTTCAATTTTTCTTTGAGTTCGCGTAGCTCGTCGATACTGGCACACGGTTGTTCTACATATTCCAGTGGGCCGATGTTTTCGAAGATGGCACGGAGATTTGTGATTGCCTCTTGTACAGACCAATTGCCGTTGACATCGATACGTAGCTTTGCGTGCGGGCGTAAGGCCCTGACATTCGCAAGGCGAGCAATATCTTCACTTAAGTTATCGCCCACTTTTACTTTAAAGGTAGTAACTCCAGGGAAAGAATTTACGATGCCTTCAATTTCTTTCAAATCATTGAGCGCTGGAATCGTGCCATTTACTTTAATTGATTGGCGAAAAAGCTCAGGACGGGGCTTAGTTGCAGCCTCAATTGCAGAAGCCAACCATGGTGCAGATTCGTGAAAATCGTATTCAAGAAAAGGGGAAAATTCGCCCCAACCGTATTCGCCTTTAAAGAGTGCAACTTCACGAAGTTTCAGCCCACGAAAATTTGTCTTCGTTGGCAGTGCGACTACGCGCAAACTTTCGAGAAGTGATTGATCCATAAATTATGGGCGCTTGGGAAACTTTCCAAAGTCAGGCTTGCGCTTTTCTTTGTAGGCATCTCGACCTTCTTGGCCTTCTTCAGATAAATAGAAGAGAAGGGTTGCATCGCCAGCAAGCTGTTGAATTCCAGCAAGACCATCATCTGCTGCATTCATTGATGCTTTAAGAAGGCGAAGTGCCAAGGGAGAGTTCTGCAACATCTCGCGGCACCATGAAACTGTTTCAGCTTCTAACTCTTTAAGTGGAACAACTGTGTTGACCAATCCCATTGAGAGAGCTTCTTGTGCATCATATTGACGAGTAAGAAACCAAATTTCACGAGCTTTCTTCTGGCCAACACTTGCTGCCAATAGCCCTGAACCATAACCGCCATCAAATGAGCCAACCATTGGGCCTGTTTGTCCAAACTTGGCGTTATCTGCAGCGATAGAAAGATCGCAAACAACGTGAAGAACATGACCGCCACCAATTGCCCAACCAGCAATCATTGCAACAACTGGTTTTGGAGTGCGACGAATCTGTACTTGAAGATCTAAAACGTTAAGACGTCCAACGCCTTGTTGTCCAAGTGAATCATCGCCAAGATAACCATCATCTCCACGAACGCTGATATCACCACCAGAACAGAATGCTTCATCACCTTTACCGGTGAGAATAATGACGCCAACTTCTGCATTGTCGCGAGCTAAATCAAATGCAGATTTAAGTTCGATAATTGTTTGCGGACGAAATGCATTGCGGACTTCTGGTCGGTTGATAGTTATCTTTGCAATGCCATCTGCAACTTCATAGGTTATGTCGCTAAATGATTCTCCGCCGGGACCTGTAATCCACGCAGGGATAGTCCGGTCACCAAAATCACGCTTTATAGGCTTGCTCACGATTCCTCCATTGGGTCTACGAGCGATAGCCTACGCGGGCAATGGAGCAGAACGCACAACGAGAACTTCGCGCAGCCGATCCCGATTGGACTGTAAGCGAATTAATGGCGCGCCTGGCTATAGCGCTGGCCTCTGACGGTCCAGCCCTTTCTTTTGGGCCCGCCTCACTTACACACGTCAGCGAAAAAATTAGTGTGGTCGTTTCCACAACCGGCAGTTCAGGTGTATCAAAGAGTGTTGGCCTATCTTCATCAGCTCTTCTGGCTTCGGCTCGAGCATCAAATAAATTCTTGCATGCAGAATTTGGGAATTCTTGGTCATTGCTTCTGCCGCTTACACATATAGCTGGAATCAATATTTTAATTCGCTCCCTTGAATTGGGCACAGAGCCCGTTGATCTAAGAAATACTGATGGCGAATATCCGCGGGCAGATTTCACAGCAATAGTTCCAACGCAACTATTTCGCGCACTGAATGGTGATGAGAGATTGCTAAAGCATCTCATTGGGGCAACAGCGGTATTGGTAGGTGGTGCGCAGTTAACACCAGAGCTTCAAGAGCAAGCAGAAAAAATTGGAATCAACATTGTTACAACCTATGGAATGACAGAAACATCGGGTGGATGTGTCTACAACGGAATCGCACTTGATGGAGTAGAAATTATGACCACTCCAGAGAAGGTCATTGCGATTAAGGGTCCTGTGCTCGCAAAAACTTATCTTCAAGCAGAATCTCTTTGGGAGACGAAATTTAAAGGCGATTGGTTTTTAACTTCAGATATCGGAAGATTAGAGAACGGTAAATTGATTGTCGAAGGAAGAAATGATGACATTCTCATTTCTGGCGGTGAAAACATTTCCTTAGGTGCAATCGAAAGTGCACTTCACAATCAATTTCCAAAGAATCTATTTGCAGCTTTTGGGGTCAAAGATTCACAATGGGGAGATGCCCTCCATCTTGCAATTGCAGGGGACACATCTGAGAGCGAAGTAATGCTTAGTGAATTTTTGGCAGAAAAATTTGGGCCGGCAGGAAAACCTAAAGGGTTCCTATTCCTATCCGAATTACCGCTCATCGGTGTTGGTAAAGTGGATCGCAATCAACTTGTAGTTATGCACAAGGAGGCTTCTCATTAACATCTGGATACAAGGTGCTCGTCCGCGTACTTTTCCCGCATCAATTGCACCCGTTGTTGTTGGTACGGTGTTGGCTGGTGCTCAATGGAAGCCACTACAAGCTTTCCTCGCGCTATTCGTGAGTATTGCCCTCCAGATTGCCGTCAATTATTCAAATGATTACTCCGATGGAATTCGCGGGACCGATGACAATAGAGTTGGGCCAATTCGAATCACTGCATCAAAGTTGGCACCTGCAGAATCCGTAAAACGCGCAGCGATCATTTCATTTGCACTTGCATCAGTGGCTGGATTAATTCTGGCTTACTTATCGTCCTATTGGGTTATCGCAATCGGAGTCGCTTCAATTGCCGCCGCATGGGGCTACACAAGTGGAAAAAACCCTTACGGATATAAGGGATTGGGCGAGATTTCAGTCTTTATATTCTTCGGTGTAGTCGCCACTATGGGCACGTATTATGTTCAGACTCTTGAGATAAGTTGGCACGCATTCGCTGCATCTGTTCCAATGGGGGCTCTTTCTTGCTCGTTGCTTGCAATAAACAATCTTCGAGATAGAGAGCAGGATGAATTGGTTGGAAAGCGCACTTTGGCTGTTCGACTTGGCGATCGTGGATCAAGAATCTTTTTCTTCTTTCTCATTGCCTTCGCCTATGCGTTCGCGCTCCTTTCTGGAAGTGTGTGGACTCTGCTGACGCTTCTGACGCTCCCGTTAGCCTTCCAACTAGTTCGAAAAGTACTTAAAGGGGCATCTCACACAGAGCTCATCCCGCTTTTGGGTGCTACCGGCAAACTTCAATTGCTCTTTGCAATAATTTTCGCAGTTTCTCTTGCTCTCTAAGCGATTACACTAAGGCCATGATCAAACTTCAGGGATTCCTTCTTATCCTCTCTCTGGCGCTTACTCTTTACACATTTATTGATTGTGCACGACGTGACGAAACAGAGATTCGAAAGCTTCCTAAATGGGGTTGGCTATTAGCAATTTTGCTAACAGGCATAGTTGGTCCGATTGCATATTTGATAATCGGAAGAAAGCCACTCATTTCAAAGCCAAAGAATCTGAAGAAGCGAATACTTCCACCAGATGATGATCCTGATTTTTTGCGCGGTCTCTAAAACTTAAAGACCAGAGTACGTATGCTTTCCGGTTCCCCAGACATTCACGTATACGTAATTAAATAAGAAAGTTGATCCGGCAAAAATACATAACCATGCAGCTCGACGACCACGCCATCCGACAGTCACGCGTGCATGTAAGTAAGCGGCATAGGCAACCCAAGTGATAAATGCCCACGTTTCTTTTGGATCCCATCCCCAATATCTGCCCCATGCGCTCTCTGCCCAAATGGCTCCAGCAATCACAGAAAATGTCCAAAGTGGGAATACAAATGCAACTAACCGGTATGAAAGTTGATCGAGAAGATCAAGAGTCGGGAGACGTTGTAACCATGCAGGACGTCCTCCTCTGCTTTCGAATCTTTCCAAGTACAAATATGCACCTGCAACAACATTTGCGAGAAGGAAAACTCCACCAGAAATGATTGCTGCAACTACGTGGATGACTAGCCACGTTGAGTTAAGCGCAGGAACAAGTGGCGCACTATCGCGATAAAGCAGAGTGACTGCTGTACCAAGTGTAAGTAAGACAGAAATTGATACAAAGAGTCCTAGCCAACGAAGGTCATGCTTGCGAAGGGCTATGAGATAAGCCCCTGTAAATGCAAGAGCTCCAGTAATTGAGAATTCATACATATTTCCCCAAGGGACATGCCCATTAGAGATTCCACGAGCTATTACTCCGGCAAGTAACAAAATGAAACCAAGAACCATCATGGCCGTTGCCACGCGTGCAGCTTTTTCTGTGCGCTTGTAGTCAAGAGTTTTTGTTAGAAGATTTCCTTGAGTCGCATCAGCTATCGCTGGCGTACGGACAGCAAATGCCGTCTCAAATGCATGAGCAATAAATGAAATGCTAAATACAGCCATCGCCGAGTAGACAGAGTAATTTGAAACATATGCCCACGTGGTCTGCATTACTTCTCTCCCTTAACCGCTGTTATAAATTTATCAATCTCGTTCTCTAAGCCAGGTGCGCTGTTTTTTGCTAGTCCAGCAACTTCAATTCGTTCATCATCGATACGAATCCAAATTCTGCGTCGACGACCATATAGCGAAGTCAGCAACCCAAGGATGGCAAGAATACCTCCGACGAGGGCAAAATTCTTTCCGGGATCTCGAACCACCTGCAGGTTAACCCACGGGACAACAGTTTCCAATGTTATTGAGCCACCTTCATATTCATATGTTCCGCCGGGTTTAACTGATCCCAAACCAATTTGTTTCAGATTCGTTGTATCAATTTTGTAGATTGATTGAGGAATTCCGGAATCTAAGCCGAGATCGCCCTGCCAGATTGAAAATAGAAGTTTGGGATCTAGCAGTTCTGGATAAATGGAAATTGATCCCTGCGAAGCGGTCCGTGAATTAGTCGGCAGAAAAGAAGCCACAAACCCTACGGATGGTTTGGCATCTGGAACTTTTATTGAGCCGATAGATCGTAAGTTTCCATCTTGTGGCAAGAATGGAACAGGTCCCTGAAAGACAACGTTCTGCTGGGAATCTCTGACTGTAACTACTGGGCTATATCCGTTAGCCTGTAAATACACTCTTGTCTGCCCAAAAGTGAGCGGCTTATTTACTTTCAAAATTTCTTGCGATGACTTGCCATCAATCTCTACTGCAACCCATGCGGTGTAGTCCCGAGGAGAGGTGGTCTTTGGGTCATACTCTGCATCAAATTTATCTACTCTAATCTGAAATGGACTCAGCGAAGCATCGTTAGATAACTTTCCAAAAGAGAGAGTGTCATACGAAGTTGGAACACTAATGAAGCGTTCGCCAACATTCACAATTGCTTCTCCACGCATGCCAAATAGCGACCCAAAACTAACACCGAGGAGAACTAGAATTAATGAAAGGTGGAAGAGAAGATTTCCAGTTTCTCGCAAATAGCCCTTCTCGGCAGAAATTGTTTTCGCATCTACTCGGACTCTGAATCGGTTCTTTGCAAACCAACTCTTTGCACGGTCCATAGATTCTTGAGAGCCGTGAAATTCATGAAAATGTGATAAGCGATTGAGATTCTTGGGAGTTGCAGGCGGCTTTGCCAACATCGATTTGTAGTGCTCAACACTTCGTGGAAGCACGCATCCGATAAGTGAGATAAAGAGAAGAATATAGATTGCGCTAAACCAAGGAGATCCATAAACATCAAATAAAGAGAATCTGTCGTACCAGATTGCTAAATCTCGGTTTGTTTTAAAGAGCTCTCTGACTGCAATTGGATTAGTGATGCGTTGCGGAATCAAAGATCCAGGAATTGCAGCAACTGCCATTAACATCAGCAAAATAAGGGCAGTGCGCATGCTTGTCAGTTGAACCCATGCATAACGCAGCAGGGCAACGGCTCCTAGCTCGGGAACTTCTATCTGCTTGCTCATTAAATCACCGGAGTAAATTCTGAAATCAGGGAGCGCAGGGAAATCATCAGATCTCCCCACACTCCAGTTACTTGCAGCGCACCAATGAGAATGAGGAGTGTGCCTCCGGCTTGAGAAATAAATTTACCTCGCTTAATTAAAAACTTTCGAAGCGGCTCTGATTTATCAAAGTAAACACCCGTTGCTATAAATGGAAGTCCTAATCCCATGCAGTATCCAAAGGAGAGAATTGCTCCTCGTACTGCACTCGACTCTTGGAAAGCTAAAGTTTGCACAGTTGCAAGTGCGGGTCCGATACACGGTGTCCAACCAACTCCAAAGAGAAATCCCAGGATAGGTGCACCAAGTAGGCCTCCCGATGTAGAGATTTTTGGTTTCACAGTAGGCATCATTGGAAATGCACCTAAGAAAATAACTCCCATAAGAATGGTGAGCCCTCCAAGGAGCCTTGTAATCATTTCTTCTTTTGTGGCGACTTCAGATCCAAGTTGACCAAAAAGTGCCCCGTATGAAACGAAGAGAGCGGTAAATCCAAGTACAAATAAAAGTGAGCCAAGAAATACTTTTCCTCTAGCGCGCGAGAATCCTGCTGCAAAAGCTAAATACCCTGGTACCAATGGAAGTACACAAGGAGATAAGAAAGAAATAATTCCGGCAAAAACTGCAAGAGGAAAGGCCACAAGCATGAACCCACTCAGGATTTGTTCAACAAAGAAATTACTCATTCAGCTAAGACCTTCTCAATCACATCTTTGAGAGATCCCACCGTTACTGCTCCTGAAATTCGGGCAGCAACTTTCCCTGATTTATCAATTACAACTGTGGAAGGAATCGCATTTGCTGGAAGTGATTTCCTGAAACCTGCCAAAATTGAATCGTCAATCAGCGTTGGGTAAGGAACATTTCGCTTGCGCACAAATGCCTCTGCATTTACAGGATTATCTCGAGTCAATATTCCGATGAACTCTACCTCTGGATAAGCGCGAGCAGCTGCTGATAGCGCTGGCTCTTCTGCTCGGCATGGAGAGCACCAAGACGCCCACACATTAACAAGTGCAATTTTCCCACCAGCAAACTTGTATTGGGTGCCAAGTAAAGTCAGGCCCGAAATTGCAGGTGCCTTCACGCGATCGCTTGATTTAATGTAGGTAACTGCTCCATCGCCAGAGATAAAACTCTCTTCAGCCTTTGACGCTCCACCGTTGCTGCACCCCGTGAGCATCACCAGTGCAAAGAAGGCAGCTAGAAATTTTTTCATATCACTTCTTAGGAAGAAGGTGCTTTGCTGGTTCTGAATACGAAGTTCCTGAAATCATTCCATCTTCATCGAAATGAACACTTGTTACTGATGCAAGAGTGCATTCGCGCTTACGTGGGTCGTGAAGTAAGCGGCGTCCTTCAATTGCGCTTCTTAAGATCCAAATCGGCAACTGATGTGAAACGACAATTGCATCTTTTGTGCCCGCCGCTTTCTTTGCATCAAAAATTGCTGCGAGCATTCTAGAAATTTGTTCCTCGTAAGGCTCTCCCCAAGAAGGTTTCCACGGGTTGTATAAATGTTTCCAGGCGGCGGGATGGCGCAGAACGCCACTGCCTAATTCGAATTTCTTTCCTTCGAAAATATTTGCAGCTTCAATTAGCTTTTCATCAGTTGTTATTTGAATTCCATGTAATCGCGAGATTGGAGCTGCAGTCTCTTGAGCTCGTTGTAAGGGAGAAACATGTAGCGCGCCAAGATCTAATGGCTTCGACCATTGACCAATAACTTCTGCCATCTCTTGACCGCGTTGAGAAAGTCTCCAGCCAGGTTGTCTTCCGTAAAGAATCTTTTCAGGATTCTCTACCTCTCCGTGGCGAATTACATGGACGCTTTGACTCATGCCCCTAATCATAAAGCGTCCATTTCTGCCCCTTATCGCTAGGGTAGTGACATGGCACTCACCTCACGAAGAGCAGCCTTTTTCGATGTAGATAACACCCTCGTACGAGGTTCAACTCTCTACTTTCTCGGAAGAGGTATGTACCAACGTGGATTCTTTACAAAGGCCGATATCTCTCGATTCGTTGTAGCAAATCTGCGTTTTCGCATGACTGGAACTGAGAAGAAAGAGGTAATTGAAAAATTTCAAAATGCTGCCACTGACTTTATTGGCGGGCATAAAGTTGAAGAGATTAAAAAAGTTGGAGAAGAAATCTATGACGAATTCGTCTCGCCAAAAATCTGGCAAGGAACTTTTGAAATTGCTAAATCGCATTTGGATAAAGGCGAAGAAGTCTGGCTCGTAACTGCAGCTCCGCAAGATATGGCAAATATCATCGCGCAGAGACTCGGATTAACTGGAGCCCTTGGAAGTAAGGCATGCATTGAGAATGGAACCTACACAGGTGAGTTAGAAGGCAAATTACTTCACGGAATGGAAAAAGCTATAGCGATTCAGAATCTTGCTAAAGAGCATGGTTTCGATCTTCAGGAGTGCTATTCATATTCTGATAGCCACAATGATATTCCTTTACTGCAAGCTGTAGGAAATCCTTGTGCAATTAATCCTGATGCAATTCTTCGAATTCGCGCCCTCGCTGAAGGTTGGCCGATTCATGATTTCCGTAGAGCACGATTTGTAAATCGGTTACTTGGGCCAGCAGTCAGCAGAATTGCTGCTGCTATCACCTACTTGGTACCGCGCAAACGCTAACTCGATTAGCACGAGGACCTCACTTACGGCTATCGTTGGCAGGTTATGGAAATTCGTTCCTATGCCGATTATTTGCGCACACTCGATGATGCTGCGCTTATCGCCATGTTCACACATCGCCCCGATCTTGTAACTCCAGTTCCACCTGATATCGCAAGCTTGGCGGTCAGAGCTTCATCTGCTCCTAGTCTTGCAAGAGCTGTTGATGCCTTAAATAAGTGGCAATTACAAGTACTTGAGGCATGTGCAGTTCTCACTGAACCTTTTTCAGATAAAGAGTTGAGTGCGGTTACTGATAAATCTGCACTCTTTCTACTCTCTGGATTCATTGAGCGCGGACTTATCTATCAAGATAAAGAGGGCTACCGACTTCCAAATACCTTGCGAGAAGTTCTGGGAAATGAAGTTGCTGGATTGGGACCTGCATCGCTTGCGCAATTGAAGTTGAAGAAACTTGATGAAGCTCCGGCATCGGCGAAGAAAGTTCTCGATGCCATGCTGTGGGGCCCTCCACGTGGTGCAATTTCAGATATCAAAAAACCAACTGCCGGAGTGCAATGGTTGCTCGATGAAAAATTCTTGATTCCGTTTAATCAGCAGACCGTCGTGCTCCCACGTGAGGTTGCAATCTATCTTCGTGGAAATAAAGTTCATCGTGAACTCGAAAGTGTGATGCCCGAGATCTCTGGGGCTTCTAGGAACTCCAAGAACGTGCAGCTTGCGTCCATCGCAAATATCACAACCTTCTTACGCTGGACTGAAGAAGTACTCAATTTCTGGGCACAGGAGCCTGCTACTGCCCTTAAATCAGGTGGACTTGGTGTCAGAGAACTTAAAGAGCTTTCTTTGCATCTAGGAGTAGAAGAAAGTTGCGCAGCATTTATCGCTGAGGTCTCTTATCTTGCCGGACTTCTCACAATTGATCCTGATGACAAAATACTTCCAACTCACCAATTCGATTTGTGGCTAACACAAAGCGCTGCAGTTCGTTGGCAGTTACTAACGGCAACGTGGCTTTCTTCATCACGCATGTCTGGGCTTGTTGGAAAAGAAGGTCAGAAAAAT
>B570J29032_109958107_pt1 | contig 11563 bp, 9 predicted proteins | sample LakMenEpi16Nov12_FD_29032 | JGI IMG/M metagenome (IMG submission 29032)
GCGGCTGGGACAACGACGGTCTGTGTTCCCTAAAACCCTGGGATTTGCATCCCAGGCTATCACCTGCCGTGCCTTCGGCACTTAAAAACGCAACTACGTATTTTGCTTAACGGCGTTGGGCGAGGCGCGTCGCTTGCCCGCCTCGTTCCTACACTATCACTGGCAGCGATCAATCATATCTAATTTCCGTCAACTTGTGCAGTTGAGCACTGCAAAACCATCGTCAATTCAAGCAGACCGCCTCTTTGGTATCCAAACTCGCATCCAATTGATCGATCTCTGCCTGAACCTCTTCGATGCTTCGCAAGACGCTGCGTTCATCTTCGGTCAGCTGGACATAGCCCAGTTGATCGATCACTTCCAAGATTTCGCTGCAGGTGGGAAACATACGTCCGCTGGAACGTTTATAAGCGTCGATAGCCTGCATAAACTGAATTTCTCGCAGGTTGTACTCGCGTTCACAGGTTGTCGGATCGATCTGGCGGCGACGTTGCTGCTTGCGAGCGGTCAACTGGCTGGCGGGCTTTTCAGTAACAGCAGCCGCTATTGGACTTGCCGCCTTGGAAGGCTGAGCGGAAGACTTGGCAGGACGAGCCTTTTTGGCGGAAGCGCTGGGTGACTTTACGTCAGATTCGATGGAGCGGCGTTCTGGGTTGCGTCGTCGATCCATCTGAACCTCTAGATCCCCAACTTTGCTTTTTCGTGGCATGTCTGTCCCCGTCGTGTAAGAAATGGCGTTTATGCGAAGAATATGCGGTTGTCAGCTTGGCAGTGCCTGTCTGGACCGCATGGGTAGATGTCAAAACTTACACGCCAAGTAAAACTTTGCCGAATCATCTGAAGAAGAACTATCAGATAAAGTCTATCGATCGCCTAAACGACTCCTTTTTTACCGATTGTACGACTGGAACCGGCTATGACCCCAACGCAAAGCTATCAGCCGGAGTGCGTTAGCACCCGGTTTTTGAGACAACCGGACGTTAACACGATTGCGGCTGGTTAAGCAGATTATTTTCAAACGCCCCACTAAGTCAGCAGACAGTCCTTTGGCCAAACCTCGATCCTACGAATCGATTTTTTCGAACCCAGAAACTGGGCATTTGCTAGCACTTACACTTAAAGTAAACGAAAACACCCTTAAATGGCGGCTACATGGTCGAAAGCCACTTTTTTGAAGAAAATACCATTGAATAGCACTAGACAATAATTCCGAAACTTTTATGATGAATAGGTGTTGGCAGCGGCGGAGTACCGTTTGCGGAAGTGCGGTACATTTGTCGCATTCCTTGTAGAAATCGTGTCCTGCTTAGTCGACGGTAGATATTTGATTCTGCAAACGAATCGTATGTTTATCTCTGTGCTTAGCTTAGCACGAGTATTTTGTTGGTTTTTTCTTTGTTTCTTTTAATCCCACGGAGAGTCCCATGAAAAAGAGCTTTGTCAAGACCGGCTTTACGCTGGTCGAGTTGCTGGTGGTCATCGCGATCATCGGAATTTTGGTTGGCCTACTACTACCCGCCGTCCAGGCCGCCCGCGAAGCTGCAAGACGAATGAGCTGCGGCAATAACATGAAGCAGATTGGATTGGCGATTCATAACCATGCCTCGACCTATAGAGATCAGTACCCTGCATGGACCGGCCAGGTCAACCACCTTGATGCCGCTGCCAAGACAAATCCCAATGGTTCTCCGAGTGTCATATTTAACTTAAGCGCTCCTGACACCCATCGAACTCCAGGTCCTCTGGTACAGCTACTGCCTTTCTTGGAAGGAAATGCTCTTTTCAACCTTTTTGATTTAAAAAAGCCCCAGTTGAGCCTGTGGAACCTACCTGGTCCTCCAAAGGGAGCTCCTGGCGGATTGCTTCCCGATACCGTCATGAACACTAGGCTTTTTCCAACCTACATTTGCCCGTCTTCCCCCGAGGCACCTTGCAATTACTTCCTCCCCCTACTTTCCGCTATAGGAATACCAGCAAATTCTCAGCTGGACTTGCCTAGAACCGATTATGCGACAATCAGGGGCTTGCATTCCACTTTTCTGGCTTGCATTCCGGGAGCTGTCGTCCCAAGTGGTTACGACCATGACCTTTCGCCAGCAGCCAACAATGGGATGCTAGGTTCTCACATGCTTCCAGCGGCGCCTCCTACACCTACTAGAAACCATAAGAACCTACTGAATTTCAGCGAAGTGTCCGACGGACTCTCACAAACTTTATGTTATATCGAAGTTGCTGGTAGACAATTGGAGTACTTCAGAGGCGTAGCCACCGGTCGACCGGCTGCCGTCAACAACGACACAAGGCGCTGGTGGAATGCTTCGGCGGCTGACTGGAGTACAGCCCGACATGTCCGTGGTCTAGCTGGCACTGGTAGACCAAGTGATACCAATTTCAATCCAGAGGCGCAGGGCTGCTCCTTCATCAATGTCTGGAATGGCGGGAATCCTTACTCTTTCCACAGTGGCGGTGTTCAGTCAGTCCGTGGTGATGGCTCAGTAGGCTTCATATCCCAAGGGATTTCACCAGCCGCTTTTGGAGCCCTAGTAACCCGGAACGGCGGCGAGGTTGACGCGTCTGCCTCAAACTAGTCTTCCGCTAGTGCATTTGTTTTCGACAGTTAAACGAGCAGGCGAGGACGCGCCGCCTCGCCTGCTTCTATTTTAGTCCTCTCAATTTACGGAAATCCATACATGCACTGCCATATCACTAACTCTTCTAAAATGTGCCTGCGTATTAGCCATTTATTCTGTTTTGCGTTATTAGCCATGCTTTCAGGCTGCGGTAGTAGTTTGGTAGAGGTCAGTGGAGTCGTTACTGTGGATGGCCAGCCGACTCCGGGAGTCAACCTGCGTTTCTTCCCCCAGGGTACTCAGGCAGACGCTTCTCCATCCTCGACGACTTCGGTAGAGGGTGGCAAGTTTTCACTAACTACCGATGCGGAACCCGGAGTTGCTAAGGGCAGCTACAAAGTGAACGCCGATTGGCCGGATCCTAATCACAAACCTAAAAAAATAGGTATGTTCGGAGAGCCGAGTTCGCCAGGCGATAAGCTGAAAGGCAAGTACATTTCCAACTCAGATATCAGCGTTCAGATTGATGGACCTAAGAACGATCTGGAGATTTCGCTTAAAACCAAGTAGTCCGACTGCCCAAACTAGGTGCTGAAGTCTTTTGGATTTAAGTCTTCGTCGATCACTTTACAGGATAGACGCCGTTCACATTAGACGAGCAACACTCTCGTTGGGAAAACGCCCTTATCTTCTCCTGAGACACGCTATCTGTGAATAAGGGCGTGTTACTTTTCATGAAATTGGACTTCGGCGTGCCAAAACTACTAGACTTTTCTTCGCCAATTCTTAAACTAATGGATGGTCTTGACAGCTAGTTGCCCCTAAGTGGCTGTTCGAGTCCAATTTGCCTTAACATCTGTTCCCTGCATGTATGCCCGGCTAGCCGGGTATTGGATTTAGCCACAGCCTGGCGAGTTGGCCAGTTTTTGTTTGGTAAGTGGGATGTCCGCAGTTGGATATCCTCGAGGCTCTTCTCTTTTCTTAGTTCAGGAGACATTTCATGAAAAAGACGACGACAAAGGCCGGTTTTACACTGGTCGAGCTGTTGGTGGTGATTGCCATCATCGGCATTTTGGTAGGCCTTCTATTGCCTGCCGTTCAAGCCGCCCGCGAAGCCGCTAGACGAATGAGTTGCGGCAACAACATGAAGCAGATTGGTTTGGCCATGCACAACCACGCTTCAACTTATACTGAAAAATTCCCAAGTTGGTGCCGTCAATTCCCTGTAAGTAAGGCTACTGCCCAATACCTTGGGGTTGCATTTCTATTTCCTTCCGACATAGACGCCCGCAGAGGATTCCCTCCCTTGGGCCAAATCCTGCCATTTGTTGAGGCCAACACAATCAATAACTTGTTTGACCTGAGCTACCCTCTTATCAGCACTAGAAATCTTCCGCCCGGCAAAAGCGTGCAGAGCATGGGAATTGTTACCAGAGCAGTGCTTACACCCAATCTGATGCCAACCTTTATTTGCCCATCTTCTCCTGAATCGCCCTGTAATTACGACACTGTTGTCGGCGCAACGCTAGGCTACGAAAGTCCCTTCCTTTTACCACGAACCGACTATGCGGCCATGCGCGGCGTGACTCGTGAATTTTTAGTCGCAGTTAACGCTGCTTTGCCAGTAAACTCTCAATTCGCTTTACCGCCCACTAACGTTGATTGCAATGATGCCCATGCAATGTGCAATTCCGCGATGCTTGGTGTTCCAGTCGGCAATAGTCTTCCCCAAACCCAAGCAGCCGCTCCCGTTGGGGGTAATATGAGAGAATGGCCACTGATTGCGAATAAGCACTTTATAACGATCGGAGAGGTCACTGATGGACTGAGCAATACGATCATGATTATCGAGCAAGCGGGTCGGCAGAGCAAATGGTATCGTGGCAGGTTGCTTCCAAGTAATAGTCCAACCGACATATACGAAAATGCATCCTGGGTGGACTGGAATACCGCACGGCACGCACGCGCTCTTGCAGGTGTGTGGCAGCCCGGCGTAACAACAGGTGGCCCCAATGATCAAGGAGGTAGTCAGATAATTAACGTGCACAATGCGGACAACCCTTATTCTTTCCACTCTGGTGGCGTGCAGGCTGTCCGTGGCGACGGATCGGTACAGTTCATCTCACAGGGAACTGACATCGTTTCGTTCTATGGGCTGGCTACTCGAAATGACGGCTTGGCTATGGCAACAGGCAACTAGAATACAACCCTAAGTTCTACTGCATTGTGCAATCACAAGCGGTTGATATTATGATTTCAGGTGGCTATTTTGATTGTCAAAGTGGCCACCTTTTTTGTTAAACCATGCACCATTTGTGCTATCAAAGATTCTGGAGTGACTATCGACTATCCCGTAGATCGATGGTATGCTTCGGCTCCAAAGTCATTTCCCTACGGTCGGGATATCTTACTTTTGCAATCACGGAGATCAATTATGCGCAATTCTTTTTGTACTTCAGGTCGCCCTGAAGTTATGCCGCACGCTATTTCACTCAGGAACACTGAAATAATGCTTTTGGTTTCAGTGTTTCTTGTTCTGCTTGCAGGCTGTGGAGGTGGACCGAAGCTATACAAGGTGAAAGGGACAGTCAATGTAGACGGTAAGCCAGCCGGCGGAGTAAACCTGACCTTTTACAACCAAGATGGTGGAGGATCACCATCTAGCGCTCAAAGTCAACCGGATGGTTCGTTTGCACCATCAACTGTTTGGGAAAACAATGTGCTAGAGGGTATTCCTGCTGGCAAATATAGTGTGTCAGCCGTTTACCCAGACCCCAACCCTAAAAAAGCTCCCAGTGCTGGATTAATGAGGGGCTCTGTTTCTGACCCGCCTGATCTTCTCAAAGGGAACTATGCTGTTCCTTCGCCTGAATTGACCATCGAAATCGAATCGGATGCGTCGGCTCCAGTGATTGAACTTTCGACTAAAGTTAAGAAAAAATAGTTACCTTGTTTGCCTGCCAACATGTAGCTAGTGACTTTCTGTGCCAGGCTGAGTATAGTGCCTGATGATTCGTGGATGTGTAGTCCGCCGATCCAATGTGTTTTCAAAATCTAAAACCCAAGGAGTGAAAGATGTTTTTGAGAAGCTTTTCTTTACTGCTGTTGGTTATCGCTGCACCACAGCTAATTTTGGCAGAAGATGCAGCAGGCAATGCTGAAAAGAAATGTGACAAGTGCCCTGCCGCTTGTAAGTCGGAGGGCAAGTGTTCGGAGAAATGTGAAGGAAAATGTGAAAGCGAATGCCAGAGCGAAAAATGTGAGAGCAAGTCTGCTTGCTGCGCTACTCTTATTGCAGCCAAAGAAAAGTTGCCGAAGATGACTTATCTGGTGGGAACCGAAGCTGTTTGCTGCCATGATTCGGCTAAAGAACTGGCTCAGAAATCCAACCAGAAGATGCAGTTTGTGGTCGCAGGCAAAAACTACGCTGAAGAGCCGCAAGCGTTCGCAGCATTGGTCGAGGAAACTGAGAAATTCGTCAACACGTTTGTGACTCCTTGCAAATGCGAAGCATCCGGAAAGACTACGATTGCAGGCCAAGCTATCGGCTGCTGCAATGCGGCTGCCAAGCAGTCTGAACTGGTCAGCACAGCGGTGAATAAGGTTCGAATGGGCTACAAGGTTGGGGACGAGGAGGTCTGCTGCGCTAAGCACGCCGCGAAACTATCCAAGGAAAAGAACTCGGCTGTTGTCTACGTGGTTGACGGCGAGTCGACACAGTGCGAGTTGACCGCTCGTCTAAAGATCGCCACCGCCAAGTATCTTGCCGCTGTCAATGCCGCCTCCAGCGCCATCGCTTCGGATACCGCTTCGACATCGTCTGAGCCTTTAAAAAGCGACAGCTAGTCGACGCTTAGGAGTCGTTCAAGGTATTTTTTGCGATACTCAGTTCGATTAAGAAATCGTTCGCAAATGATCCACTGAACTTGTCATCAACCGGAGTGCCTTAGCACCCGGTTTTGGCAGCAGCAGATTACTAACTCGCGTTCAAACGTCATTATTTCCTGGGATTTGCATCCCAGGCTTTCAACTGCCGTGCCTTCGGCACTTAAGATCGCAACTCGAAAAACCAGTGGTCAGGCTGATCTCGCCGGCAGACTTGCCTAGGGTGGATCATATCCACCACGACTGAAGGGGTGGCAGCGAAGGATTCTCCAGATGCCCTTCAGTGCCCCGCGAATTGCACCGTGCTTCTCAACCGCCTGGATCATGTACTGGCTGCAGGTCGGATGAAATCGACAGTTGTTGCCCAGCAAGGGTGATAGACCACGTTGATACAACCGCACTAGGCCAATCAGGAATTTCCCGGGCGCTTCTTGGCATTTCTTGACTAGATCGTATTCCATGAGAATCTCGGATTGCCAAGGATAGGGGAACACGCCAGAATTCCCGGGTTGTCGATTAGCAAATTTGGAAACAATCAGGGAACTCTGGCGAGTTCCACTACAACATTCCCGTTGGAAATTGTAGCATGGGCAACTAAGATAATGAACCTGTCAAAACCAGCCCAGGATTCCTACCCATCCCTACCAACGCTTAGAACTTCGCCTCATGAACGAACCATTGCAAGGAATCTATACGCCTAATATCACTCCCGTGGACGCTCAGGGTCGAATTGACCAGGAACGACTGTGTGCTTATGTCGACTGGCTGATTGAGCGTGGGGTACACGGCCTGTACCCCAACGGTTCGACCGGGGAATTCACGCGATTCACGGCTGCCGAGCGACGGCAGATCATTCAAGTAATTACCGCGCATGTGGGTAGCCGAATACCCATTCTAGCTGGGGCCGCCGAGGCAAACGTTCGAGAGACCATTGATGCCTGCGAGGCGTACGGTGCGCTGGGAGTGCGAGCGGTAGCCATTGTGGCGCCTTTTTATTACAAGCTGGGTCAGGAGGCGGTCTACCAATACTTCAAAGAAATCGCCGATCATGTTTCCGTAGATGTCACGCTCTACAACATTCCCTTATTTGCTTCGCCCATCGAAGTCAGCACGGTCCGACGCCTTGCCTTGGACTGCCCCCGCATTGTTGGCATCAAGGATAGCAGCGGAGATATCCCGCACATGATGCGTATGATTGCTGCCGTCCGTCCTCAACGCCCCGAGTTTTCCTTTCTAACCGGATGGGATGCCGCACTGGCTCCGATGTTGTTGATTGGCTGTAACGGTGGCACCAACGCAAGCAGTGGCGTTTTACCCGAATTGACGCGAGCGATCTACGAAGCTGCCACGCGCGGACAGTGGGATCGCGCCATGCAGTTGCAGTATCGCCTGCTACCTTTATTTGACGCGATGATCAGCCAACCCGAATTCCCCGAGGGCTTTAGGCGTGGCGCACAAATTCGCGGCTGGGATTTGGGGCGTAGCCGACAGCCACTTTCTCCTGAACAGATTTCTACCGCTCAAAAAACTCAGGATCAGTTGGCTCAGATGTTGCGAGAACTACAACAGTGGTTGCCAGACATTCAACCCGCTACCGGCGGACCTGCTACCTCGACAGACACAGACCATTTTATCGAGCAGATAGTACGAGAAGTCATGCAGCAACTTAGGCAGTAGTCAGGTAGTGAAACGCGAATCAAGCCATCTCGTTTTGAACAGGAAAAACTGAGTACTGTTTTCTGTCCGGAGTACTGGCTATATTGTCCTTAGGCACAATCCATGTATCTGAAGGAGACATGTCGTGGGCGGGGTAAAGTCGTTTACCGACCTGCTTATCTGGCAACGTGCGCGAGCTTGGTCGAAAGACATCTTTCAGGCTACTCAACAGAATGCCTTTAGTAGCGACCGAAGGTTGGTCACTCAGATCAACGATTCTTCCGCATCTGTTATGGCCAATATTGCCGAAGGATTTGGTCGAGGCACCCAAGGCGAGTTTGTACAGTTTCTTGGTTACTCGATTGGTAGCCTTGATGAGACGCGAAGCCATTTGACGGTTGCCTATGACCGCCAGTATCTGCATCGCGATTTGTATGGCTCGCTGTTTACAGAAGGTACCACGATACGAAAAATGACTGTTGCCTTTCTAGGCTCAATGGTCATGCCCGGCTCGGGTGTCAAGCATTTGCGAGCGCAACCCGATTGGAGCGAAAGAGTTTGGCAAATTTACGAGCGGTACACGGGCCAATCAAGGCCAGAATTGTTTCGCAAGGCGGCTGAAGACAAGCAGCGACAAATCGAACATGCGAAACAAATTCGCAGGCAACACCGGCGCGACCGTACTCCGTCGCAAAGCAACCGTCGTAACGATTCGCCGCCTGCCGACTTGCCATAAAGCAGCAAAAAATACGCCGGACTTACTGAGTACTGAGTACTGTGTACCACGCCCCCGACTTGGCTTATGTTTCATAGCCCAAGTTTGGAGCCAACCAGCGTTCGACTTCACGGACGCTCATGCCCTTGCGACGAGCATAAGATTGAACTTGATCCTGGCTGATGCGATCTACGGTGAAATATCTGGCTTCCGGGTGAGCAAAGTACAGTCCACTAACGCTTGCGGCGGGCCACATGGCAAACGAATCGGTCAGCGTTACTCCGGTCTGATTCGTTCCATCGAGCAACTTAAAGAGTGTCCGTTTTTCCGTATGATCAGGACAAGCTGGATAACCTGGTGCTGGACGGATGCCGCGATACTGCTCATCGATCAGTTGTTCATTGCTCAACTGTTCAGCCGCACCAAACCCCCAATCAAGTCGAGCCTGACGATGTAACCACTCAGCAAATGATTCAGCTAATCGATCGGCCAGAGCCTTCACCATAATTGAATTGTAATCGTCGCCAGCCAGTTCATACTTTCGCGCAAGTTCGTCGACACCATCTCCGGTGGTCACAATGAATCCACCGATATAGTCTTGACGCCCGCTGTCGACTGGCGCAATGTAGTCGGACAGTGAACGAAAATCGCTCTGACCTTTACGTTCCCATTGTTGTCTGAGGAATTGAAATCGCTCCAATTCCTGTTGTCGCGCCGCGTCCTGATATAAGATAACTTCGTCGGCTTGACTGTTTGCAGGCCAGAATCCATAGACGGCATGCGCGCGAATCAATCGCTGATCAATCAGCCTATGCAGCATCTCCTGAGCGTTATCAAAAAGCTCACGAGCCTGCTCGCCCAGCTTGTCATCGCTGAGAATCTTGGGGTACTTGCCTCGCAACTCCCACGTCCAGAAGAAAGGCGACCAATCGATGGTATCCACTAGCTGCTTGATAGGAAAATCACGCAAAACCTTCGTCCCGGTGAAGGCTGGCGTAGGGATTTCAACTCCTGACCAGTCTGTAGCAAAGCGGCGCTGCAGTGCCTCCTCGTAGGGCACTAGTTTTACTTGACGAGCCTGATAGCTGGTCACCAGATCGACTTGTAACTGACGATTCTCTTCGGCCTGCTTCTTTCTGGATTCGGGATTGGTTATTCGTTCAACAACCGGCACACTTCGCGATGCATCCAGCACGTGAATGACCTCGTGATCGTACTGGGGAGCGATCTTCACGGCGGTGTGCTTGGCACTGGTCGTAGCACCACCAATCAGCAGCGGAATATTCATCGATCGTCGCTGCATCTCCTTGGCCACATAGACCATTTCGTCCAGACTGGGAGTGATCAAGCCGGACAGCCCAATCACATCGACTTGATGCCTAGTCGCCTCTTCTAAGATCTTGTCAGCGGAGACCATCACGCCCAGGTCGATCACTTGAAAATTGTTACAAGCCAGCACCACTCCGACGATATTCTTGCCGATATCATGTACATCGCCCTTCACGGTAGCCATTAAAACTTTGCCGCGTCCTGAGCTTTCTGCCAGTCCCGCCTGCCGCTTCTCCTCTTCCATAAATGGCGACAGATAGGCCACCGCTTTTTTCATCACGCGCGCGGACTTGACCACCTGAGGCAAAAACATCTTGCCGGCACCAAACAGGTCGCCCACAACGCTCATGCCATCCATCAGCGGACCTTCGATCACTTGCAAACAGCGCTGGTAGGATTGCCGTGCTTCCTCGGCATCCTGGTCGATGTATTTGTCGATGCCTTTGATCAGGGCATGCTGCAACCGCGACTGCACATCCGCCTGACGCCATGCCAAATCTTCAGTCACCGCCTGCTTGCCAGACGCTTTGACTGATTCGGCATACTCGATCAGTCGCTCGGTCGCGTCTGGATGACGGTTCAGCAGCACATCTTCCACGCGTTCCAATAGGTCCTTCGGTATCTCCTCGTAGACGGCAAGCTGACCGGCGTTAACGATCCCCATGTCCATTCCGGCCCGGACTGCGTGGTAGAGGAACGCGGAGTGCATGGCCTCCCGGACATAATCATTGCCGCGAAACGAGAAGCTGATATTGCTTACGCCACCGCTTACTTTGGCACCAGGGCATTGGCGTTTGATCTGACGAGTCGCCTCGATGAAGTCGACCGCATAGTTGTTGTGCTCTTCAATCCCAGTTGCCACAGTCAGGATGTTAGGATCAAAAATGATGTCCTGAGCAGGAAAGCCCACGGTACCGGTCAGTAATTCGTAAGCCCGGCGACAGATGCGAACTTTGTCGTCTTTTGTTACCGCTTGTCCTTGTTCATCAAAGGCCATGACGACACAGGCGGCACCATAGCTTCGAACGATGCGGGCTCGGCGCAAGAATTCGGCTTCGCCATCTTTCAAACTGATCGAATTAACGATTGACTTACCCTGAGTATTCTGCAGGCCAGCCTCCAGCACTTCCCACTTACTGCTGTCAATCATGACGGGTACGGCCGCAATATCGGACTCACCTGCGATCAATCGCAAGAACCGTGTCATGGCTTGGACACCATCCAGCAGAGCATCATCCATGTTGATGTCGATAATGGTAGCGCCGCCCAACACCTGCTGACGCGCCACTTCGACGGCTGCTTCAAACTGGTCATTGCGAATCAACCGCGCAAAGGCACGCGAGCCGGTCACATTGGTTCGCTCGCCGATCATCGTAAAATTAGACTCTGGTCTAAGAACCAGTGGCAG
>B570J29032_109958103_pt1 | contig 11553 bp, 11 predicted proteins | sample LakMenEpi16Nov12_FD_29032 | JGI IMG/M metagenome (IMG submission 29032)
GGGTGTGGGCACCGATGCGGGGCTTCTTAATTGGCGTAGGCATTGGGTCACCCTACGGTAATCGTCACCAAACTTCCACGTAAAACCTTGGTGTTAACCGCTGGAGAAACTTTTTTAACAACCTTCTTCTTTGCATTTCCGATCGTTACAACCTTCACCTTTAAACCGAGGGATTCAAGCATTGCTTTACCTGCGGCTGCTTCCATGGTGATGACTGTTTTTGGAATAAATGTATAACGAGGACCTTTAGAAATGAGAATAGAAACCTTGGCACCCTTATTTGCAGTTGTTCCACCTGCTGGATTTTGGGAAACAACAGCAAGCTCTGGAGTTGTTTCACTGAATACATATCCAGGTTCTACATCGAATCCAGCTTCCGTTAACTCATTTAACGCTTGTTCTCCACTCTTGCCAATGTACGAAGCAAGTGCTACTTGTTCAATTCCCTTTGAAACAATCAAGTTGACCTTTGAATTTCGCTTTACTGAGGAACCAGACTGTGGCGTTGATGAGATCACAAATCCCTTTGGAATATCGGAGTTGAAAACTTCACTTACTGTTCCAACTATCAGGGTGTATTTGCTGATTGCAACTTGTGCAGCCTCTGGTGTCAATCCTGCTATTAATGGGATTGTGTAACGCTCCGGACCCTTAGAAATAATCAATTTGACGCTGCCGCCAGCATCTACTTTTCCACCACCTGGTGGCACCGACTCAATAATTTTGCCCTTTTCAATTTCTTCATCAAATCTATTTTCTAGAATCACCGCGGTTAACCCCAGTGGAGTGAAGGATGCAACCGCTTCGTTGTAGCTGCCGCCAACAGTTGATGGAACTACTACTCGTGAACCTGGTCCAACTAAGGTCCACCAACCACCAACACCTACTGCAATTGCCAGAATCAAAGCAACTTTACGGTTTCTGCGTACTCGCTTGCTTGCGCGTTTCTTTTTTTCTTCTTGCTTTCTAATTTCGCGCGTGTTTTCTTTAACCTCAACTGTTGCTTCCTTAATCGGCTCTTCCTTTACCTTCTTGCGAGTTTTTTCTCGAATAGGTTCAACCGGAAGATCTAAACCTAGGTCCAATTGATTTTTCTTGGGATCAAGTTCAATTTGAATCTGCTGCAAGCGTTCCAGAAATTCACCTGCCGTCCGAGGACGATCATCGGGATTCTTGGCGGTTGCACTTGCTATCAGATCATCTAATCCCTGAGGGATTTCTTTGCGCTTGTTGCGAAGGTGCGGGATCTCTTCATTGACGTGCATGTAAGCGATTTGGATCGGTGAATCACCACTAAATGGTTTTTCACCGGTAAACATTTCATAGGCAACGATTCCTGCGGCATAAACATCACTGCGCGAATCTGCAATACCCCGTTGAACTTGTTCGGGGGATAGGTAAGAAACACTCCCTAAAATCACACTGGATTCGGCGGTCATGGTGGTACCGATTATTTCGCCACGAGCTAAGCCAAAATCTGCAATCTTGATTCGCCCATCTTTAGAGATCAAGATATTTTCAGGCTTTATATCTCTGTGTACGATGCCAATGTCATGTGCGGCGGCTAGTGCTGACAAGATGGGCGTTAAATAGTTGATCGCATCTTTAACTTCAAAGCGACCACGTTCATTTAAATACTCACGAAGAGTGTGGCCTTCAATAAACTCCATGACTAAGAACACCGCAGGAATACCGCTTTGATTCCAACCTTGATCTTGCACAGCAACAATATTTGGGTGGGTAAGGGCCGCAGCAGCTTTGGCTTCACGAATGAAGCGCGAGACAAATGCCTCATCTTGAGCCAAGTGCGCGTGCATTATCTTTACAGCAACTTTGCGATCAAGCCGGGTATCTAGTGCTTCGTAAATCGTTGCCATTCCGCCATTCGCAACCTGACGCAGCAGTTGGTAGCGCCCATCAATGAGCTCACCGGTCAGATCGGACATGTGCAGATTTTATTGAGTGCACCAGTTGCAGGTGCCGAGGGCGCGCCCAAAATAGTTATGAAGTGAGTTTAAACTCGCAATTTTCACGAGTTTCATCCCTAGTAAAGTGTTTTTCTTGATCAACTTGCCATTGACGCATTTGATGCTCGATATGGGCACCATCGCGATCTAACACACGCTGTAAGCCGATTTCAGGTTCGATATCTAGCCAATAGGTTGTCGCTCCAGTTTCGCGCACTATTTGTTGTGCCGCTCCAACTCCTTCGATGATCAGATGTTCGGTGGGGGTAACTTTTTCTTCGCGATCAAATTGCATGGTGTGCCAATTAAAAATCTTAATTGCAAACTCTCTACCGGCAAGATGGGCTGTAGAGATACGATCCAATATTTCTGACAGTGGGTTGCTTAGAGCGTTTTCCCAGCCGTTATACAAATCATCCATATGAATGACTTTTACTGTGCCTTTGACGGATAAATCCGCTTCTAGCTTTGCTGCAAAAGTAGTTTTACCAGCACCTGCAGGGCCATCAATTGCGTAGAGAGCCATGCCAACGCTTCAATCCGATTAACGCAACAACGGTAAACATTGCGTACAAGACAGCTGTAAACCAGTAACCAAGCATCGCGTACTGAACTGTTCCAGCTAGATCAACGATGAGCCACACAACCCATGCTTCCCACTTTTGGTAGACCATCAAGATTTGTGCAACAAGACTGCCAATCAATAAAAATGCATCTGACCAAGTAGCCGCAGCCCCAATGCTCGATAAAAGTGGTGATAGCGCTGCAACACTGATGACTGTTCCGATTGCAATGTAGCGACGATTGCGCGCTGTAATTGATCCGGGAAGCGCGCCTGTTGGTGCCCAGTCTTTCCAACCGTAAACTGCGGCTGCGATAAAAACCAACTGCAATGCCGCGCTTGCAAAGAGATCTACTTGATAAAAGAAAACTCCATAAAGCGCGCTACTAAGAGCCCACCAAGGCCAGGTAATTCTTTTACCTGTTGTACCGAGCCATACTCCAACAAAGGATGTAATGGCAGCGATGAATTCAAGAATTGAGACTTCGTAGCCCCAGGCGGTAAATAAAGTGGATGACATGATTTTCCTTTCCGCATCCGCATTACCGGATGGGTCAATCGGTCGGTCTGAATTTCAGACCCTCTCAGCCTTTACGGCTCCCGTGGTTAATACTCTAGCGTGAAATCAACTGGCGCTTGATGAATGCAGCACCTGCAACACGAATACGTCGTGCCGTAGATGTCTTTGCTCGTTGATTAAAAATGTCATAACCAATCTTTTCTACTTCATCGACAATGCCGCAATACAAAGTGCTAGCAGCTTCTATGCACGGACGACTTGTTGCTTCTAGCATTGCAATACCTGGAGCTGCTTCTGCTTGTAATTGCCGAACCCGTGCGATTTGAAACTTGAGTGCTTCAGTGATCTCACGAGTTAAAACACGTTCTTCTAGCATTTCACGGCTAACACCAAACTGGGCCAGCTCTTTTATTGGTAGGTACACACGACCACGATCTAAATCTTCATCAACATCTCGGATGAAGTTAGCTAATTGAAAAGCGATTCCTAACTTCTTTGCCGCATCAAAGGCATCGGCATGCAAGGGCCCAAGAATTGGGACCATTTCCAGACCAATAACGGCTGCCGATCCGTAGACATATTCCAACAGATCCTCGTAGGTTTCATATTCCTGAACAGTCAAATCCATAGTCATGGAATGCAGAAAAGCCTCAAAATGTTCATGTGGGATATCAAAGCGTTTAACAGTGTCTATCAGTGCACGACCCACATGATCTTCGCTGCTACCTTTTTTAAGGTCCGCTAAAACACCATTACCCCAATTGCTTAAGGCTTCCGACTTTTCTTCAATACTTAATTCAGAAGCCAAATCATCAACGATCTCATCTGCATAACGGGCAAAACCGTATAAAGCATGCACAAAGGGGCGCTTAGCTTTTGGCAGTAACAATGTTGCCAAGTAGTAGGTCTTTCCGTGTAATGCATTTAACCGCTTGCACTCTTCGTAGGATGCGCGAAGATCGGCATCTGTTATTCCTGCAGCAGTTAACTCATCCACTTATTTAACCGGACCCACGATGCGCTCTGCAGCAAGGCGACCTGAAATCAAAACCATCGGAACTCCAACACCTGGCTGTGTTCCAGATCCAGCGAAAACTACATTTTCAATTCCTGCTGCCATATTGCGTGGCCTAAAGGGACCGGTTTGGAAGAAGGTATGTGCACTAGCAAAAGGTGCACCCTCCTCCATTCCTTGATTTTTCCAATCAAGTGGAGTTGTTATAACTTCAGTTTCAATTGCATCACCAAAGCCGGTGTAACCACGCTGTTCAAGGGTTTCAACCATGTGATCACGATATGGCATCACTTGCTTGGTCCAGTCAATATCTGCAGTTAGGTTCGGGGTGGGAAATAGAACGTAGTAAGAAGTCTTTCCTGCTGGAGCCAACGATGGATCATCAAGAGAAGGAATTGTTACGAGCACACTTGGATCACTCATCAACTGCTTCTTCTTAATAAGTTCATCAAAAACACCATCCCATGATTCACCAAAGTGAATGTTGTGATGAGCCGCAAAGTCATATTTCTTCGAAGATCCCACCAACATCGTGACGCAAGAAGGGGAGTAGTTGAGGCGTTTTACTGACAATGGGGTTTTGCCCAGCAGATCACGCCAAGCAACAGGCAAATCAGGGTTCAAAATCACTGCATCACATTCAATGCGCTGGCCATCTTCTGTAATTACAGCTTTTGCTCGACCATTTTGTACATCAATTTTTGAAACTGTTGTGCTGTACTTGAATTCAACACCGTGCTTTTGTGCAGCAGCTGCCATTGCACGCGGTACCGCATGCATTCCACCCTTAGGAAAAAACACACCGTTAACAGAGTCCATGTATGCGATAACTGCATAAATTGCAAGCGCTTGTTGTGGGCTAACGCCTGCATACATAGCCTGGAATGAGTACACCTTTTGTAAACGTGGATCCTTCATAAACTGGTTTACTTTTGGAGAAAGTCTGCGGAATCCACCAAGTGCGATCAAGCGCGCAAGATTTGGTGTTAAAAGATTAAAGGGCGAATCAATATTGCGATCAATAAAGTCGTTCATTTCATACTTATACAATTTCGTCACAAACTCTACATATCGCGCATAACCAGCAGCTTCTTCTGGGCTGATCTTGTCTGCAATTTCTGCTTCCATCTGTGCAGTGTTTGCATGCACATCTAGTTGTGTTCCATCTGCATAAAAGGCTCGGTACAAAGGAGAAACGGGCATGAGCTCAACCCAATCCTTCATTTCTTCGCCCACGCAGCTAAAGGCATCCTGAATCAAAGATGGCATTGTTAAAACAGAGGGACCTGTATCAAAAGAGTATCCATCTTTTTGCAACAACCCACTTCGACCACCTGGCACTGATTCTCGTTCGATGACCGTTACTTTGCGACCGGCACCTGCTAATCGGAGCGCCGCACTGAGACCCGCATATCCTGCGCCAACAATGACAACATGATCGGTTGGACCTTTAACACGTGCGGGCATTATGAACTCCTCTTAGTTGCAATATTTGCAAGCTCAACGAGCATTGCATTTCCATCCTCTGTAAAGACAGCAGATTGCGCTGCTGTTAATGCTTGATCCGTTAAGCGTTCAATTGTTGCTTCAAGCTCTGCTCGAGCACCGGTGGATTCGATGATCTCTCTTAATACTGCGACACCATGTGCATCTAAATCAGGCTTTCCAAAGTGCTTGCGAGCAAGCTCTCGCTGCGCCTCTGATTGGCGATCATTGGTCATGGCGATTAAAACAGTTCGTTTACCTTCACGCAGATCATCACCGGCAGGTTTTCCTGTAACTGATGGATCACCAAAGACTCCGAGCAGATCATCACGTAACTGAAAAGCCTCACCTAAAGGAAGTCCATAAGCAGAAAGTGCAGCAAAAATCTCAGGAGAAGCCGCTGTTGTCATCGCTGCACCTAAATGCAATGGGCGTTCAATTGTGTACTTGCCTGATTTGTACCGAGCAATCTTCATAGACCGATCAACACTTGTTGTTTTTTGAGTTTGCTCATGAATATCTAAAAACTGTCCGGCCATTAATTCAACACGCATCTCGTTGTAAAATGGTGCTACACGTGAAAATTGTTCATTTGTTAACCCTGCACTGTTCAACATCTGATCTGACCAAACAAGAGCTAAGTCACCCAGCAACACCGCCGCAGACAATCCATAGTGCGGTGCAAAGCCATCAAGTTCTTCTTGTACATGTATAGATTCAAAGTGTCGATGAATCGAAGGCTTTCCGCGACGAGTGTCTGAACCATCCATCAAGTCATCATGAATCAGAGCACACGCTTGTAAAAGTTCTAACGCTGCCATTGCACGGACAACTGGTTTTTCCAGAGATCCACCAGCTGCTGCAAAGCCGGCATATGCAAAAAGAGGGCGAAGGCGTTTTCCGCTGTCTAACAAGAATGATGTCAATACATCGGATACAGGGGATAGCTCTGTAGAAATGGAATTCAGATATGCCGCTTCTCGATTGAGGAAGATGCCTAGCTCTTCTTGAACGGCGCTACGAACACTCGTTAACGCTGCTTTTGGCTCTGAACTCACTCGGTAACGGTACCCTCACCCAGTGGTAGTTCGCACTTCGTATTCATTCGAGTTCTTCCCTCCAAAGGATGTTGAGGGCGAAGAACGGTTGTGGGCTGCCATCGATGGCCTTAAATCCATAACCCCTGACTTCGTTTCAGTGACTTATGGCGCTGGTGGATCTACGCGTAATCGTTCCATTCGGATTGCTCAAGAAATTACACAGCGCACGGGGATTTCAACGGTTGCTCACTTAACCTGTGTTGGCTCCACACGTGATGAATTGATAGCAATTTTGCACAGCTATAAAGAAGCAGGCATCACCAGTATTTTGGCACTTCGCGGAGATCCAACTGGAGGACCAAGTGCACCTTGGACACCTACACCTGGTGGTCTCAATCATGCAGATGAGCTAGTTCAATTAGCCAATGAGTTTGGCGGATTCACAATTGGTGTTGCGGCTTTTCCAGACGGACATCCAGCATCTAACGGAGATTTTGATAAGGATGTCGATGTCCTAATTCGTAAGGAGCAATTAGGTGCCACATTTGCAACCACACAATTTTTCTTTGAAGCAGATCGATATATCCAGCTAGTCGAAAAGTTGAATGTACGCGGTTCAAAGTTGGCAATTATTCCAGGAATATTGCCTGTGACGAACGTAAAATTGTTGCATCGAATGGCAGAACTAGGTGGGACTCCTATACCAACATATATCGCAGAAGCATTTGCGAAAGTTGAAAATGATCCTGCTGCCGTGCGTGCGCTAGGTGTCGAGATAGCAACATCACTATGCCAACAGCTATTGGTAGCAGGGGCACCAGGATTACACTTTTACACGATGAATAGTTCAACTGCTACTCAAGAAATTTATGGAAACCTAAATGCTTAGTAAAGATGAATTTAAGGCGAAGTGGAGTTCTCTGCATAGCGATGCCGAAACAAAAGGGATTGTTGGTGCTTGGTTACACATCTCTTACCGATTTGGCTTGATTTGCACCTTGCTACGGATTTCCCCTAATGCACTTACCCTGTTTGGATTACTAGGTGCAGTGGCAACTGCGTTAACTGCCCAAACCCCTTGGGCAATTTTCTTTTTAGTCTTTTCTTTGTTTTGCGATGGCATTGATGGCAGTGTTGCTATTTTCCAGCACCGCGAAAGCCAGTTCGGAGCAACCCTTGATTCAGTGGTGGATCGCATCAGCGAAGCGTTGTGGTTCTATGCGCTGTATGCAATAGGCGTGCCAGCGTGGATCCCAATTACCCTGTGGTGCGTTGCAGCATTTCAGGAGTATGCGCGAGCAAAGCTATTTTCTCTTGGTGTTAGCGATATCGGTGTTGTTACACCGGCCGAACGTCCAGTGCGGGCAAGTTTCTTATTTGTTGTTTTAATTATTAATCAATTGTCATTGCCGGGTGCAACACAGCTTTCGATCGCATTCTTACTATTGCAAATTTATAGCTTTGTCAGTGTCGTGCGTTTTTCTCGTAGCCAATTGCTTCCGTAACTAAATCACCACTAATACCAACAAGAGGTAGTCCACCACCTGGATGTGCCGATCCGCCAACTAAGTACAAACCTTTAATTGGTGAACGATTTTTAGCTCTCATAAATGCAGCGCGCGCTCCGTTGCTGGATGTCCCATAAATCGCCCCACCCGGTGCGCTAACGGCTGCTTCTAAATCCGCTGGAGTTCTAATTGTTAGAGACTCCAAACGATCACGCACCGAAATTCCTCGCGCTTCTATTTGATCGATAATACTGTTGGCGTACTTGCTAGCAAACTCTGCATTACTCCAATCAAACGAACCATGAGTTGGCGCGTTAACAAGTACAAACCAACCCTCAAGGTTTTCATCTTTACTCATCAATTCATCCTGTGGAGCACAAATATAGATCGTTGGTTTTTCTACAGGTATTCCATCTTTAAAGATTGCATCAAATTCGGCGTCATAGTTCTCAGGAAACAGAATTGTGTGGTGGTTAAGAACATGTGCTGGGTCTTTGCGCATTCCTAGTAGTAGCGAGAAGCCAGCAACTGATACGTCAGCATCAGCAATATTCTTTCGCGCCTTCTTCAACGTTCGCTTATGCCCAGTAATTAGTTTGTTATAAACAAGGGAGGCATCAGCATTTGCAATAACTGCATTTGCTGCAACGATCGTTCCATCAGCTAAAACAACTCCCGTGGCTTTATTGCCAACTGTTTGAATGCTGGCGACGGGGGAGTTCAGGTGAAAAGTGACACCAACATCTACTGCTCGCTGGTGCACCGTGGTTGTTAGCTGTCCAAGACCACCCTTTACATGCCAAGCACCGAAGCTCTCTTCCACAAATGCAATTGTCGAAAGAACTGCAGGGGCTTTGCGAGGATCTGATCCGCTATATGTGGCGTATCGATCCATGATGAAACGAAGTCGCTGGTCTTTCAGGATTTCATCTGCGTGCTGACGCAAGGTTTTCCACGGTGCAATGACCTTCATGTCACGTATAAAGCTGATTCGCTTTACTAATGAGAATGGAGATTTCAGTTCGGATTCGACAAAGGGCACCCGGCTTACATCCCACATACGTTCGGCTCGCTTCATAATGCGATCCCACTGAGAAGCACTGTCTGCTCCAAAACTTGCTGTAATCGCATCCAAGGTTTCTTTGCGCGAAAGATTAGAAAATTTCACATTGCTGCCATCTGCAAAACGATAATCAAAAGATGGGTTAACAGATTCAATGGGACAGACAAGCCCCATAGGTTTTCCAGTGCGTTGGAAGAAGTCTCTGTAGACAGCAGGCAGCGTCAGCAGGGATGGCCCAGTATCAAATGCAACTTTGCCAATCCATTCGGTGCGACACTTTCCACCGACTTGATCTGACGCTTCATAGACAACTACTTCATGTCCACCGCGTGATAACCGTGCAGCAGCGGTCATGCCGCCCATCCCCGCACCTATCACAACGATTTTCATACTGCGCGACCCTTCCATTGAACTGTTCCGCGCATTAAGTATGAATAAACAATGAGGTAAATCAGTGCAGCGATAGATATTGGATGCAACACACTATCCAGTACGCGACCTTGACTCTTTATCGCACTCAGCACGCGAGTTCCAACAATCGCTGCAAAACCGAGCCAACCATAAGGATTTCCTAGCAGGCCAAGAATCAATGGTGCGATGCTAGTTACAAATAGAAAGGCAATGACAAATACAGTGCCAACAATGGAACCAAAGGCTTTGTTCAAAGATTTTCCATATCCGGCTTCGATCTCGCTCCAGGATGCATACATACGAGTTTCGGCAATGTCAGAGCCATTAAGAACTGTTCCTGATGATCCATTCTGCATCAGCGCACGCGCTAGGAAAACATCATCAATGACGGAATGCTTCACAGCTACATAGCCACCAATGGATTTCAACGCAGAACGGCGAACCACAAAAAATTGTCCATTGGCAACAGCCATAGATTTTTGGCGAGAATTTTCGGCATAGCGAAGAGGAACAGTTGTTAGCCACGACCATTGCAGCAATGGCTGAATTAACCGTTCACCAATACTCACGGCAATCTGTCGTGGATATGGTGAAACAAAATCTAGGCGAGCACCACGCATAGTGGATACAGCTTTGCTAATTGCATCGTTGCTTAAGCGCACATCGGCATCAATGGATACGAGTACTTCTTCCCTCGATGCCTCAAATAGTTGCTGCAACGCCCATGTTTTGCCGATCCATCCATCAGCCAGGGGAGCGCCCTTGATTACAGTGAAACGTGAATCCTCGACTGTGAACTTCTGCAGTAACTCGTACGTTGCATCCTCTGAATTGTCATCGAGCAAGTAGAAATGCATATTCCCATTTTGTGCTGCAAGTGTGGCAACGACGCCTTCTACATTTTCTGCTTCATTACGCATAGGAACCACCACACCAATTGATTCTTGAAACTCTGAGGCGTGTTTAGGTGTGCGTATTTGAAAGAAGTTAACCGCGGCAATGGTCAGCAGAATTAGTGGCAGCAGGAAGTAGAGAATCATGAAAGAGTTACGGTCTTCCGACCCAACGGTTAAAGAAGTATGGAACCAGTAAGGCTCCCAATAATAACCCTGAAAAAACTGCAATGCCTGGACGGCTAAAGAAGAATAGATTTCCTACAACACCTGAAAACCATGTCCAGAACAACAAAAGATCCGCAGTGATTAACGATCCGCCATTCTTACGTCGATCACGAGGGGTTAAAAAGTGCAGAAGAGTCATCAAGAGCATTCCAGATAGCAACCAACCGAATGCATTAGACAACGGAATTTCAGGTTGAAATGGAATGTGTGAACCTGTAACTACCCAGGTCCAGCGACCGGCAGAAACCATTAGTGGATCTAAGAACAAATCCCAGGCCATCATTAATAGTGCGCCATATAAAAAGACCCATGACTTACCAATGCGACGAGCCGCAACTAAACACGGATGAGCAATCATTACCCAAGCAAAGGGGACAACTAGTGGAACAGAAAAAATCTTTGGACCCAAGGTATCCGAGTAGGTGTATTCACCAAATGGCCAACTTGTTGAAACGCCAAGTTGTTCGATCAAGTAACCAAAGATCAGAGTGATACCCAACATGCTCCAGCCGTAACGCGCGCCATATGCAGCGATTCCATGTAAAAACATCGCTAATGCAGCGGTGTAAACAGAGGCAATAGTTATAACGCCAAGTAATCCACCATCAACTAATGGATAAAGGATCTGCATAAAAACTGTCGCGCCAAGAGCAATACCCATGACCTTAATCAGCAGGGGAGATGCACCACCGCGTGCTCTGCGTCGTGGGGTGTAATGGCGGATAGACATAGGTGCAAGTCTGCCCTATTTGGTTTATAAGCAGTAGTTAGGCAATTGTGCCGCGCATATCCTTGACGGCAAAGCGCGCAAATAGCTCTTCTGAGTACCAGTTATAGGTTGCAGTATCAGCAATCGCCTTT
>B570J29032_109958102_pt1 | contig 11550 bp, 14 predicted proteins | sample LakMenEpi16Nov12_FD_29032 | JGI IMG/M metagenome (IMG submission 29032)
TTAACTATTTGCAAAATGTAGAAATGCCTATATCTGAAAGCATTTCAAAAAGAATACTTTGTTTGCCTTTATACATGGGAATAAGCAAAGCTGATATAGAAACTGTAACAGAGCAAATATAATTACTTTTTCATAATTGCTTTTCTGTAGTTATCAAGTTTCACTTCACAATAATCTGCAAAAACTTCAATAAAATAATCAATAGCCATTTGAGGTCTTAATTTTTTGTCAAGATCAGGCATCCATAAATAATCATCAAAAATCAATATGCCATTCTTTTTTAATAGATTCCAACAAAATACAGCATCCATCATTACAAATAAAGAAACATGATTTCCATCTATAAAAATAAAATCATATTTTTTCTTTTCCACAAGAAGTTTGGGAAGAACATTTGTTGATAAGTCATGATGAATTATTACCTGCTTACTTTTGCCAGACAATTCGATATTTTTATCAAAAATTTCCTTAATTTTTAGTGTGCCAAACTTCCACTGAGCATCAACAGCACCGTAGGAATTTAAACTATTCTCATTTTGAGAATAGTCAAGCCAAGGATCTATACATGTAATAGTTGAATTAATATTGTGTAAATAATTTTCTATAAACCAAACAGTACTTCTACCTTCATAAGATCCAATTTCTAAAATATTTATTTCATTGGCTGGGTCTAAATTTATAGTTTTAATTAAATCATCTTGTGATTCGGTATCACCAAACCAATCTGCTGCAAATTGATATTTCATTTTTATCATTTCTCCTAAAAGCTATTTAATATATTTACTTTTTGTTCAAATGTTTTATTTTTCATCAAAACATTAAGATGATTTAAATCTCTGCCCAATTTATGTTTGCCGATTCCAATATTAGTTAAAGATTGTATTCTTGCATTAGGAGATTTTTCATACCAATGAGGAGTTTCTCCTATCAATCCACATTTTAAACACTGAAATCCTATGGTTGCATGATTCTTATCAAGGGCATAATTATTATTGCTCCTTACAAAATCTTCTGAATATTTTGTTTCATAAAGTTTTACATATTCTTTTTTATCAATTTTGCTAACAACGTATTCCACAAAAGCTTTATCATTCATCATTCCTGTGTTTACAAAACAACAATTTTTATGATCTTCATTAATTTTAAAATCTAAAGGAATATTAGATCCTCCAAAATATTGACCTTTATCGTGCATCATCCTTACCATCACATTTTTTATCATTGGTATTTCAATGACAAGTTTTTTGACTCTAAAATATTCTTGTAATCTTGTATTCAAATCTAAATCTGCATAGTGTCTTGTGTTTGTCGCAACTTCATCTATGCCGTTTACTGCAAGCCACAAATCTTTATTTATACAATAATGACCCCAACAAGAATTATGAAAAGTATTAACACGAGTTGATTCCCAAGGCAAATCATTAAATTTTCCATCTCTATACAAAACATTAGCATCTTCAATTGAAATAGGAATTGTGCTTTTGCTATGTTCATTTGATTTAATAGGATTCATTCTTCTTGGTTCAAGACCTAAACAATCATCTTTATATAAAACTTGCCAATTAAAGCCAACAAATTTAAAATTATCAACCATTTTTAAAATCTTGATAATTCTTGGATGACAAAATCTCCAATCCTGAAATGTAATAATTTTATTTGTAGACGACATCAAAACTGCATTATTGAATAAACCATAATCAAATGTCTTAGGCACATTTGGATTAACTATATAAGGGAAATGGACAATATTGTACTGAAGTGTTTTGACAAATTCTGATAACCATGCCCTTTTAGGGTAATGCGGATCTGGAATAACAACTTCAAAAGACTTATCTGTTTGATAATTCAAATTCAATAATTGTGATTTTAGTAGCTCATCATCACCAATAAGATAAAAAGGAGCCATGACAAAACTGTAATGAGGATTACATAATTTATAATTTATCATTTTATTTTCACCGATGGCGTTCCAACGTATGTGCCAGATTCTTTAATATTAGTAACAACACCAGAATTTAAACCAATTATCAAATTATCACACACTTGAATCTTTTCTTTAAAAGAAGAATTTGTTCCAATGTAAACGCATTCTCCAATGCTATTGTTTCCAGATATTACTGATCCCGGCATCATACTTAAAAAATCTTTGCAAACAACATCATGACCAATACTGTTAAATCTACTAATAATACTGTGTTTGCCTATTTTAACATTAGTGGTTATTATGCAATGTGGCCCTACATAAGAACCTTCTCCGATTTTTACATCATTTCCAATAATTGCTGTTGGATGAATAAATGTAAAATATTTAATGCCATTTATCTTTTCACATATTGATTTCCTTATAACTGGATCAGCTATCGCAATCATTATTTCATATTCATCTTTTTCTATAGAAGAAATAGGACGTGCAAGATCATTTGCAAATTCATCACTTACAAAAAATGTCACATCTTCTTGCATCAAAAATGCTACTTCTCTAGCGTGACCACCATAGCCATATAATGCTTTTTTCATGATATTATATATTAGAAATAACTAAATAACATCATGTCGAAAATATTATCTCTATTCTCATTGACTCCAGAAAATGTTGGCGACATGGCGTGCAGTTGGGGCAACCAATACGAAAATTTCAAGATTTCAAATTTCGGAGAAGATCCACACAATTTGTATGGAATAACTACAAAAAATGTAGTTTTTGGTCATATAAACGACCATAGAAGTGATTATGATCAATTTGATTTAATTGTAGTTGGAGGCGGCGGAATAATCAATAAATCACACGAAGAAGGCATATGGCGAATAATCAATCAATCAAAAAAATGTATGATACGTTCTGTTGGTGTTAAAGACTGGGATTTTGCTCATAAGATAAGAGACATAATTGGTGACAATTTTACAATAAGACATGTAGTAGACGGTTTCACATATGAAGCTTGTCCTTCTTTAGTTTTTGTAGATAGATACAAAACAGTCCATGGAGTTAATAAGAAAATTAAAAAGACAGATGATATCCTTTTTGCAGTCCATCAAAATCATAAAAAAGAAATAGAAATTCTGCAAGAAAAAGGATTTAATTATATTGTGAACAATTGTGAATTAGAATATGCCTTGCAAAAAATATCTTGCTGTAAAAAAATAGTAACATCTTCATACCATTTCTTATTATGGGCAAATGAATTTAATTGTGATATTGAATTGTTTCAAAAAGATTCTGACAAACCTGTTTCAGAATTAGACAAAGACTCTGATATGCTGAAGTTTATAAACATTCCAATAAAATTTGAAATCATTGATATAAAAAAATATTTAAACTGAAACCATGGTGTTGAGTAAATCTTGTAATTTATATTCAGCAATCTTCACTAATGAATCATTGTCTCCATGACTTATTATAATTTTATCTTTTTTATCACCATTCCAATAAGTAAAATACAAGCAATTTCATTTTGTTTTCTAAAATATCTTGCCTGAAAACAATAAATACAAGACAGGAGGCAGTGGTGAAAAAGAATCTCACATCAATTGAAATTCAAGATGATTTAATCAAATTGAACACATTTCTCGAAGAAACTAAACAAAAATGGGATGTAGAAAATCCACAGCCGAAATCATGGTTTGACAGAAATAAAGTTTATTTGGTTAAAACAACAACATTTCTTATTTCCTGTACTGATAAATTAATTAATTTGGCTCAAACTTTTGCAGCAGCTGGGCCAAATAAAAAGATTGCTGTTTTAGCTATTACGGCGCAAATATTTGATTACATAGTTGCCAAAGCTTTTCCTATTTGGATTTCTCCATTTGTGCCAATGATTAAACAAATAGTCATTACGATTATCATTAGCAATCTGATTGAATTCATTGTTTCTAAATACAAAGATGGGTCATGGAATATGGAGAAAAAAAATGAGCCAACTGAACCAACAACAATCTGATACAATTAGTCTTTTACCTTTTGTTCGTGAAGACATTGCAACCATTCAAGATGTGAATCAAAAATCGGGATGGGAGATAACTGCATTTGATCTTCCTAAAGCATGGCAATACACACAAGGAGAAGGTGTGATTGTTGCTGTTTTAGATACTGGTTGTGATTTAGACCATGATGATCTTAAAGAAAATCTTCTTAAAGGTAAAAATTTTGTAAATCCTTCATTGCCCCCAGAAGATGACAATTCACATGGAAGCCATTGTACTGGAACAATATGTGCTTTGAATAATAATCATGGTATTGTTGGAGTTGCTCCAAAGACTAAGGTTATACCAGTCAAAGTTCTTGATGGTTCTGGATCTGGAAATCTTGAAGTAGTTGCAGAAGGCATTAGATGGGCTGCGGATCAAGGTGTTGATTTTATAGTTATGTCATTAGGCTCTCCAACTCCAACGCCAGTAATTCATGAAGCAGTTAAATATGCTGCTGCAAAAGGTGTGATCACTTGGTGTGCTGCTGGCAATGCAGGTAAAACACGACAAGTTTTTTATCCAGCTGCATATCCAGAATGCATTGGTATTGGTGCAATAGATCAAAATTTGAATAGAGCAAATTTTAGTTGCACTGGTCCTGATTTAGACTTTATGGCCCCGGGAGTAAAGATACTTAGCACTGTTCCAGATAATTGGTATGCATTTCTTTCTGGGACAAGTATGAGCAATCCTTTTGCTGTTGGAGTGGCGTGTCTTTTACTTTCGCACAAAAGAAAATATAACTTGCCTATAAATCTCAGAAATGCTCAAGATTATATAGACATGCTTAGAAACTATACCATTCCAACTAATGATCCTAAATTCGCTGGTGAAAGGTTTTTAGAGGGATTTGGAATTATCGATCCACGCAAAGTCAATGAGTGGTTATCTCAACAAAATTCTTAACATTTTCTGTTACAAAAATTAAAAGCACAATAAGGTTTCAAATTTTATTTTTGATCAAATTAATCTTTTCTTTTAAGCAAGCTGCTTTTTCGTAGTCTTCAATTTTAATTGCTTCTTGTAATTCAATATTTAAATTTTCAATTTCAGATGCATCGCTTAATTTGAAATTTTTAGGTTTCTTGCCAATATGTTTAAGTGAAATTTGGCATCTAAGCAATAGATTTAATATTGTGTCTTTGAATGTATCGTAACATTTATCACATCCCAATCTCGACTTTTCAATTAAATCATCAAATGACGCATTACATTGTTGACATTTTTTTGATTCCGTATGTTTTAAAGTTATATCTTCAATTATACTCATTAAAACATCAATATTGTATTCACTAGTTTTTTTTAATGCAGAAAAAGCACATTTGTCGCAAACATTAATTTGAGCGTAAACTCCATTATGTGCTGTGTTCACTTCATAACACTTTGAATTTGAACATGGTATATTCGTCAAAGGGCAGCGATCCACAGCCTCACTCCTTTTTTCTATTGATTAATCCTAAACTATCATGAAACTCTTTAATTTTTCTAACTAATATTTTTTTCTCATCATTGGTAATTTCACTGCTAAATTCTACCAACATTTTATCAATAAAATCTTCATATTTCAAGGCAAAATTTTTCCTTATTTTCAACAATTCATTGTAATACGCTTCTACATCTTCTTTTTTGGTAAGATTCTCGTCTTTACTTTTATATTCTTGATTATTGAATTTATTTATTTCTTCTTGCCAAATAGATTGCAGTCTTAATGATTCATGACTTAATTGATTTGAAAAAGATAAAATAAATACTTTTTTTTCAATTTCTGTAAGCAAAGAAAAACTTTTAGATTCCTTTGTCTTCTTGTCATAAATTATAATTTTCCCCCAATATTCTTTATCAAATAAAGATTCTGCGTGCTTCTTATGAAAAATAATTGATTTTTTATAAGTTTCATGAGACTTTGGTTTTTCTGGTTCATTAAAAAATGAAAAAATCAATAAAACACCAAATAAGAATTTCATGGCACCCTTATGGAGAAATGGCTTGGCCTCGCATTCTCACAGTAAAACCATCAATCTCTATAGGAATGGAATTTTTAGGAACAATTCTTTTTATCCATACAGGAATAACATCTAATGCCCTAAAGGTTCCAAGAGAGTAGCTACTGTTAGAAAAAACAACATTGGCTGGAGGAGTGGTTTCAAAATCAATTAATTCTGCTTCACGGTTTATTGGTCCGCCATTAACACTTTTAATGAAAGAAATTAATGGTACTCCTCCAGTATATGTTAAATTATTTACATTTAAAGAAATTGTTTCATGATATCTACTGCTTGCATCGCCAACGAAGTTAATTTCAAAGGTTAATATGTCTGTTCCAGAGTCATATGTCGCAGAAACTGTGACATCTTCAAGATAAGTAATTGCTCTAATGGCAGTTTGAAAATTACTTGCAAAAGTTGCAACGGAAGAATTATAATTAAATGTAAAATTGTGAACACTTGTATCTTCGTATGCAAATGTTATTGACCCGCCAGTACAGGTATTGAAATTTGTAATATTTATATATTGCCTATCATTTTGCACTTGGTATCCAAGATAAGCATAAACATTACTTTCAATATTTGTAGTGGAAATATAAATAGATGTACTATAAAGATTTTCAGTTGAACTATCATTTGATATATAAATGCATCTATAATCAGTCATTCCATTAATTGATTGTTCGCTGGTGACTGTGTCGAATAATTGATTGTTCAAAATTTGATGAACAGATGGACTACCTCCTAATGATAAGTCAGGAATGAGATTAGCTGCTCCACCTGAGTATAGATATGTTATATCACCGTAGCCTATTGTCATCTATCCCTCACTTTGAGTATTGTCTGTTTTTATATATGCTTTAATCCAGAAAACCCCGACTTTTTCAGGGTTATGATAAAGTGAAATCATATTAGCTCAGTTAGATTAGAGAAAAAAATATTTTTTAATCAAAAGTGGTTGTTTTGTTTTGAATATATGCTTAAAATTTCTTGCCACATAAAATGGAAATTATTTTATATGCAGGCCGACAACAACAATTTGCCCAGAGTTGATTCGCAAAAATCCAAGCGAATCAATAAGAAGCGTGTTGTTTGGCAAGATGTGAGCAACAAAACAAAAATCCTTCAAGTTTATAATAAAGGATTGGAATATTGTTTACTTTCAAGTAATTACGAGCAATGTCATCAGTTTGTTTGGTGCAAAGATTTTTTGCATGATGTTGTCCAGTCTTCTCTTCATAATAAAAAGTTTGAAATTTATAAATTCAATTATGATCCAACGCATGATCCAAATCCGTGTATAAGGGAAATTAGAATTGCTGTTGCCAATAGTTGTGATGCTAAACTTGGCAAAAAGATTTTATCTTGTGTTGATTTTATTAATCAAATTGAATTAAAATTGAATATTCCACTGACCAAAGTACGCATTTGTTTGAATCCATTAGAATGTTATAAAAAATCAGGGGTTTTTATATTTCAAGGCAATAAAAGGTGGATTAATTCACCACCGATGTTGTCTCTTTTCAGCTTGCTTATTAGAGTTGGTTTTTCACATTCAAAAGGACAAGAATATCAAAAAACTATTCGCTCTTTAAAAAATGGTTTTTTCAAACCATATCAAAAAAAAGATGCTCGTTGGATTAATGAAATTGAACCAGCTTTACATAAAATAATCAGAATCGGTGATCGCAAAATATTTTATAAGGACATTAAACTTAATTATCCAGCTTCCATTAACATTGACGCAATGCATAATAGAATGGGAATCGTTGGTTTCGCCTGTGATCTTATAGCTAAGAATGCTGGTCAATCAGTAACGATGCCTTATTGGCACTTGATCAAGTAATTTTTCTATGGAGGCTCTATGAATTTTACATTTGGCAGCGATCCTGAATTCATGATTTCTCGTTGGGACGAATTGCAAAGTGCTATTCCCTTGCTTCCTAAAAAAGAACAAGCACTTATTAGAAATGGCAGTAAATTTTATTACGACAATGTTCTTGCTGAAATTGCTGTTAAGCCAGCATCTTCAAAAGAAGATCTTCAGAAAAATATAGAAAACTCTTTGCAACAACTTTGTAAATTAATTAAGCCAGCAAGATTCATTATTCAAGCTTCTGCCAAATATCCATCTAAGCAACTAAATGATAAAGATGCTAAAATTGCTGGATGTAATCCAGAATGGAACGCTTATACTTTGCGTTGTGTATTGCCACCTGAAGAAATAATTTCAAAAACCCCTTTCCGAACAGCAGGTGGACATATTCATATAGGTGCAGAAGGTCTCAACGACCCAATTAAAGCATTTGATGTCATTAGAATGATGGATCTTTTTATAGGCATACCTTCTATATTCTTGGATACTGACGAAACATCAAAAGAACGAAGAAAAATATATGGTCATGCTGGAAGCCATCGGATGACTGATTATGGTTTTGAATATCGTTCGTTGGGTAATTTTTGGTATGGATCTCCAGAATATGTTTCGTTAATCTATGATCTTACGAATTTCGTTCTTGAATTCGTCTCTGCCGACAACCACAAGAAGTTTTGGACAATCAATGAAAAGCTTCTACAAAGTAGTGATCCGAGCCGTGCTTACAATTGCATTGGATATGATGCTAAATCACTTTGCAAGACGATTGATTCTTGCGACAAGAAACAAGCTTCCAAATTCATGATGTTCATTACAAATTATTTACCTAAAAACCTAGTAGAAAAGATTGAGCAACTATCTGACAAACCTTTGCCAGATCCATATGATGCTTGGAACCTTGCATGATGTTTGACTATAATTGTATAATAAGTCATTCTAAATTGACTAAAGATAAGCCAACACATGCAGTGATTTTATTAGCTGGCAGAGGATTTTCTAACAAATATATGTTTGACATTTTCAATAGTCTTCATGATATTTGTAATGTCATCATATTTTCAATAGAACCAGAAAATGAATGGTATCCAATTCCAAACGGCTTTTCTGATCAAGAAAACGCCGTTGTTGGGTTGAAACAAAATATCCCAATTTTGCGTGAATATGTCAAAAATCTACTCGATGAAAATAAGATAGAAATAAATAATACTATTTTAGTGGGATTTTCAGCAGGTGCAGTTGTGGCGCTAGAATTAGCAACACGATTTCAAGATAATTATAATCTTGTTGTATGTCACAGCGGAGCGATTCTTTGTCCTGATAAATTAACAAAATGCACGATATCAACAAATATTTTATTGTTTCATAACGAAGATGATGTTTGCTTTAGTTGGAATGAAAGGTATTTACCAATGCGTGATGCGTTGATTGCCAATAAATACAATGTCATTACCGAAGAAAAATCATTAGGTGGACATTTGATGTGCAAAAATGAAATTGATCTTGTGGTTAAAATTATTCACCAAGTTGTCGCCTGATTCTGCGGCAATCTTCTCGTATGTCAATTTTTCTACAATTGCGACACATCCATAAAAAACCATGTTCACGAAACGCATTGACTTCTAAAATAAGTCTTGTTCTATTAATTGAATAACGACAATTACACTTTTTGCATATTGTTTTTATAATCCCCTTTATTTTTTTAGGCTTAGGAACTTTACCTTTAACTTTATGAACTTTCCTAGAAAATTTGTTTTTAAAATAGAATGTTTTTAATTCTTCTGGCATTGGAGGGATTGGAAATTGACTGCCTTTAATCCATTGATATTTAGTTCCATCTAGATGCGTACTTGGCGGAACAACAGATTGATGCAAATTACCACGAAATTCAATTCCATCAAAAACGAATCTCGTTAATTCTGGATCAGGGCTTAGGAAAAGATTATGAATTGATTTTGCACTACGAAACATTGGTCTGGGAAATCCATCAATCATTCTTTCCAATAAATCATTGGCCTGTTCAGAATCTCCTTCAACATCAACAATCTCACCCAGAAGTATTCCCATGTTGTATTCTTCTGTTAAAAAACAAGACCTCCATCTTTCCACGCTCCAATCTTTATTCCAATTACTGGATATTGGACACTTACTGTTTAAGTGTACAGCTATGGGCTTGAAACCAATTTTTACATACCCATCGAAATATTGAATTAGTTTCATGTGTAAAGCTCTTGTAGTGCCTGAACCATGTCCTTAAAAGTCATACGTTCGACAGTTGTTTCATTCTTGCGTGCCCATTCTATTAACCTTATAAGCAGTTCTTGTCTGCTTTTTACTATACTGGAATTAAGAGGAACCAACAATGAAGACTGTAGCATTAGTCACCGGAGGAACAGGTTTTATTGGATATCACTTATGTAAATGGCTATACGAAAACGATTATCATGTCATAGCAACTGGAATTAATGGAGAAAATAAACCTTTATGTCATGATTTACATTTGTTGCCATTGAATCAACTGCCATTTGACAAAATGCCTAATGTTGATATATGTTTTCATCAAGCTGCAAACAATGATACAACTGAAAGCAACTATGAAAAAATGTATGAAACAAATGTCATACATTCATCTACACTATTTCGTAAACTTTCGCAAGAAAATAATTGTAAGAATTTTGTCTATGCTTCTAGCTGTTCAATCTATGGAGACAGACCAATTCCTTTCAATGAAATTGAAACTGAGCCAAAGCCATTAAATCCATATGCAGTTTCAAAGTTAGAGTTTGAAAATTTCGCAAAAGATTTCGCAGCACTAAACGGAGTAAAAACAATTGGCCTGCGATACACAAATGTTTATGGTCCTTTTGAAGTTCATAAAGGCAAAAGAGCCAGCATGATAAGTCAGTTATTATTTCAAATCGAACAAGGAGAAAATCCTATTCTTTTCAAGAATGGCGAACAAATGCGTGATTGGATTTATGTTGCAGATGTAGTAAGAGCAAATGTTCTTGCGAGTAAGGCCAATACACAAGGCATATACAATGTTGGCTACAGCATACCATATTCATTTAATTCATTGGTCAGAATGATATGTGAAAAGTTAAACAAAAAAGTTGAAATTCAGTATGTTGATTGTCCATTCTTGGACAAATATCAGTCTCATACTTCCGTAGACATATCTAGGTCCAGAATAGATTTAGGATTTATGCCTAGATGGTCAATAAGAGAAGTATTGCCAGAAATGATTCAACAAAAAAACCGCTCCTAGTGGAACGGTTTTTTAAAATTTTTCAAAAAATTACTTTTATTTATGATTCACTTCTTAATGCCTGATAGAGATTATTGGTATCAATCGTCTTGAACAATGATTCACAACCAGTACTGTATTTTGAAGCTGGGTCTCCTTCTCCGATCATGCTGTTGACGCTCTTCCACCAAGACGATTCTTCCTTGGTGACTTTTTCATTTTCGCCATGATGTTTCTTTTTAGATTTTAAATTTCTAAGTTTTTCAAAGTCGTGATGTGTAATCTTGCCATCTGGTTTGCTTTCTGGCCCCGATACATCTAACTTTTTCTGCCCACCTTTTAACATTTTCTTCATAGAACCCATAGAACTCTTAACAGCATCTTCGCCGTCTTCTTTACCACAGCCCATTTTCTTTTTGCCATGTTTCATATACTTCATGCCTTCGTCGTCTTCTTTACCACAGCCCATTTTCTTT
>B570J29032_109958096_pt1 | contig 11525 bp, 11 predicted proteins | sample LakMenEpi16Nov12_FD_29032 | JGI IMG/M metagenome (IMG submission 29032)
CCTTTGTGTTGATCAGAAAAAATGATTTTAAAACACTTGGTGGATGGGACGAAAGATTTTGGATGTATTATGAAGACATGGATTTGTCGAAACGCGCAGCTGACAAAGGATGGAAAAGGGTAATGTATAACGAACTCACTTGTGTTCATTCTCATGGAGGTTCATCGAGGATCAACCATGATATTAAGGCACTTACAAAATCGACAGTTATTAAATCTGCTTATTTGTACATCAATAAATACATGACTGGATTAGCTAGGAGTATAGCAGTGGCAACCTTGTATAAGATTACTATACTCGACTTATTATTATCTGCTCCATTTTCGACAACCAAAAGAAAAATGATCAGGTTGTTTTTGAAGTAAGACTTACTTAATCACTCCCATTGATTTACCTACTTTGATAAATGCAGCAATTGCTTTATCTAGATGTTCTTTTTCATGAGCAGCACTGAGTTGCACACGAATCCTTGCTTTGCCTTTTGCCACGACTGGAAAGAAGAAACCAATTACATAAATACCTTCTTCCAATAATTTAGCAGCCATCTCTTGCGCGACAGTCGCTTCATACAACATGATCGGTACAATTGGATGTACACCAGGCTTGATATCAAAACCAGCTTTTGTCATTTCTTCTCTGAAGTAGGTGGTATTCCACTCGAGTTTATCTCTTAGGGCAGTCGTTTCACTCAACAAATCCAATACCGCAATTGAACCACCCACAATACTTGGTGCCAATGTGTTGGAAAACAAATAAGGACGGCTGCGTTGACGCAGCATTTCAATCACTTCTTTTCTACCACTTGTGAAACCACCTGATGCTCCACCGAGTGCTTTACCTAGGGTACCTGTGATGATATCTATTTTACCCACTACACCACAATGTTCATGTGTTCCTCTACCTGTCTTACCAAGGAAACCAGATGAATGACATTCGTCTATCATTACAGCGGCATCATATTTTTCAGCGAGTTCAACAATTTTATCCAATTGAGCGATAGTGCCATCCATGCTGAAAGAACCATCTGTTACAATGATTCTGTTGCGTTGTGCTTGAGCCGACTTGAGTTGTTCTTCAAGATCAGCCATATCATTGTGTTTGTAACGATAGCGTTGGGCTTTGCAGAGACGAACACCGTCAATGATTGATGCGTGGTTCAATTCATCTGAAATGATCGCATCCTGCTCATGGAATAAAGGTTCAAACACACCTCCGTTTGCATCGAAAGCTGCTGCATAAAGGATGGTATCTTCTGTTCCTAAAAATTTAGAAATCTTTGCTTCCAGTTCCTTGTGAATGTCTTGTGTACCACAAATGAAACGCACTGAGCTGAGTCCAAACCCGCGCTCATCGATGTATTTTTTTGCTGCGTCGATGATTTTGGGGTGAGACGACAATCCCAAATAGTTGTTGGCGCATAGGTTAATCACCTCTTTTCCGCCTACTTGAATTACTGGACCTTGTGGACTTTCAATAATTCTTTCTTTTTTGAAAAGGCCAGCTTGCTGAATTTCTTCTAGTTCTGCAGTCAATCTTGTGATGAGCGTCTCGTTCATGGTATATTAAATAAGTATAGTTAAAGTAGAAAGTCATGCAATTTACACCATTCGAGGGCTTCTTTTTGTTTAGGAAAAACCTACTTTTTCACATTTCCTTGTAACAAAAGGCTTGTAAATTCGTTGTATAGAATGATGAAAAAGCCACAGACTTATTACGCCATAGGAATATTTACAATTGCTGTCGTTTTAATAGCAGGATTGTTGTCTTTGCCCAAGTCTTGGTCGGTCAGCCAACTCAATACAGTTAATTCTAAGTCGGTGACTGAAAAAACCGAAAAAATCAGTGCTGGAATGCCCCTTTGGCATGCAATTCCCAGGTTTTTGTTTCGTCGCTATTGATTTTTAACCTCCTCTGTAACTTTTCTCCACGAACTTCGTCACATTATTGTATCCCTTACCAAAGCTAAATGACCGAAAGAGAATACAACAATTGTGTAAGTGCCCATGCTGATGGAGTATACAGGTTCATCCTAAAAAATCTTCAGCATGAAGAAGATGCCCGTGATGTAGTGCAATCAGCATTTGAAAAAATGTGGTTAAACAGGGAGCAAGTAAATGCTGTAACAGCAAAATCATATCTCTTTACTGTTGCCTATAACCAAATGATTGATCATATCAGAAAGAATAAGCGTGTTGTGTTACAGGATGAATTTAGTGAAGGGTCAAAAATAGACAATAGGGAGTTTCCTTCTTTTAAAAAGGAGTTAGAGAAAGCCCTGCAAAAATTGACGCCCTTGCAAAAATCGCTGATACTTTTAAAGGATTATGAAGGGTACTCATATGAGGAGATTGGTAAAATCACATCCTTAAATGCGAGTCAGGTTAAAGTGTATTTGCACAGAGCGAGACTTCAACTTAAAGAAATAGTAGGCAAAATTGAAAATATTATTTAACCCATGATCAATTTATCAAATTACGAGGACTGGTTTTTGCTTTATGCCGACGGCGAATTGACCGTTGCAGAGCAGGAAGCTGTTTTACAATTTGTTGAAGCGCATCCTGGTTTGAAAGAAGAGTTGGATTTGTTGATGAGTATGAAATTTCAGCCAGAAATTGAGATTAGGCTAAATGATACATCATCAATCAAGGCTGAATATTTTAATGAGCTTGAAACTAAATATTCTTTTGAGCCAGATTTGGATATTCAGTTTCCTGATAAACAATTATTGTACAAGCGAACTGCTGCACCAGTAGTTTCAATGTTCAGGTATGCTGCTGTTGCTGCAAGTACGATACTGACAGCTGGATTGATTTGGTGGTTTTCTGGTAGTGCTTCAGTTGAACAATCTGTTGCCCAAACTGAAGTGAAAGCAGAATCGAAAACTAAAGCTCCTTTAATTGAGTCGGTTAATGAAGAAGCAGCATTACAAAAATCCATAACAAGTGAAATAAATGTTACTGCTGTAATAAAACGTAAACCTTTACCTACACAAAATAAAGTGCAGTTGGTTTCTAACGTTGTTACTCAATTTGAAAATGATGTTCAGTCTATTGATGCCACTCCGCAAATAGCTGTTCCAGTATATGTTGACAGGCCCAGATCCAATTTTACACAAGAAGCAATGAGTGCTGCAGAAGCAAGAATGACCAGTGAACCATCTTTGTCAATTCTAAGTAATCCAATGCCAGCTATCAATACATCAATGATTATCGATGCTGAAATGAATACAGAAAAGCAGGTGCCTGGCAGAGGGTTACTTAGAAAAATCTCTAGAACCTTGCTGGGTGAAGAGAATGAAGAAGCAGACGGGAAAAAGTATGTACAATTTGCGGTATTTCAAATACCCGTTAAGCAATAATTTTTTACAAATAAAAAAGGAATATGAAGAAGTTAGTATTGACAATGACACTGGGTGTTTTGATGTTGGGATTAAATGCGCAGGACTCAACAAAAGCAAAAACCGGAACAACGGTTATTAAAATGGGAAATATAACAGTAGTTAAAGCCCCTGAAGATTCTGCGAGTAAGATTGCAAAATCTCAAGATACCCTTCGTATCAATGATCAAGTTTTCATCATAGGAAACGGAGTTGGCAAAAGTCTTGATAAGTTAATTGATCAGGGGTTTAAAGATGTTAATGTTGACAAGATTGGCTATACATTCAAGAATACATTTAAGAAAAAACCAAAGAAAGTTTCAACCAATTGGTTTGTGTTTGATATAGGTTTTGCTGGGGTAAACGACCAGACCAATTATAGTTCAAATGAGACGCAAAACTTTTTGAGGCCAGCGTCTTCTTTACCAAATAGGGCAGGTAATTATTCCTTGAGGTCTACACGTGTATCCAATTTTAATCTTTGGTTTTTTATGCAAAGATTGAGTGTAGTGAAGAGTGTATTGAATCTGAAATATGGATTAGGGATTGAGAGCAATAATTATTTCTACAAAACTGGTATTACCTATGTAGATGGTCCTGAAGTGTATACAACCGACAAAGGCAATATATTTTCAAAAAATAAATTAGTTGCTAACTATTTGACAGTTCCTTTGATGGTGAACATTAATACCAATCCAACCAAGGGTAAAAAAGGATTTCAAATATCTGGTGGTTTAAGTGGTGGTTATTTGATTGGAGCACGTCAAAAGCAGAAGAGTGCTTCGGGTATGGACAAGAACAAAACAGATTTCAATTTAGAACAGTTTAAACTGGCTTATGTTGGTGAATTAGGCTTAGGGCCAGTTAAGTTATATGGTTCTTACTCTATGACACCCTTGCATAAATATGGTTTAAATCAAATGCCTTATACTGTTGGTATTCGCTTCAGTAATTAATTGGGTTTGTATCCTTAACAACGGGAGGTGGTTTCATCTCCCGTTAGATATTTCAATTTTTAACTAACGAATTTTCTCAATCATTTGCATCAACCTGGCCTTTGGATCTGCACCATAGCTGTGGAATTTTGTTTTATTTAAGCTATATGGTTTCAGGCTTATAAGAGATCTCAGAAATTTTTTAATAGAAATCTGCAGACCTTCATGCATATCAGCAATAGCAATTCTATTGCCCAGCGCATAGTGTGCTGCAATGTCAGGGAAATTCATACCTGCACGTGTTAAAGACGCAATCACCGAACCCCAGTATCGGCCATTGATTTCCAGGATATAAATTTTTTTCGTTAGATGGTCTCTTCTGATATCTATATTGGCAACACCATGCCAGTTGAACTTTCTCATTACTTTTCTTACTTCGCTGATCACTTCTTCATCTGGTCCAAAAGCAATGGTGTCGTGCGGACTAAAGTTTACTCCAAAACGAACAGGAGATTCCTGTATGGTATGGCAAATGACTTCCCCATGTTCACAGAATACATTACAATTAATATCAGAACCGATTATAAATTGTTGCAAGATGTATTCTTTCTGGTAGAGTTTGTTTTTTTCGAAATAATTAAGAAGTGGATTAAGTGAATTAAACTTTTTTATACCCCAGCCGAAACTACTCCTAGTGGGTTTGATAAGAACAGGAAACCCGACAGTCCTTGTGAATGAGATGATGTCTTCTTTTGAATTTATGCTTACATGGAGCGGCACAAGAACTTCCATTTTTTCTAACACACCGGCAAGCAGATTTTTATTAATAGCAATATTAAAATTCGCTGCTGATGTAACCCACTGACATTTGCAGTATTTCTCCAGTTCAGTTTTGTTTTGTTCGATGAAAAGTACTTCTGACTCACCAACAGGCATCAAGACATCTATTTTGCGGGAAATAAGTAGATCAATAATTTCATTAAGGTTCCATGAATTATTTTTGACAAGTTCATAGCTGATTATAAGCTTAGAGAATTTTGCTGCGTTTTTAGAGTTGTTTGATAGATAATGGATGTTAAATGCAGAGTTACTTAGGCAATAGAGAATATTCAAGGATAACTTGGAAGTATTTCCAAATAGTAAAATATTTTTTTTAGCTTCTACAGTCATATAGAATTAGTGTATCAGTTTTGATTTTAAGATACTGTAAGCAAGTAACAGTTGTTGCCTAAAATGATTTATAATACTACCTGCCTCCAGTCCAACTTCTCTGCGCATAAGTATATACCAGAAAGCAAGGCTGATGAGTGCCATCAAAATATTTCCCCATGCAGCACCATAAACTCCGATTTGTGTGTAGCATACATATAACACAATAACCCTTAATACAAAACTAATAGCTGTCATTTTGAAATGCATTGCTGATTTACCAATGCTGATCAGTGTTTGTCCAGATTGCACTTGCAGAATAATCAATAGAATTCTAAAAATATAGAGTTGTACAATGGGTACTGCTTCCAAGTAGGTTTCACTTGCCAAAAAAACTACAATCCATTTTGCAAATAATACCATAACCAGCACTGCTGGAATCATAACAACATACAATGATGCAGTCATTTTCTCTAGGTAGAATTTTGCACTTGCAAGACCATCTTTCTGAACTGCTCTAGACATTTTTGGAAACAGTACTTCTGCTGCAGCAAAAAGGGGAATTTCTACAACACCAATTATTCTGGCGGCAATGCCATAATGTGCGGCGATAGTGGGACTAAAATATTTTGCAGTCAGCATTTGGTCAAAATTGCTTGAAAGTGTGCCGATAAGATTTCCTCCCCAGATATATTTGCCGAAAGAGATCAGTTTGCCCATCCATATTTTGGTTGCTGCAAATTTAAAACTCAGTGATTGATAATCTAGTCCAAACATGACTAGCGCAGCAGCGAGGCTACCTAATCCATAATGCAATACCACTTCATTCAAGTGTATTTTATGTCCCTGAATAAAGTAAATACCAATTGCTAAAAAAAAGTAAGCATACTTAGTGAGGTAACCGTACAGCCCATTTTTGAAATTCATTTTTGCCCTTCTGGTAGCGTCATAGTGAGCAAAAAAGATCATCCCAATCATTCCAGGAATATACCAACTGATTGTTGTGGCAAAGTCTGATCCACTTTTTAGCAATACCCCAATGGGGTTGGCAAAAATGTAAAGACCCGTCCAATAAATAATAGTAAGCAGAATATTCAGGGTCAGAGAGGACCATGAAATTGCTAAATGTTCTTCCTCATCATTGTTTGAAGCAGCAAATTGAATATGAGCTGTTTTTAGTAGTGATGTCTTTGTCATTTCAAAGAGGGTAGACACCACCAGAAAAATACTCCATACACCAAATTCATAGCGACTGAGCATGCGTGTAAGCATCATGAAGTTAAGTACACCAAATGCTGGACGGGCAAACCTTTGTAAGCCAGTAGCCATTAATGATACGAGCCAGTAACTGTCTCTTTTACCACTCATATCCTTCCCTTTGTGATCTCCAGAACAATGCCTGGATCAAGTAGTGTTGTTGTATCACCAAGACTTTCAAGTTCACCTTCTGCAATTTTTCTCAAAATACGGCGCATGATTTTGCCACTTCTCGTTTTTGGTAATCCGTTGACCAATTGAATCTTATCAGGTTTAGCGATGGGTCCGATAATACGTGTGACTGTTGCGGTAATATCTTTTCTGATGAGTTCTTCCTCTCCATGCATGCCATTGTAAATAACATATGCATAGATTCCTTGTCCCTTTACATCGTGTGGGTAACCAACGACTGCACTTTCAACAACACCAGCATGCATGTTGATTGCATTCTCCACTTCTGCAGTGCCAATTCTATGTCCGCTTACATTCAGTACATCATCAACACGGCCTGTTATTCTATAAAATCCATTATCATCTCTGTATGCACCATCACCAGTGAAATATAAATTATCATAAGTGGCGAAATAATTTGTTCTGCATCTTTCATGATCACCGTATGTAGTTCTGATGGTGGATGGCCAGGCAGAGCGAATACAAAGATTTCCAGTTACATTATTTTCTTTGATTTCATTTCCCTTTTCATCTACGAGTAATGGTTCAACACCTGGCATGGGGAGTGTTGCAAAACTTGGTTTGGCGGGAGTTATACCTGCCATGTTGCTGATCATCACACCACCTGTTTCTGTTTGCCACCAGGTGTCGACTATCGGGCATTTTTTCTTTCCGATGTGTTCATCGTACCAATGCCATGCCTCTTCATTAATCGGTTCGCCGACAGTCCCGAGTATACGCAAAGAACTCAAGTCCTTTCCTTGTATTGGTCCCAACCCAAATGCCATCAAACTCCTGATGGCTGTCGGGGCGGTATACAAAATATTCACTTTGTATTTATCTACGATATCCCAAAAACGACCAGCATCTGGAAATGTTGGAATACCTTCAAACATGAGGGAAGTCGCGCCAGCACTAAGTGGTCCATATACAATATAAGAGTGCCCCGTAATCCAACCAATATCCGCTGTGCAGAAATGTATTTCTTCATGCTGGTATTGAAATACATTCACAAAAGTATAGTTGGTATACAACATATAACCCGCACAGGAGTGCACTACACCTTTCGGTTTTCCTGTCGATCCGGATGTATACAAAATGAACAAGGGGTCTTCGGCTTCCATACTGACTGCCGGAAAGAAAGTGGATGTTACTTTTTCTGTTTCTTCTTGCCACCACACATCACGTCCTTTGATCATGCTGACAGGTGTTTTGGTATGCATGTAAACAATTACACGTTTTACAAAGGGACAACTGATCAGTGCATCATCAATTACACTTTTTAGGGGAATATCTTTTGGTCCGCGAAATGCACCATCACAAGTGATTACAAATTCTGCTTGCGCATCCTGCAATCGATCTGAAATACTTTGAGCACTGAAACCACCAAAGATGACAGAGTGAATGGCACCGATTCTTGCGCAGGCTAGCACAGCTACAGCCAATTCGGGTATCATCCCCATGTAGATACAAACCCTATCACCTTTTTTTATACCATTGTTTTGTAATACATGAGCAAACCGGTTGACCATCTCATGTAATTCAGCATAAGTGATTAACCGATGTGCATCGTTTGGATTGTTCGGTTCCCAAATAATAGCAGGTTGATTAGCTTTATCAGCTAAATGCCTATCCAAACAATTTTCTGTGATGTTCAGTTGTGCACCTTGAAACCACTTTACTGATGGTTCTTTAAAATTCCATTCAAGGACATTGTCCCATTTCTTTTTCCAAACAAATTGTTCAGCTATTTCACTCCAGAACCCTGCAGGGTCCTCTATACTTTTCTTCCACGTTTGATGGTATTGTTCTAAGGAGTTGATTTGATAAGGGTATTTCATGTCGCGTGCAATTTCTTCGAATGGTAAGATAAAAAATATCGCGATGTTGATGAAGTATTTTATAAATTGACATTCAAATCTGCTATACGCTATCAATTATTGATAGTGTTAATGTTTTAAACGATGCTTTCATGAAACCAACTTCTACCGAAAATCCAATCAGGAAGGTCATTTTTGCTTCTTCTGTGGGCACCCTGATTGAATGGTATGATTTCTATATTTTCGGAAGTCTAGCTCCCATTATCGCTGCACAATTTTTTCCCAAAGGCAATCCTACTGCGGCTTTGCTATCCACCCTTGCCACATTTGCTGCAGGTTTTATTGTAAGACCCTTTGGCGCACTGGTTTTTGGAAGACTTGGCGATAAAGTGGGTAGAAAGTATACTTTCTTGCTCACCTTGGTGCTGATGGGGGGCTCAACATTTGCCATTGGGTTAGTCCCGGGCTATGAAACCATTGGTTTTGCAGCACCATTAATAGTTTTATTGCTGCGCTTGATTCAAGGGTTGGCGTTAGGTGGTGAATATGGAGGTGCGGCTACCTATGTAGCCGAACATTCGCCAAGTAATAAAAGAGGGTTTTATACCAGTTGGATCCAAACTACAGCTACTTTGGGGCTATTACTTTCTTTGGGGGTGATTTTGATTACCAGAAAGAGTCTGGCAGCAGATGAGGCAGCGTCTATTCGCGCTTTTGAAAACTGGGGATGGAGAATTCCTTTTTGGGGTTCAATCATTTTAGTAGGGATGAGCATTTATATCAGATTGAAAATGCATGAATCTCCTTTGTTTTCAAAATTAAAAGCTGAAGGGAAGACATCGGTTAATCCAATCAAAGAGAGTTTGATGAAACGTTCCAACCTTAAAATGGTGTTGCTGGCATTATTTGGGGCAACAATGGGACAAGGAGTGGTTTGGTATACGGGTCAATTTTATGCGCAAACATTTTTAGAGAATGTATGTAAAATAGATTTCGAGCAGACAAGAACGATTCTCATTTGGGCAATAGTGTTTGCGACACCTTTGTTCATTTTGTTTGGTGGATGGAGTGATAAAGTGGGAAGAAAATGGATCATCATGACTGGATTGTTATTGGCCGTTGTTGCATACAGGCCTATTTATCAGCAAATGCTGGAGCTCACAAAGATAGAAGGGGTGGTTATGGATGAGAGCAGGACAAAGATTGAAAGAGTAATAACACCTGCTGATGGTAAAGCATATAGTTTACAATCGACCACTACGTATCATTATTTTCAAAATGGAATTACTGAAAAATTAGTGGGAACAGATACATTATATAATAACGGTATTGAAAAAGTGCAAACACAGGTGAAATCTGCGCGGATTGTTCCAGACAATATATATTGGTCGCTTGTCGCCCTCATCTTTGTTCAAATTGTTTTTGTAACAATGGTGTACGGACCAATTGCTGCCTTTTTAGTTGAAATCTTCCCAACAAAAATCAGGTATACCTCAATGAGTTTACCTTATCATCTTGGTAATGGTGTATTTGGTGGTATGACTCCATTTATAGCAGTTTTATTGGGGACCATCTATACGAATGATATATTGGTTGGGCTCTGGTATCCTATTGCTGTTGCTGCTGTGTGCTTGGTCATCGGCACTATTTATTTATCCAACCGTATTGATACTGATGTAAATGATTAAATCAATTGTATGAATACCCTCAAAAAATATTTAGGAATGTTGTGGATTGCAGTTGCAGTCGCCACTTATAGCATTTTGTTAAAAACAAGTATTGCACAGATCAGCGCGAAGCCAACAGCAGATACCATTATTCAATGGAGTATATTTGCTATCATCTTTTTGCCCATTGCTTTTGGCATGGTTATTTTTGGATGGCTTGCCTGGAAGAATGCGTATGAGCAACTTCCAGTTTCAAGTGATGAGGTGAAAGATTAAAAAAGTATATGTCAATTAAAGTTAATCATCTATTAAAGGTTTATGGTGTACAGAAAGCTGTTGATCACATCAGCTTCGAAGTAAAGCAAGGTGAGATTGTTGGCTTTCTTGGTCCCAATGGCGCAGGAAAATCAACCACCATGAAAATGATTACCGGCTATCTCCAGCCTGATGGCGGTAAGATTGAGGTTTGCGGAATTGCTGTCGAAGGTGAGGGATTATCTACCAAAAAGAAGATTGGTTATTTACCTGAGCTGAATCCTTTGTACCAGGATATGTATGTGAGGGAGTACCTGGAATTTGTTGCAGGCATGCAACAGGTTGCTTCACCAAAACAAAGTATTGAGGAGGTGATTCAATTAACGGGACTCACACCTGAGGCCAATAAATTGATTGAGCAATTATCGAAGGGGTATAAACAAAGAGTAGGGTTAGCAGCCGCTTTGATTCACAATCCTGAGGTCTTGATTCTGGATGAACCGACTACTGGATTGGATCCCAATCAGATTATTGAAATCAGGGAAGTTATCCGCAAACTTGGAAAAGAAAAAACCATTTTATTTTCGACCCATATCCTACAGGAAGTTGAGGCTTTGTGCGATCGGGTAATTATCATTAATAAAGGGAAGATAGTAGCCAATGCCCCCTTGCAGGAATTATTGGATTCTCCTTTGCCAGAAACGGCGAATATCGTTTCTTTGCAACCGCAAGCCAGAACCCTTGAGTATGTTTTTAGGGCGTTGACTGGCTCAGCCAATTGATTGCCCGCCATAAATTAAACAACCCACAAAACAATAATTATGAGTCTCATTGCCAACATTCATGCAAGACAAATCCTCGATAGCAGGGGAAATCCTACAGTAGAAGTAGATGT
>B570J29032_109958095_pt1 | contig 11524 bp, 10 predicted proteins | sample LakMenEpi16Nov12_FD_29032 | JGI IMG/M metagenome (IMG submission 29032)
AGCACCGGCAGCGGGAGCACCTGTAGATGTTGCGACTGATCCTGATGTTGAAGAAGTTACACCTGAAGGTGAAGGAGGAGAAGGCGATGTTGAAGAATTGGACATTACAGATCTTGTAGATTCTCAAAAAACCATGGCAGATAAACAAGAAGAGTATTTTGAAAACTTGTTTAATCAAATTAAAACTATGGAAGATAAATTGGCTGAAATGGATAGTTTAGTTCAGAAAATCGATTTAGTTGATGCTAAACTTGAAAAGTACAGACCTAAAACGGCACAAGAAAAATTAGAACTTAGATCTTTAGATTCGGGTCCATTTAAACAAAACTTAGCTGATTTCTTTAAAGATAAAGAAGAAGACATGGAAAGAAGTGGGAAAAATGAATATGTTCTTACAAAAGATGATGTTGAAAATTACAGCGCATCTGAAATAGAACAATCATTCAATGAACCAATGGAAGACGAAGACGACATGATTTTAAATAGATATAATTCATAAGGTTTAAGGTCGAAATTATCGACCTTAAATTTTTTTCTGACACAATTTGACTATACCTTTTTTTACAACTATAATTTTTACACATAAACTCTAAATTTTTAATTACACATGGCGACAAATTCATTAGACGCAGTACTTGCACAGTACGAAAAATCACAAAGTAGTTCAAACACTACAAACAAAATGTCTTCAGAAGACCGAATGAAAAAATACTTTGCGGCTCTCTTGAAAGATAATGAAAAACAAGGACAGAGAAAAATTCGAATCCTACCTACAACCGACGGGTCCTCACCATTCAAAGAAGTATGGTTTCACGAAGTTCAAGTAGACGGTAAATGGCAAAAGTTTTATGACCCTTCCAAAAACGACAATGAGCGTTCACCTTTAAACGAGGTTTACGAAGAACTTATGTCAACAGGAAAAGAATCTGATAAACAATTAGCCACACAATACAGATCTCGTAAATTTTATATCGTTAAAGTTATCGATCGTGATAACGAACAAGATGGTGTTAAATTTTGGAGATTTAAACACAACTATAAACAAGAAGGAATCCTTGATAAAATCATTCCAATTTGGAAAGCTAAAGGAGACATCACTGACCCTGACAATGGTCGTGACTTGATTCTCGAGTTAACTAAAGCAAAAACACCTAAGGGTGCAACTTACACAGTTATCCAAACTGTTATGTATGATGATCCATCACCAATTTCAGATGACTCAAATGAAATGGCTGAGTGGGTTGGTGATGAGATGACTTGGGAAGATGTATACTCCAAAAAACCTGTCGAATACCTTGAAGCAATTGCAAGAGGAGAAACTCCAAAATGGGATTCTGAAAAAGGTGGTTATGTATATTCAAACGATGAAACCGCTGAAGTTTCTATGGGAGGATCAAAGTCAGTGTCGATTACTGAGGTTGAAGATCCACAAGCAAATGACGAAGTAGACGAAGAACTACCATTCTAAATTAATTCCAAAAAGTATAACGGGAGCAGTTTATTGTTCCCGTTTTTTTGTTTATATTTTTAAAAAAAACAAAAAAATATGAAATCAATGATCGCGGAAAAATTGAAGGATGCTTTAATAAAAAAATATGAGGCAGAAATTGCCGACGCCGAAGCAAGGCTCTATGTTTATTTTACAAATCCTGTTGGTATTGGAGAACATCCTCAACATACAGAAGAAATGGATCATTTAGTTGGACAACTAACTGACGCTAAAGACAAATTAGAAACAATTACAAATTTTAAAATCTACGAACTATAATGGCACTGAAAAAAAATGATTTTAGCTCCGTGAAGAAAAAGTTTTCTACATCGGCAAAATATAAACCACAAAGATTTTTTGATCTTGGTGCAGAGTTCCTTGATGCGGTTGGTTTACCTGGTCCTGCAATCGGACATCTTAATATGTTATTAGGACATTCAGATACAGGTAAAACAACAGCACTTGTTAAAACTGCTGTTGATGCTCAAAAGAAAGGGATTCTTCCCGTGTTCATTATTACAGAACAAAAATGGTCTTTTGAACATGCAAAAATTATGGGTTTTGAATGTGAGGAAGTAGTTGACACAGAAACAGGAGAAGTTGATTGGGATGGATTCTATATCTTTAATAATGACTTCGACTACATCGAACAAATTACAGATTACATCAATGACTTACTTGATGCTCAAGAAAAAGGAGAGTTAGATTATTCTTTATGTTTCTTGTGGGATTCAGTTGGTTCAGTTCCTTGTAAAATGACTTATGAGGGTAAAGGAGGTAAACAACACAATGCAAGTGTTTTGGCCGACAAAATTGGTATGGGTATCAACCAAAGAATTTCAGGATCTCGTAAGGCAGATTCTAAATTCGAAAATACCTTAATCATTGTTAATCAACCTTGGGTAGAATTACCTGACAATCCATTTGGTCAACCTAAGATCAAGGCAAAAGGTGGTGAGGCGATTTGGTTAAACTCTTCTTTGGTATTCTTATTTGGTAATCAAAAAGGTGCGGGTACAACAAAGATCACGGCAACAAAAGATAAGAGAACTGTTAAGTTCGCTTCAAGAACAAAAGTGTCGGTTATGAAAAACCACATCAATGGTCTTGGTTTTGAAGACGGAAGAATTATTGTTACTCCACACGGATTCTTGCCAGGTAAAGATACGACAGAAGAAAAGGCATCAATAGAGAAGTATAAGAAAGAGTATGCTGACTATTGGAAAGACATAATTGGAGTTGATGGTGACTTTGATTTGAAAACAGAAAAAGAAGAGGTAGAGTAAGAATCATTTAAGATTTTAGGAAGTGTCCAAAACATTATTAGTCGACGGAAATAATTTATTGAAAATTGGGTTTCACGGTGTTAGAGAATTCTATCACAATGGAAAACATGTTGGAGGAATTTGGCACTTTCTGAATACTCTTCGTAAATTTTTAGATGAACACAACTATAACAAAGTTGTTGTGTTTTGGGATTCTAAAACCTCATCTTCACAAAGAAGATTGATATATCCAAAGTATAAGTTAAATCGTAAATCATCAGAAACCGAATCAAAAGAGGAATCTTTTGCAGAACAAAAACAAAGGGTTAAACAATACCTCGAGGAGATGTTTGTAAGACAACTGGAAACGGAACACGCTGAAGCTGATGACTTAATTGCCCATTACTGTAAAGTGTCGTTAGATGAAGAGAAAACGATCTTTTCAAGCGATAGAGATTTAACTCAACTTATATCTGAAAAAGTATCAATTTATTCACCATCCACAAAACAATATTATAAGTTAGGAGATACAATAAAGTTACATGATGTTGAAATACCTCACTATAATGTTAAAGTAGTTAAAATCCTAACAGGGGATAGTTCAGATAATATTGATGGAATATTCTATTTAGGTGAAAAGACATTAGTTAAATTATTTCCTGAACTACTTGAAGAGTTAGTACAAATACCTTATATTTTGGATAAAGGTACTAATCTACTTAAAGAAGAAAAAGGAAATGTTGCCCTTCAGAATCTGTTGAGTGGTAAAACAAAAGAAGGTATTTTTGGTGATGAATTTTATGTTATCAATCAAAAGTTAGTCGACTTAGATGAACCACTTTTAACGGACGAAGAAAAAGAATTAGTTAGACTATATTACACTGAGTCGATGGATCCAGACGGTAGAGGACATAGAAATCTAATTAGAATGATGATGGAAGATGGTTTTTTTAAATACCTACCTAAAGGTGACGACGGTTGGGTAAGTTTTTTGAAACCATTTCTCAAGTTAACAAGAAAAGAAAAAACAAAATTTAGAAACAAAAAAAACTAAAAAAACAAAATGAAAGAACAGGATATTACAAAAGTAGAATTTTTGTTAATGTGCAATGATAACATCGTAGTTCAACGATTTTTCAATGTTAGAGGTTTCAACAAAAACGCTCACAAATCAGAAGAATTTTTTTATCATATTGATAGTCTTTGTCGTGAACTCAAGTACGATTTAAAGATGAGATCAGTGGTTTATATGTTGGATAATCAATACGATATTTTAGAGAACCCTGAGTTACTAAATACATCAATTACTGATGGACCTGAAAATTTTAACCTAATTATTAAGGTTGGAGATATGACAATTTGTCATAGGCAGTTTGACGCTAAACCATACCCCCCAAAGGTCAGATACACTGTAGACCTACGCCCAAAGTTAAAAGCAATCATGGCGGAGTTGACTGACATTTTTTCAGGTCAAAAATTTAATTATTTTTACCCCGAATTTATCAAAAACTAGTACTATTTATCTTTACTAACAAGAGAAAAAAAATATGGCGACTAGTAAAAATTTTGAATATTTAGGGAACACATTTCAATTACAATTATTAAATCAAATCATTGTAGACAAAGATTTTTCACATTCTATTCTTGATGTAATCGAAAATAATTATTTTGAAAACAAGTACTTCAAAATAATTATGCAAATGGTAAAAGAGTATTATTTAAAGTACGATCACACACCATCTTTCGAAACACTGGAACAGGTTACAAAATCTGAATTACAACAAGCAACCGCATCAAAAATTGTTTTAGATACAATTAAAAAAATTAAGGATGCACCTATTGACGGAGTACTTTTTGTACAGGAAAAGGCCCTCAAATTTTGTAAACAACAAGAACTACAAAAGGTGATGGGAAAGGCACAAAAGATTATCGATGGTGGTGAGTTTGAAAATTACGATACCCTTGAAGAAATGGTTAAAACAGCACTTCAAGTTGGAGCTAAAGATACCTCAATGTTGGATGTATTTTCAAACCTTGATCAAGTTCTCGAGGATGATTACCGACATCCGATTCCTATGGGAATACCTGGTATCGATAGATTATTGAAAGGAGGTTTGGCAAAAGGAGAAATTGGAGTTATCTTAGCACCTACAGGTGTTGGAAAATCAACAGTTTTGACAAAGATTTCAAACCACGCATTCAATTTAGGGTTTAATGTACTTCAGATATTTTTTGAAGATAACCCAAAGGTTATACAAAGAAAACACTTCACATTATGGACTAAGATTCATCCTGACGATTTGTCAGAGAAAAAAGAAGAAGTTATGAAGAGAGTTATTGAAATTGAGGAGTCGATGCCTAACAAGTTGATTTTGAAAAAACTACCTTCAGATACAATGACTATGTTACAAATTAAGAACCAAATTAGAAAAATGGTTTCAGATGGGATTAAAGTTGATATGATCGTTTTAGATTACATTGATTGTATTGTTCCTGATAAAAATTTGGGGGATGAATGGAAAAGTGAAGGATCTGTGATGAGGGCTTTTGAGGCTATGTGTCATGAGATGAATATTGTAGGTTGGACCGCAACACAAGGTAACAGATCATCTATATCTTCAGAGGTAGTGACAACAGATCAAATGGGTGGATCAATTAAAAAGGCTCAGGTGGGACATGTTATTATATCGGTAGCAAAAACATTACAACAAAAAGAGTTAAAATTAGCCACAATTGCAATTACAAAGTCTCGTATTGGAGATGATGGTGTTGTGTTCGAAAACTGTAAGTTTGACAATGCAATGATTGAAATAGATACTGAAAGCTCAATGACTTTCTTAGGTCTTGAGGAACAAAAAGAAGAAAGACAAAGACAAAGAGTTCGTGAACTTCTCGAGAAGAGAAAACAAAAGGAAACTCAAACAAATTAATAATAATTAAATTTTAAAGAAAATGGAAAAAATACTAGTTGAAAATCCTGGTCGGTTCGTCATCTTCCCTATTGAGCACAATGATATATGGGAATTTTACAAACAACACCAAGCGGCGTTTTGGACTGCAGAAGAGGTGGATTTAACTAACGACATCAGGGATTGGGAAAAACTTACAGAAAATGAACAATACTTTGTTAAGAATGTATTGTCGTTCTTTGCGGCTTCTGATGGAATTGTTAATGAAAACTTGGCGGAAAATTTTTACCGAGAAGTTCAATATCCTGAAGCAAAGTTCTTCTATGGATTTCAGTTAGCAATGGAGAATATTCACTCCTTAATGTATTCTCTTCTTATAGATACTTACATCAGTAACCCTAAGGAGAAAGACGAATGTTTTAATGCAATTGACAGATTACCTGCAGTACAGAAGAAAGCTAAGTGGGCTTTGGATTGGATTGAGAAAGCGTCTTTTGCTGAAAGATTAGTGGCTTTTGCGGCTGTAGAAGGTATTTTCTTTTCAGGATCCTTTTGTTCAATTTTTTGGTTAAAGTCACGAGGAATTATGCAAGGTTTATGTAACGCAAATTCACTAATTTTTAAAGATGAAAACTTACATTGTGATTTTGCAATTCACTTACTAAATAATCACTTAGAAAACAAACCATCTGAAAAAAGAATTAAACAAATTCTATTATCGGCTTTAGAAATCGAAAAAGAATTTATCACCGAATCTCTACCGGTTTCACTTATTGGAATGAACTCTAATTTAATGAAACAATATTTGGAGTTTGTTGTCGATGGATTGTTGGTAAAAATGGGATGTAGTAAAGAATTCAATGTAGACCAACCATTTAAGTTTATGGAACAAATTGCAGTTGAAACGAAAGGGAATTTCTTTGAATCAAGAACCATGGAATATCAAAAAGCAAAATTAAACGAAACCATAACATTTACAGAAGATTTTTAAATTATATATTATGTCACTAAAAATTATTAAAAGAGGTGGTGAGACTGCACCCTTCAACCCACAAAAAATATACAACCGAGTTAAAAGATCGGCAAAAGGTTTAAATGTAAACTCGGATGAGATTTTTATTAAAGTTATTACTTCAGTACCAACAGAAGGTGAAGTAACCACAAAAGAACTAGATAAATTAGTTTATGAAATAGCGGCTTCTTATACGGGTAGTCATCACGACTATTCAAGATTAGCATCTTCAGTTGCTATATCATCATATCATAAAGAAACCAAAGATAGTTTTTCAGAGACTATGATGGAACTTTATAAAGATGGTATCATTAATGAAAAATTAATAGAAGTGATAAAAGAGTATGGTGAAGATACAATTGATGTTGCAATCAATCATGATAATGATTACAACTTTGATTATTTTGCTTGGAGATCATTACAAGAAATGTACCTGTTAAAAAAACCAAACGGCAAAGTAATTGAAAGACCACAACATATGTATATGAGAGTTGCTTTGTGGGTTACAACAAATATTACAGACGCACTTGAATATTACCAATCCCTTTCAAATCAATTGATTTCTAAGGCAACACCAATCATGATCAACGCTGGTACAAAAGTTCCACAGTTGGCTTCTTGTGTACTTCATTATAACAACTCAGATTCAAGAAAAGGACTATTGGATACTTTAAATGATATCTCAACATTTTCATCTGATGCTGCAGGTATTGGATTATCATTGTCTAATATTCGTAGTAAAGAAAGTAGAATTACAACTTCAGGTGGATATGCTGGCGGATTGTTAAAATATTTAAAAATTGTAAATGAGTCTTTAAGATTTTTTAACCAACAAGGTAGAAGACCTGGTAGTGCTGCGATTTATCTTGAGCCTTGGCATAAAGACATTTTTGATTTGTTAGACATAAAAAAGAATACAGGTGCAGAAGAACTTAGAGCTCGTGATTTGTTTACCGCTCTTTGGATACCCGATAACTTTATGCGGGCAGTTAAAAATAATGCAGATTGGTATTTATTTTGTCCTAATGATATTGTAAAAGCCGGATTGAAACCACTACAAGAATGTTATGGTGATGAGTACGAGATGGTATATAACCAAGCGGTATCAATCGGTTTAGGTAAAAAAGTCAAAGCACAAGATATTTGGACTAAAATAGTAGAGTCTCAAGTTGAAACTGGAGTTCCTTATTTATGTTCTAAAGATAACGCAAACAAAAAATCAAATCATCAAAATATTGGGGTGATAAAACAATCTAATTTGTGTAACGAAATATATCAATATACAGATGAATCCACAACCGCAATTTGTACCTTATCTTCGATGGTTTTGAAAAACTTTATTAAATCAGGTAAGTTTGATTTTGAACTTTTATTTAGTGAAGTTAGAAAAGTTGTTCGTTCGCTAAATAAAGTTATCGATATTAACAACTACTCAACTAGTAAAGGAAAAAAAGGTGGTTTTGAACAAAGAGCAATTGCGATCGGTACTCAAGGTTTGGCAGATGTATTCTATTTAATGGACTATATTTTTACATCAGACGAAGCTCGTAAATTAAACAAAGATATTTTTGAAACTATTTACTACGCCGCAATATATGAAAGTAATCAACTTTGTATTAAAGGTGGTCGAGTACCTTATACCTATTTTAAAGGGTCACCTATGTCAGAAGGAGCATTCCAATTTGATATGTGGGGATTAGATGAATCACAACTTTCAGGAATGTGGGATTGGGCAAAACTAAAGAAAAGCGTTATTGAGTATGGTGTTTGTAACTCATTGTTCACAGCACAAATGCCTGTTGCGTCTTCTGCTAAAATCACAGGTTCATACGAAATGACGGAACCAGCTCACTCCGCAATTTTTAATAGGAGAGTTGTTGGTGGTGAAATTATGATTGTAAATAAGTACTTAATTTATGACTTTGAAAAAATTGGAATTTGGTGTGAGGATTTAAAAAATGAAATCATTTTAAATGAAGGATCAATTCAAAATATTAACTTCAATAATTATTTAGACCCTGAAGATAAAAACTATAATAAAAAAGTTAAAAGAATTGAACACTTACTTCCTAAGTACAAAACTATTTGGGAAATATCTCAAAGAGAGCTAATCGACATGGCCGCGGACAGAGCACCATTTGTTGATCAATCTCAATCAATGAACATTTATATGGGTAATCCAACATTATCAAAGATTACTTCATCACATTTTTATTCTTGGGAAAAAGGATTAAAAACTCTTTGTTACTATGTTAGAACAAAGGCAATTTCAACAGGAGCTAAACATTTGGCACTCGACATGTCAAAAAGAGAAAAACCTAAAACAACACCCGAACCTCCAAAAGTTGATTATTCTCACTTGAATTTACCACCAAGACCAGAAGATTCTGATTTTGAATGTTTTGGATGTTCTTCCTAAAATTTAAATCACTGAGAAATCAGTGATTTTTTTTTACTTAAAAAAACTGTAAGTTATATTTATATGTGATATGGCTAATGGTATAACTTATGGAATTGCTTTTCCTTTTGTAGATTCTTTCACAGGAAGATATCTCGATGTTACTAATAGTACCGAAGGGGAGATTAGGGCAAATCTTGTGCACTTATTATTAACAAGAAAAGGTAGTAGATATTTTTTACCTGATTTTGGTACAAGACTATATGAATATATATTTGAACCATTAGATGGACCAACATTTTCTGACATAGAAAATGAAATCAGAGATACTGTAAGAAACTATATGCCAAATTTACAAGTCACTAATATAACAGTCGAAGATGCCTCTATGGGATTAGAAGACAAAGGTTATACAATTAACAAGAATGGAGAAAGAGAATTCACAGTTACTAATATTGCAACATTAGAACATACCGCCAAAATAAAAATTGACTACAGAATTACAGACTCAGCTTTTGAATCTCAAGATTTTATAATACTTAATATTTAATGATATATGGCAGAAAAAAAGATTTCCTATACAGTAAGGGACTTTCAAGGAGTTAGAACTGAGTTAATTAATTTTACAAGAACTTACTATCCTGACTTAGTTCAAAACTTTAACGATGCAGGTATTTTTTCTGTAATGTTAGATTTGAACGCTGCGGTAACAGATAACTTAAATTATCAAATTGATAGAAGTATCCAAGAAACTGTTTTACAGTTTGCACAACAAAAAAATTCTGTTTACAATATTGCAAGAACCTACGGTTTAAAAGTACCAGGTCAAAGACCTTCAGTTGCATTAGTTGACTTCTCAATTACAGTTCCTGCTTTTGGTGATAGAGAAGACTTAAGATATTGTGGAATATTGAGAAGAGGATCTCAAGTTAATGGTGGGGGACAACCTTTCGAAACTGTTTATGATATTGATTTTGCATCACCAATTAACGCTGAAGGATCACCCAATAGAATAAAAACACCAAACTTCGATGCTAGTGGTAAGTTAGTAAATTACACAATTACAAAAAGAGAAGTAGTTGTGAATGGAATTACAAAAGTATTCAAAAGAGTAATAACACCAAACGATAGTAAACCTTACTTGGAATTATTTTTACCTGAAAAAAATGTTTTAGGTATTACAAGTGTTTTATTAAAATCGGGTACACAGTATTCAACAATACCAAACCCACAAGACTTTATTACTTTAGGACCTGATAGATGGTTTGAGGTAGATGCTTTAGTACAAGATAGAGTTTTTGTTGAAGACCCAACTAAAACATCAGACCAACCTGGTATCAAAGTGGGGGTATATATAACAACATCGAATAAGTTTATTTCTGAATATACACCACAAGGTTTTTGTAAAATAACTTTTGGTGGTGGTAATATTTCGGCTGATGAACAGTTAAAAGAATTCGCAAGAGACGGTAAAGGTTTTGATCTTAGTCGTTATACAAATAACTATGCAATGGGGGCGGCTCTTTCACCTAACACAACTTTATTTGTTCAGTACAGAATAGGGGGTGGATTATCAAGTAATGTTGGTATCAATACAATCAATCAAATTGGCACTGTTTCATTCGCAGTAAATGGTCCATCAGCAAGTGCAAATGTAAGTGTGACCAACAGCCTTCAATGTAATAATGTCACTGCCGCAATCGGAGGAGCTAATCCACCAACAACCGAAGATGTTAGAAACATGGTCTCTTTTAATTTTGCGGCACAAAACAGAGCAGTAACTGTAAATGACTACAATTCAATTTTAAGAACTATGCCCGCTCAGTTTGGTGCACCTGCTAAAGTTGCCATAACCGAAGAAAACAACAAAATAAGAATTAAGATGTTGTCTTACGATTCGAGTGGGGTTTTAACTAATGTAGTTTCGAACACATTGAAACAAAATGTTGCAAATTACCTTTCTAACTTTAGAATGATAAACGATTATATATCAATAGAGGCGGCTGAAACAATAGACTTGGCCGTAACTGTTGATGTTGTACTTGACAACAGTCAGAACCAAGGAGCAATAATTGCAAAAACAATCGAAATAGTTACAGACTTCTTCAATCCTTTAGTTAGAAATTTAGGACAGAATGTTAATATATCTGAGTTAAGAAGACTCATACAGTCTGAAAACGGAATTGTTTCAGTATCAGATGTTTTATTTTTTAATCAAGTTGGAGGTCAATACTCATCAACCCAAACCTCAATGAGTTATCTAGACCCCGTAACACGACAAATCCAACCAGTTGCAGACACTTTATTTGCAACACCGACTCAGATCTACCAAGTTAGATATCCAAACAAAGACATTAATATTAGAGTTCTTAATCTTAAGTCTGTTAATTTCTCTTAGTGATTTATTTTTTTTGAAAGAAACCTATTTTTTATTGAAAATAGGAAATAAAC
>B570J29032_109958093_pt1 | contig 11523 bp, 10 predicted proteins | sample LakMenEpi16Nov12_FD_29032 | JGI IMG/M metagenome (IMG submission 29032)
CGGGTAAGCAGCGACTACTTCTACCTTGTTTTGTGGTTGGTTCAAACCGAATTATTTTACCCGCTTTTGGCAGTTTAACAGGCTTAGCTAAGGCTAAACCCTTGCCAAACGACCAGTTTTGGGTGGTTGCAGAAAATGAGGTTTTGTTAATTCCTTAAACCCATAGATAGATTGTGCAAAATTTCCTGCAATAATTCCTAAATTGCGGTCCCTAACCTTATGCAATTAATAGAATTTACGCCAGCTGCCATTGCAGCTATTAACCATTATAAAGATACGCTCCTAATTCCAGATAATTATGTTTTACGCGTGGGTATTCGTCAAAAAAATGCCCAAGACAAAGGCTTAATTATTGGTTTTGATGAAAAAGGGGCAAAAGACAAACAAGAAATTGTGCAAGGCGTGGAGGTAATTTATAATGCTGGTCAGGTGTTTTTCTTTGCGGGTATGCTCATTCATTTTGAAGATAGAGGAAACAAAAAAGGGTTTTTCTTCGTAGAAAAAGCTAAATTTAACCAAAATCAATGACCTTATCAGAAAATCTCAATATTGCCCTAACTTCCATTAAAGGAAATAAATTAAGAGCCATTATTACGGCGCTCATTATCTCTATTGGTATTATGGCTTTAGTGGGTATTTTAACGGCTATAGATGGCATTAAGGCCGGTATCAATACTTCCTTTTCTAGCATGGGCGCCAACACCTTTAATATCAAGAATAAAGGTCAAAATATAAAATTTTCTGGCGGTGGGAGGGGCGTAAAAAAGTTTAAACCCATTTCTAAAACAGAAGCCGATAAATTCGTCGCAAATTTTAAATTCCCAGCTACTACTTCTTTATCTGTGAATGCTAGTTTTAACAGTACTGTTAAATTTGGAAATAGGAAAACTGACCCCAACATAATGGTAATGGGGGGAGATGTAAATTACCTTAAGGTAGCTGGCTATGATGTTGGAATAGGAAGAAATTTTTCTGAAACGGAAGTAAATTCTGCAGCTAATGTAGCCTTAATTGGTTCAGAACTGGTTACCAAATTGTTTAAAGAAAAAGTACCTTTAGGAGAAAGTATTTTTATAGGAGGTGCCAAGTATAGAGTAATTGGCGTGCTGGCTAGTAAGGGAAGCAGCATGGGCTTTGGTGGCGATAGAATTATTATTGTTCCAATTCAAAATGCGTATCAAACTTTTTCAATGCCAAATATGAGTAGCGTTATTACGGTTGCCGTAGATGATATTAAAACGCTAGATTTTGCAGTAGAAGAAGCCACTTCTGTGTTTAGAAAAATTAGAAAAGTACCCGTTAGGTCAGAAGAAAATTTTAATATTTATAAATCAGATAACATTGCCAAAGAACTTATTTCTAACCTAAGTTATGTTACCATTGCCGCAACTGTAATTGGTTTTATAACTTTAGTTGGCGCAGCTGTTGGTCTTATGAATATTATGCTTGTTTCTGTTACCGAAAGAACTCGCGAAATTGGAATTAGAAAAGCCATGGGAGCCAACCAACAAACCATACGGCGCCAATTCTTATTAGAAGCCATTGTTATTTGTCAATTGGGTGGCTTTGGCGGAATTATCCTCGGTATAATTATAGGCAATATTGTTACCATTTTAGTAGGCGTTGGGTTTATTATACCATGGCTTTGGATTTTTGGAGGCGTTAGTCTATGCCTTATTGTTGGTTTAATTAGTGGTATATATCCTGCTATAAAGGCTAGTAAACTCGACCCCATTGAGGCATTACGATTTGAATAATTATGGAATCAAACCTCGGACAATTTGGTGAAACCTATAACACCGGCATAGGCATAGCAACGCTAATTTTCTTTGGCCTTTTATTGCTTAGAATTTATTTTGTTAATAAAGAAATTGCACAAAGAAGCTGGCTTTGGAAAGGAAATGCGCCCATTTTTATATGGGTATTAAAAGGACTTTGGTTCTTAGGAATGCTTTGCTTTTTATTGGATATTCCTTCTTGGTTTTTAACCTTGGCAAGTTTTAAGTCTCTTATTGATCCAACTATTTATTTGAGCTTTATGCTGGTGTTAATTTCTATTGCCTTTATGGAAATTATATTATCCTTCACAGTAACCAAAAGTGTCATTACCCAATTTATCAAAAGAATATTGTTCTTGCTCTTAAGTGTCTTTTGTGCTTTCTCATTTGGTTTAGCTGCCTTTGTATTTCCTGGTACTTTTCAATTTCCAGCAGAAGAAGAGTGTACCTTATTAGAAATGCCTGTTAAGGGCCAATGGCTGGCCATGCAAGCGGGTAAATTTCCTTGGGTAAATTACCATGCCAATGTGCCAATGCAATTGTATGCCTTAGATATGGTAAAGCTAGGCCCCAATGGTAAATTCTTTGCTAATATGGGTGCAGATACCAGTGATTTCTATTCCTTTGGCGATTCTGTTTTTGCACCTGCTTCGGGTATTATAATTAATAGTAAAGATGGTTTACCCACCCAAATGGTTTATAAAGGTGAAGATACCGTTAACGTGGCTGGTAATTTTGTAGAAATTGAAATGCAAAATGCTAAGTATTTATTTATAGCGCATTTGCTAAAGGGAAGCGTTGCGGTTGCAAGCGGCGATACTATTGCAGTTGGCCAGTATCTTGGTTTATCAGGCAATAGCGGTAACACTACGTTCCCTCATTTACATTTGCATATACAAGATAAGCCTATCCTAAATGATACCTCTGCCAAAGGCCAACCTTTTAGATTTAACAATATCGAAAGAACGCGTTTTGGTGTCTTTAAGCAAAAGGGTGCACCCTATTTAAACCGTAACGATATTTTTAGCGCTAGCCATGAATAGGTATCTAATTCCTATGCTTCAACATACGCACATAGGACTCTTAAGTGCGGCCCTAATTAGTATCTTGTTTTTCTTTTTTGCTATGCGGGTAAGGTTTAGTAAGCATCCTTCTTTAAAGGGATATGCTGTTTTCTTTTATGCTTTTATCTTCTACACCGTTGGGGCCATTTCCTATATAGTACTCAATGCCATGAGTAATTTTTTTAGACTCTCGCAAGATTTTTATCATTCAATTTGGTGGTTTTTTCCAGTAAGTTTTCTCTGCGCTGCGGTTGGTGCCTTATGCGGTTGGCTCATCTATTTTGCAGCAAAGAAGGTGGCCGAACCTTATACCTATAAATTACTCAATGCCTCTCTTATCATTATTATCCCTTCTTTAACCTATACCTTGTTGGTGCAACCGCTTAATCAAACTTTTGAGGTGTTATTGTATACGCCTGTGGCTAATACTCCGCCTAAAGAAGTAAATGCAATTAACATGCAAGAGATTACTGCAGATACAAGCCTTACTTATCTTCCTTCAATGCCTCGAGAGTATTTCGATTCTTTACAAATAGAGTTTGTAAATCAAAAATTAAGATTTATAAATCCTGGCAATGGTTTTAGTTTTTATGTGGCTAACCAATTAAAACAAGTGGCGCAAATTTATGTGTCGCAACCCTATGCCATGCCTTATGTAGCAGTGCTATTATTAAGTCCTGTATTGCAAAATCAATCAGAATTGTTGCTCATAGATACGCAAAGTAACTGTGTATTTAAGAAGCAGTATAACACGTATTACAATGTAATGAGCACAAGTGCAAACGGACACTATTTACGTTTGCAAAGCCGCACTTATGAAGATAGCGTTAGTATTGGTATTGCTTACAATTTAAGTAGCAATTAATCGAGCTGAAATAAGTCGGCAGCTATGCCATCTGCAAAAAACAATCCCGCTTCACTTAACTTAAAATAATTATCGGCTTCAATTATTTTGCCTTGCGTAATAAAGGGTTCTACTTGTTTTTGTAATATTTCTAAACGCTCTGAACCAAAAGTTTCTTCAAACCATTTTAAGGAGATTCCCCATTGGGTTCTTAAGCTTGTCATAATATACTCATTTACCCTATTGTTTTCTGTTAAGGTTTCTGTTTCTATTGGAAGTTGGCCGCTATTAATTGCATTAATGTATTGAAGGTTATGACTCACGTTCCAACTTCGCTCAAGGCCAGAGAAGCTGTGTGCACCAGGTCCTATACCCAAATAGGTTTCGCCCTTCCAATAATTGGTATTGTGTAAGGCAAACTTCCCAGGTTTGGCAAAATTGGAGATTTCATAGTGTTCATAGCCATTTTCAATTAGCAGTTTGCGTAAGTATAAAAATTGTGCCTCTGCCAATTCCTCGTCTATTAATTTTACTTTTCCTTTCTTCACCTCATGTGCTAGGGCAGTGCCTTGTTCAACGGTAAGGCAATAAGCAGAAATATGGTCGGGCTGTAAAGCCAATGCCTTTTGAATATTACTTTCCCATTGTACCTCACTAAGATTGGGTAAGCCGTAAATTAAATCTAGGCTCAAAGAGTGAAACCCATATGCTTTGGCAAGTTTTACACTTTTTTCGCCTTCATCGGCTGTGTGCGCTCGGTTCATCCAACTTAGATGGTTAGCTTCAAAGCTTTGTATACCTATACTTAAGCGGTTAATGGGTGTAGTTTGTAAATAACTTAAAAATGCTGGATTTAAGTCGTCTGGGTTGGCTTCTAAAGTAAATTCTTTAACCTTGCTAAGGTCAAAATTATCATTTAATGAACTTAGTATTAAATCTAATTCTGAGGCTAGAAGTAAGCTGGGAGTGCCACCACCAAAATAAATTGTTTCTATGGCCAAATTGGCTAATTCTGATTTTCTTAAAGAAAGTTCTTTTGTTATTGCCTCGCACAGTTTTTCTTTGTAATGCAGTGTTGTGCTAAAATGAAAATTGCAATAATGGCAAGCCTTTCTGCAAAATGGAATATGAATATAAATACCTGCCATAACTAAATGCGAAAGTAATGCTGCAATTTGAAAAGTGGATACACGTTTTACTTTTTATGAAACTAAGAGCTGTTTCTATGTTTATTTTATGCCTTGGTTTTACTCCTATTTTTGCGCAAACAAATAAGGATACCTTGCTCCAAATTCGCAGTAATTATCCAGTTAAAAGGATAACTTATAAAGACGTGCCTCAAGAGTGGATGGGCGCAAGTGTTCAAGCCAACGAAAGAAAAAGCGCAAGCCTTAGCCAAGTAGTAAAGTCAATAAATTTTATGTTGAACCAAGCCCAAACCAATGGGTATCCGTTTGCAGAAATATGGCTCGATTCTATCTTGGTTGATACCAATGGTATTTCTCTTCAACTTAGATTAGACCAAGGCAAACTCATCCTTTTCGATTCACTAGAATTTGGAGGTACGGCCAAAATAAAAAAGCAGTTTTTGTTTCAATACCTAAGTATAAAACCTGGTGAACCCTACAACGAACGTTTAATAAAAGCAGCCGACGCGCGCCTTAGCGAACTATCTTACCTAAAAGTAAATAGACCAGTTGGTATTTATTTTTATGGCAATAAAGCAAAGCCTTATGTGTATATAGACGAACGTAAGGCCAGTTCCTTTGATGGTATAATTGGTTTTGCCCCTAATAGTCAGTTAAACAATAAACTGGTATTAACGGGCGACCTAAACCTTAAGCTTGCCAACTTAGTTGGTAGTGGTAAAAGTCTAGAATTTGGTTTTAGGAGTTTCTTAAATGGTTCACAAGATTTACAATTTAAGGTTGCTTGGCCTTACTTTTTAAAAACACGTTTAGGTCTGGATTATGCTTTTAAACTCCTGCGTTTCGATACTACCTATGTTGATATATTCAATGAAATTGGTTTGCAATACCGCTTTGTTGGTAATAATTATGTGAAGTTTTTTTTTCAACAACAACAAGTAATTGTGCTGGCTCCTGATACTAATTTTGTTAGGGCATTCAAATCATTACCTGCCTTTACAGATGTACGAAGTAGCCTGTACGGTATTGGTTTAAGGCATGCTCAGCTAGACTACGCACTTAATCCTCGTAAAGGGTTTGTAGTAGAAACCGACGCTGCTTTGGGGCAAAGAAAAATTTTACAAAATGATGCTATTGAAAATATTAGATTTCAAAATCAAGAAGGTAAAAGTTACACTGTTTATGATTCTATAACTATGCAAAGTTTACAATACAAAGCCAACTTATGCATTGGACATTATCTTGCTGTTTCTAAGAATTGGGTTTTATTTTCCCAGGCTAGGGGAGGGGTAGTGTATAATCGCCAACTCTTTTTCAATGATTTATATCGCATTGGTGGATTAAAAACACTGAAAGGTTTCGATGAACAAAGTATTTTTGCCGACGCATTTAGCATTGCAACCCTAGAAATGAGATATCTATTTCAGCAAAACTCTAATTTCTTGCTCTTTTTTAATGGAGCTTGGTACCAAAATACTGCCGCAAGTGTAAGGCAATCAGATCTACCTTATGGTTTCGGTGCTGGTATGAACCTAGAAACTGGCGCTGGTGTATTGTCTTTATATTATGCAGTTGGCAGTGAAAAAGGTAATCCACCTCAATGGAGAAGTGCTAAATTACATTTTGGATTGGTGAACTATTTTTAAAGTGAATATAAGAATTCTAAGTATAGCTTTCAGTGTTTTATTTCCCTTATTGAGCTGGGGAATGAAAGATTCTGTGTCTGCTATTAAAACAGATACTTTAATGCTTAAATTAGACAGTACCAGTATTGGAAAGGATACCTTTACTTCTTCTGGTTCAGAATTTTTGGATAGTTTAAAAAATGAAAAAATCTTACGAAAACTATTTTTTCTAAATGAAACGATAACCGGCAATGCAATTGCCTTTGAAGAGGTAGGTAAGGAAAGAAGTTTGCCAGGTATTAAAATGATTAAGCACCGCTCGCCTAAACAAGATACATGGAAATTTTGGGTTCTTGGTCTAACCTTAGTGCTATTGGCTTTTATAAGACTATCTAACATTAAACGATTCGATGAATTATTAACTTCCGCTGGAGAATTACAACCCAATTTAATAGCCTACACAGAAAAATTGGGTAATTACCTCTTTATTCAAATTAGTTTATTTCTCAATTTTCTTATTGGTATTTCTTTGTTTTGGGTCAACTATAGTCAACAAAATCATTTATTAGAAATAGCCGATTACCACTTTGTTTTATGGAAGCAAGTTTTGGTACTCGTAATAGCCTATTTGGTTAAATCATTTGCCAGTTTTATTGTAGGACAATTGTCTGGAATGAAAACCTTAAGTTCAATTCTGCTCTTCAATACTTTGGTCGTTAATAACTTTTTGGGGGTGGTTTTGGTGTTTTTAAATTTACTTTATCTCTATATTCCAGGAGAAGATGCAAGGTCTGCCATAGAAGCTATCATCCTCATTAGCATATTTGTAGCAGTGATTTACAGGCAAATAAAAAATATATTAATGAGTCTGAACCAAAGTAAAGAACAACTTATCTACATAATTTTGTACTTTTGCAGCTTGGAAATTGTGCCTTGGCTAATTCTCTTAAAGATATTTATTAATGGCTGGTAGTGTAAAAGCTTCTAAAATAAAAAGTATACTCATTTCGCAACCTCACCCAGAGAGTGAGAAATCGCCGTGGTTTGAACTAGAGAAAAAGTACAAGTTGAAGATGGATTTCAGGCCATTTATTCAGGTTGAACCCATCAGTGCCAAAGAGTTTAGACAGCAGAAAGTTAATATTTCAGAATACACTGCCATCATATTAAATTCAAGAAATTCTGTAGATCATTTCTTCCGAATGTGCGCAGAATTAAAATTAGAGATGCCTGCCGAAATGAAGTACTTCTGCGTGAATGAAAGTATTGCAAATTACCTAGCTAAATATATTCAAGTAAGAAAGCGCAAAGTATTTGTGGGTAAAGGAACCGAATTAGAATTATTGCCGCTCTTTAAAAACCATGCTACAGAAAAGTATTTATTTGCCTGTAGCGATTGGCGTAAGCAAGACATAGAAAAATTTATGAAGAAAAGTAAGATTCATTTCAAAGAAGCTTACTTCTATCGCATCAAATCTTCAGACCTTAGCGATCTTACGCATGTTAATTATGATATCATCGCATTTTTTAGTCCTGCCGATATTCGCTCACTCTTCGAGAACTTCCCAGACTTCAAACAAAACAAAACGCTAATTGCAGGATTTGGTGCTACAACCATAAAAGCCATGCTGGAAGCGAGTTTGGTGGTTAATATACAAGCTCCAACGCCTCAATGCCCAAGTATGATTATGGCTATAGATAAGCATACAGAAGCCCACAATAAGGGGCTTTAAGAGTGTCCACTATAAAATTTTTTCTACAAAATTTAGGTTAAGGCTTCTTTTATTCGTTATAATTTCTAAATTCGTAATTCGTTAGATTTACAAATTATAAGAAACTACGGATGAGGATACATTTTACAACACTTATTTTTGCTTTCACAGTCCTTTTAATATCTAAAGATTTAAGGGCACAACAAGATCCGCATTACAGTCAATTTATGTACAATAAATTGTTGTTTAATGCGGGATACGCGGGCGCAACAGACGGAAAAATTTGTGTAACCTTGCTAAATCGTACGCAATGGACAGGCTTTGGTGGTCAAACGGTTAATGGCTTAGCTCAAGGTGCTGCGCCAACCAACTTAGTTGGCTCCATCAACACAAGTTTAGGTAAAAACCAAAGAATTGGTATTGGTGGAACCATTGCTAGAGACGAATTGGGTTTTGAAACTACGTTGGTTCCTCGTTTAACTTTATCCTATCGTCAACCAATAGGTTCAGACGGAAACTTAGCAGCTGGTGTGGGGATTGGTAGTATGCAAAGAACCTTAGATGGAACTAAATTAAAGGCTATAGACCCTAACGATCCTAAGGTACCAACTGAAGCTGTGAGCGGCACTGCACTTGACTTTGATTTTGGTTTATATTACACTAAATCTAACTTACTAGGTGTAGTAGATAATTTTTATGCAGGTCTTTCTGCTACACATTTAAACCAAAATGAAATAAGATATGAATGGGGTATTAATTCTACTACAATAAATTCATCACTACATTATTATTTTGTGACAGGTGCAGATTATGTTTTAAATAGCTCGTTCACTTTAAATCCAAATGTTTTGGTTAAACAGAGTCCTGGTAAATTGCAAACCGACCTAAATTGTATGGTAATTTGGAACCAAAACATTAAAGGCGGATTAACTTGGCGCCCAGTGGATGCTGTGGTTGCTATGGTAGGATATGAATTTCCTTTTGGTTTAATGGCAGGTTATTCTTATGATTTAACCACCACTAAAATATTGAACTATTCTTCTGGTTCTCATGAGATTATGGTAAGATATTGCTTTGGTGTCAAGATACCTCCGAGGAATCCTCCACCAGTAAGATCTCGCTATACGCCTAGATTCATGTAATACTAAAAACAATTAACTTTACGTTTTCTTAACAAAATAATTTTGGTAAAACTTGCATTATATCTCAATAATCCTAATTTTGCCACATTAGCGTAACTAATATTTAACAATACGATGAAGCAATTTAAATGGTTTTTCTTCCTAGCCTTAGCAGCAACAATGAGCAGTTGTGGCTTAAGTAGCGACCAGGGGGAACTGACTGGTGTAGGTAATCGCAGCGCGTGGTTTCACCCGCAGCCTTATGGCACAGTTTACATCCCTTCCGGAACCATTCACGTTGGTGCAAATGAACAAGACATTCCAAACGCAATGATTGCGCCTAATAAGCAAATCACAATTACTGCGTTCTACATGGATGAAACTGAAATCACCAATAATGAATACCGTCAATTTGTGGATGAGGTACTTGATTCTATCATGCGCGATAAATTAGGCGCTGATAATGATAAATTCCGCACTCCATTATTAGATCCTTTCACTGAAGAGGAAACCGATCAGTATGCAATCAACTATAAAGTTAGATTGGAACAAGAGGATGTTAAAAATGGCGCTGATGCCATAAGAGAATTGTTTTATCAAGGTGATGAAATTTACTACAGAACTATTCAGGTTGATGTACGTAAGTTAAAGTACAAATACCACTATGTAGATTTGCGAGCAGCGGCTCAATTGCACAAGCAAGATGCATACAAACGTAGTCGTGCAGACTTCATTAAAGAACAAGTTGTAGAGGTTTATCCAGATACTTTAGTTTTCATGCGTGATTTTACCTACGCATATAATGAACCTATTTCAACCATGTATTATTGGCATCCAAAATATGATGATTATCCTGTAGTAGGCGTAAATTGGAAACAAGCAAGAGCTTTCTGTAATTGGAGAACTACGCACCTAAATTCATTCTATGGTATGAATGGTGAAAATGGGGTAACTTCTTTCCGTTTACCAACAGAGTATGAGTGGGAATATGCTGCTCGTGGTGGAAGAGATCAAACGATGTACCCATGGGGTGGACCTTATGTTCGCAACGCTAAAGGTTGTGCCTTGGCTAACTTTAAGCCAGGCAGAGGCGATTATGGAGCAGATGGTGGTGTTTACCCAATTCGTGTAGCTTCCTACTTCCCTAACGATTACGGTTTGTATGATATGAGTGGTAACGTAGCGGAGTGGACCATTACTTCATTTGCAGAAAGTGGACACTTATTTTCGCATGATTTAAATTCAGATTACCAATATGATGCTAAAGATGAAGATTCAGAAACTTTAAAACGTAAAGTATTACGCGGTGGTTCTTGGAAAGATATTGCGCATTATATTAATAACGGTTCTAGAACTTACGAATATCAAGATAGTGCGAATAGCTATACAGGATTCCGCTCAGTAATGAGTTATGTGGGCCGCTCTAATAGAGATAAAAAATAAAATTTCAACTAACTAAACTCAACTTAACAAATCTAAACAATGAAAAACAGTTTTATGGAAAGCAAAGGCTTTAAGTCTTTCATGGCTAAAGCTTATGGTATCGGAGCAGCAATCGTTATTATCGGTGCATTATTTAAAATTCTACATTGGCCAGGTGCGGATTTAATGCTTATGGTGGGATTATTAACTGAAGCAGCAATTTTCTTTATTTCAGCTTTCGAACCACCTCACCAAGAACCAGATTGGACTTTAGTTTACCCAGAATTAGCAGGTTTAGAGGCTAAAGAAAAGAAGGCTACAAACAAAGGTTCTATTACCCAACAACTAGATAAAATGTTAGAAGATGCTAAAATTGGTCCAGATTTAATTAGTAGTCTTGGTAATGGCATGCGCACACTTAGCGATAATGTTAGCAATTTAAAAGATCTTTCAACTGCTGCTGTTGCTACAGACACTTACACTAAAAATGTAACTGAAGCTGCTAATTCATTAACAGGAATCAATAGTTCATACTCTAAAGCTGTTACTGCTATGGAAAGTATGGTTAATGCCTCGGAAGGTTCGCGCGAGTATGGCGCTCAAATTGAAAAAATGACAAAGAACTTATCTTCATTAAACTCTATCTATGAATTAGAGATTACTGAATCTAATAATCATTTAAAATCAATCAATGAGTTTGTAAGTGGTTTATCTAAAGTAGTTAATACTTTAAACGATACCAACGCAAATGCAGAGCACTTTAGAGGTGAAATGGACAAATTAAATAAAAATCTTTCTTCACTTAATGG
>B570J29032_109958092_pt1 | contig 11522 bp, 10 predicted proteins | sample LakMenEpi16Nov12_FD_29032 | JGI IMG/M metagenome (IMG submission 29032)
TTTTGTTCAGCATTTATATTGGTAACAGTTGCACATCTTAGATAAACGTTTTTCTTGTTTTGAAACAGCTTACGAAGAGGAAATGAGATAGAACTTGGTTCTAAACCCGAAGTAGCAACCTGATAAAAGAGAGGTTGGAATTGATGGTAGTTGTTCTTGTCAATTAACCAAATTTCAAATTGTTTAAGTTTTGACAACTTTCTTGCCAATCTCAAACCGGCAAATCCTGCGCCAATGATGACAATCTTTTTCATGACTCCAATCTAGATTGCAAATTGATCAATAGATCTTCTTTTACCATGGAGTTAATATTGGTTGAATTTGAAGCTATACTAATTGCTTTCATCAGCACATCAGATTCTATTTTTGTTTCAGTACTTTCAATTACAGTTAGTGCCTCCAACGACAACATTGCATCAGAGCTACAAGCCAATGAAACAAAAAACATAAAATGAGTGCTAAAGTCTAATCCAGATTCCCAGGCTGCTTGGGCAAGAACAGTTTGTTCGTGAACGTTGTTTGTGCCCTCAATTGCGTCAACTAACATCTTTTGAGCATTGGCTTTTTTTAAACCTTCAACAATTTGCTCAAATTCCTGGCGTGTTAATTTTTTTTCGAAAAGTGATTCAATTAAATCAGCTGTATCATTTTGTTTTTTATCGAATCCCTCGCGATTAACAATTAATGTTGAGTATTCCTCTTCATTAAAAAGTTTCTTCGGATCAATTGGCTCCGGTTCAAGAAAAAAATCGTCAGCGTTATCTCCGTTTTTCATAACATACTTTGTTTTGAATTAATTATAAAAGTTGTTCAATGATAGCTTCAATTGATACACCTTCGGCTTCAGCCTTATAATTTCGTATAATTCGATGTCTTAAAATTGGGATGGCAATAGCCTTTACATCTTCAATATCCGGACTAAACTTTCCATTAATGGCAGCATGACATTTGGCACCAATTATCAAGTATTGCGAAGCTCTTGGTCCTGCGCCCCATTGCAAATATTTTTTAGTGATATCAGCACAATACTCTCCGTTAATTCTTGTTTTGTTAACCAGTTTAACTGCATATTCTATTACATTGTCAGCAACAGGTACTTTCCTAACTAAATCCTGAAAAAATAAAATTTCCTCAGCACTTAAAACTTTGTTAGCTTTAATGGTATTAGCCAAGGTAGTTAATTTTACGACTTGTAACTCTTCTTTAAACGAAGGGTAATCTAACCAGATGTTAAACATGAATCGATCTAGTTGAGCCTCAGGTAAAGGATAAGTACCCTCTTGTTCAATTGGGTTTTGAGTTGCCAATACAAAAAATGGATTGTCTAATTGATAACGTTTACCGGCTGCTGTTACTTGTTTTTCTTGCATGGCCTCCAAAAGGGCCGCTTGGGTTTTAGGTGGGGTTCGGTTAATTTCATCCGCTAAAATAATACTACTGAACAAAGGGCCTTTAATGAACTTAAAGTTACGTTGCTCATCTAATATTTCGCTACCAATAATATCACTGGGCATTAAATCCGGTGTAAACTGAATACGGTTAAAACTTAATCCTAATGCATCAGCAATGGTATTTACCAACAAGGTTTTAGCTAAACCCGGCACGCCAACAAGTAAACAATGTCCTTTACTAAAAATAGAAATGAGTACATTTTTTACGGTTTCTTCCTGCCCAACAATAACTTTACCTATTTCGGAAGTTAACTCCTTGTATTTAACTACAAAAGCCTGTATCGCTTCCGTATCTGATTTATAATTTACCATAAATGAATTTAGATTAAAGTTTAAATTTAATTATTTAATACATGCCATTTGTAAAAATAAGCGCATTTATGTTTTATTAAGATTCTCCTTATTTATCAATTTTAAAAACAGCCTTATTGCTCACTTTAATTAACTCATGATCTAAATAAGCTCTAGCACCAAAACCACATTCAAATGAAGCATTTGCAACAGCGATTACTTTTTTGTTTTTAAAGTTAAATGATATTTCACAGAACTTATTTTCTTCACCTGATAGATTAGCTTTGTAAATATAAGTATTGCCTTTTTTTACTGCTACACCTTCGGCATAAGCCATATGATAGGTAGGTCCGCATATCATTTCTACAAAAAACTTTAATGAATCTTTCCCTATTTTTTTAAAAATAGCCGTCCCCCCATTTGTAACTAATTCGATATTTGGGTAAAATAAATCACTAATAAAATAAGAATTTACCTCATATTTACCCTCTACATCTTCAGAAACTGTTTTGTTAAGATCCATTAAATCTTTTGGAACCAACTGATTGGCAGTTTGGTTATTTTTAAATTTTAAACTAACAGGCAGCGGTTCTTTAGTTCCCGCTCGCCAAAATCCTTTTAATGAATCTACATCTTCTTTAGAAAGATAAAAATACCCCGTGCTTTTTCCATTGAAAAATTCCTCAATAGTAATACAATCTCCTTTTAGCTCACCAGATAATTGTAAGGAACTTTTCTTGCCTTTATAATTGTATTCGCCTTTAAATTGGGCTTTTGCGCGATCAAATTGATTAATGAACATTTCTACAGGATATTTCCCGATTTTACCTGTTAATTCAACAGCAGTGAATTGAGCAAAGGAATTAATCCAACTTAGTAATAGAGTTAAAATAATTAGCTGATGTAATTTCATTGTAAAAAAAAGCCGGCGTTTAGCCGGCTAACTATTATTTAATTGTGTTAAGAACGTCCTCGTTTACTTTTACTTTATACTTATTCTTTAAATAAGCTAGCCACTCATTTTCTAAATAATTTTGGTAGTCAGCTGTGGCCAATCCTCTGCACTCACCTAAAGTTTTTGGAGTTTTAGGCGAAATTTTGTTTACAACCAATACCAATACTTTTTTATCTGCATCACTCACTATATTTTTGTCGGCAACGCCTTGTTTCCAGTTGGCATCAACATTTTTGTTTTCACCTTTAAGGAAGGTTACATTCTCCACGCTTAAATTAAGTTGAGACGATTTGTTTACAGCATCTAAAATATCTTTTTCTCCTTTCCCGGCTTTTAGTTGCTTTCTAACTTCTGCTGCTATTTTTTCATTTAAACATTTATAGGTGGATACATCTGCGCGTTCATCCCACAGATAATTATTTTTGTTTTTGTTATAAAAATCAACTAAACCTGATGAATCACGGACAGCTTTACTCCATACTTTTTGATCCGTTAAATCAAATAGCAAAATACCATCTCTGTATTCGCGTAATAGGTTTTTATAATCAGGGTATTTTTTCTCCAATTGGCTATCCTCGTAATTAATAACCGACTGTTCAACCCAATTCGGATACATTAATTTCATTAGCTCCGCCACATCGGTTGGACTTCTAAAAGTCATTTGTGATTCAAGATATTTAGCAAAATCCATTTGAGTATATGATTTACCGGCTAAATTGAAAATTTCTTTATTCCCAAGTGCTTTAGCACGATCTACCTTCCAAGTAGATTGCAAATAGGTTGTATCCAAAACTTTAGCCAATTCATCTCTGTTTTTTAAATTTTCTTTGAATCCGTTTTCCTTTTTTACTTTAGTAATTAACGCCGAGCGCCCCATTTGATTTCGTGAGTCTCTTGCTACACGATTTTTCAATTCTGTTTTAATTTCTTCAAAAGGAGGTACAGTTTTTAACGAAATGCGTTTAATGATATGCCAACCGTAAGGTGTTTCAATAACGGTAGAATAATCTCCATCTTTTTGCAATGCGAAAGCTGCGTCTTCAAATTCTTTTGGTAAACGTCCACTCTTAAAAGGTTGTAAAAGACCTCCTCTGTCTTTAGTTTGATTATCATCGCTAAATTGACGGGCTAATTCTTCAAAATTAGAACCTGATTTTAATTTTTCATACAACTCATCAATTTTCTTTTTGGCATTTCCTCTTTCCTCTTTACTTGATTCTTTAGAGAATTTCGCCATAATGTGAGCGGCTGTCATTTCACCTCTGGCTGCTCTTTTATCATAAACCTTCACAATGTGATAGCCAAATTTAGTTTTTACAATGTCGCTTACTTCACCAACCTTTGTTTTATAAGCTGCATTCTCAAACGGATAAACCATATCCAATGCCGAGAAATAGTTTAAATCTCCTTTATTGTCAACTACGCTAGGGTCATCGCTTGTTTTAGTTGCTATATCCTGAAATTTATCGGAACCTGCAGATTTGTAGTAGTCAGATAAATTTTTAACGCTGTTAAGCTTTTGCTTGTACAAGGTACTGTCTTTGCGTTTCAATGCAAAAAACACATCTGTTGAATTTTTAAGCAACTTATCATAGTTAGCTATTTCTGCCGACGTTGGCACGTTACCTAATATAGCTTTACGTATCAAGCCAATACGTGTGTAGGCCTCCATTGTATCTTTAGGTAAAGCTGATTCATTAACACGAATCAATATATGACTAGCTCTAACTTCTGTTTTTAAACGCTCATAGGCTTCATTTAATAAATTTTCATTCGTATTTTTATCTGTTAAGTAGGGCGAGGCTAATTGTCTTCTATAACCACCTAATTCATTTCTAAATGAAGTTAGTGTATCTAATCCCAAACTCTCTGCTTCAAATACTTTGCTTTTGAATAAGGAAAAAAGGTCAACGTATTCTTTAACGGACTTAGAATTATTTTGAACATCCTTTCCGTTATTTTTTTTGTAAACCGCTTCAAATTCTGATTTCAAAATAGGCTTCCCGTTTATTTCCATTACAACCGGGTCTTGCGCATTAGCAGTAAATAGAGTACCAGCTACTAAAATAGAGAATGCAATTTTATTCATATTAAATTTAATTAAGGTTGCAAATTTAGTTTTTTGTTTTAATAATTGTTTAATTTAAATTACTTTGAAGATTTAAATAATTCGTCCAGTTTATTTTCCAAATCTTGCCCACGTAAGTTTTTCCCAACGATTACTCCGTTTTTATCAACTAAGATATTAGCAGGAATACCTTGAATGCTGTATATTTTACCAACCTCGTTTCCCCAACCCTTCAGGTCACTCACATGTTCCCAGGTAAGGTTATCTTGTTTTACAGCATTAATCCATGCATTTTTATCTTGATCGAAAGAAACACCAAGCACCGTAAATCCTTTATCTTTAAATTTATTAAAGGCTGCAACTACATTCGGGTTTTCCATTCTACAAGGACGGCACCAACTGGCCCAAAAATCAACTAGTACAGTTTTTCCTTTATAATCACTTAACTTAATCGCTTTACCATCTGCCGTATTTTGACTAAAATCTGTTGCCGGAAATCCAACCATGGTTCCTTTAACTGCATCAACACGCTTGGTAGCTAACTTAATAAATTTTGTATTGGAGATGCTTTTATCGATGTAACCTAAACTTTCGTTTACCACGTCAAAAGGAATATTTGGGTTATTAAAATCATTGTAAATAATGAATCCACTAACTGCACTTTTATTATGAGCTTTTACAAATTCTTTTAAAGCACCGATAAATTGGTTATTTAAGTCCCCATAGGCTTGTTGAATACCTTGAGCTTTAGCCATATCTCCGGTTTGCTGCGCAGCATTAAAATCAACCTGCATTTGCTGTTGCTTTGCAATAAAACTGTTTACCAAGCCTCTGTATTCCATATAGTCCTTTTGAGTTTGCCCCGCTTCAACTGAAGAATAAGCTAAGGAATCACCTTTTAGTTTTGCTTTAACGGTTGCGCCATCAACAAAAAAAGGATAATTAGGTTGCTCATTGATGTTTGAACCGGTTGTGAACCAATACATGTTAGGGTCTATACTCTTGAAAGATTTAGAAAACTTACCATTTTCTACTTTGATTGAATCGGTTTGGTCTTTTTCATCCCATTTGTGGTGTAAGTAAATGTACTTTTTTGGGTAATTTTTAATCTCACCTTCTACTTTAAAATTAAAGCCGGAAGAATTTTTTGATTGTGAATACCCGGTTAATATAAACCCGGATAATAATAAAGATAAAGTTTGTTTTAACATGGTATACGTCGTATCAACAAATATACCAAAACTGCTATTTTGAGGTGGTTTGTTTAGCTTTTTTAACAAAAATAGCTCATTCTTATAGACAATACATAAAACGATCTATTCGAATGAAAAAATGAAAGTAATTGTCCCCTTTTGTTCTTCAAATTTCCCGTCAACATTAAACTTAACTGCCATTGCCGCCTGCTTTGCTTTACTTTTTAACAATGCACTGCTGGTAGTAGTTCCTCGACCATTTGGATTAGCATCTATCACATTCCCTTGACTATCAACAATTATATCTACAACTACCTTGCCTTCCTCATTCATGTCACTTGGTAATTTTGGTGGATTTATAACTGCCCTTCCCTTTAAATCAATTCCAAATTTTCCTGTTCCAAATCCGGGTCCTTTGCCCGGGCCGTCGTGATCGCCTTGACCGGTTCCATTTCCTTTATCCTTTCCGCCTCCGCTGCCACCATTGCCATTTTTAAAAGGATCTCCATCAGGAGCACCATTTTGACCGGCATTTGGATTATTACCAATACCTTCTCCGTTTTTACCATTCAATTTCTTAAACTTTTCAGCTAATTTCTCTGCTTCAGTTAAAACTTTCGGCTTTTCCTTAACTGGTTTAATAACCACCGCATCATTTTTCAATTCGGGCTTAGCTTCATCCTTTTTATCGGTTTTTATCTCTACGTCACTTGTTGGATCCTCAATTATTTCTTCTGTCTTACTTGGAGTTTCTTCTGCAACAACATCAGTAACTTTCCCAATAGAACCATACTCAATATCCCCACTTCCAGCATCGATCATACCAAGAGCCATTTCCGTTCCGCTTCCTCCTCCATTATCCGGAAACGGAGGGTTAGGTGTTATAAGATTGTATAGAATCAAAAACAATAACAATAATGTGAATATGCTAATGGAAATTACTCCTGCAATTGTTCTGTTTTTTAATTCTTCTGTTCTTGATAATTCCATTTTTATTTGTTTGGTGCTGTGGCAAGTACAGGTTTAACTTTTAATTTCATGCTCATCGTCATGATGTCAGCAATCACTTGAATAGGCAAATCGCGATCTAAATGCATAAACAGAATTGGATCAATTTGTTTAGCTGAATAGGTGCTGATTTCAGTTTCCAAATTTGCTTCCGGAATTTCTTTATTATTGATATAATACTTTTTATCCTTTGTTACAGCAAGATGAATAGGCTTGTTATCTTTGCTGTCAATTGTATTTTTGGTGGTGCTCTTAGCTAAATTAATTTTAATAGAGTTGGGGCTTACCATGGTTGAAAGTATCAAGAAAAAAAGCAAAAGAAAAAACATGATGTCGTTTAACGAATCAGTACTTACTTCAGCTTCTCTATGTTTTTTGCGCAATCCCATATCTTAAAAAATTATTTAGAAGGCTCGTTTAACATATCCAAAAACTCAATTTGAGTATTTTCCATTCGATGCGCTAATTTATCTAGTCTTGAATTAACCCAATGATAGCCTATAAACGCAATTACACCAACTACTAAACCACCAGAACTTGAAATCATTTTTTGGTATAAACCAGTAGAAATTACACCAATTTCAACTGTATTAGCTAAAGCTATATCATAAAATATTTTAATTACGCCAAAAATTGTTCCGATAAACCCAAACATTGGGGCGATTCTACCCATGATATTTAAGATTCCAACCCCTTTCTCTAATTTAGAAATCTCATACGAACCACTTTTGTTTAAAGCTTCCCTGATTTCCTCAATTGGCTGTCCTATTCTGGAAATACCCTGCTCCAACATGGTTGCCTCAGGCGTATTATTACTTTTACAAAGCGCTCTTGCATTGGCAATATTGCCACTGTGAATCATGTCCTTTAAGTTATTAACTAACCCCGGATTCTTTCTGCTTGCTTTACCAATCGTTAATAAGCGCTCCACCAAAATATAAAGTGTTACTAATAACATTAAAGCCAACGGAATGAGAATAGGACCCCCATTCATGACCATTTTGAAAAGCGAAATTTTGGTTTCGGTAATTTCGTTGGCCGCAGGTGCAGTTTGAATTCCGGTAACGGCCGCTGAATTTGCTAGTGAGTCAACACCGGTAACGGCCGCTGTACTTATTTGTAAAATAAAATTTAACATACAATTTATTGTTTTACGAAATTATTTTAAAAATTGAACGTAAATTTTAATTACATAATTGGTTTTGCACAGTAGTTTGTTTATTATAAGTCAGAATTAAGAAAAGGTTACAATCGAAAGGACATAAAAAAACCCGATCGAAATCGGGTTTTTTAATTTTATTTAATTTTTGTAATCTTAAACTCGGTTCTTCTGTTTTGTGCGTGAACATCTTCAGCACATGTTGGCTTAACAGGGCCTTCACATTTACAATCGTTAACTAACTTGCTCTCACCATATCCTTTACCAGCAATTCTTGTTTTAGGGATGCCTTTTGAAACGATATAAGCAGCACTTGATTTTGCACGTTTATCAGACAATGAAAGGTTACTGGCTACGCTACCACGACAGTCAGTATGCGAACCTAATTCGATGTTAATGCTTGGATTCTGCTTCATTAATTCAACAATTTTATTCAACTCCGCAGCTGCATCCGGACGGATGGTAAATTTGCCTAAATCAAAATAAATAGGTCTTAAATCAATCATCTTACCTAAGTCAGCGCCCAATTTAATTTTATACATTTTTGTATTTAAATAGTCATGTAATAGCACATAACCTTCTTTTTTAATAGTGATATCTACAGGCTGTATTTTGGTAATATATCCCTCTTTTTCCATCTTAATTACATAAGATAAATCATCGCCAACTTTTTTATCCTTGTAAATATGTCTAAAATCACCTTCTTTATTTGTCGTGAATTCCATAAATATTTTTTGTGTAAAAGCATCGGTAATTGTTACCTTAACTCCTTCTATCGGCGATAAGTCATCAGCATCAGCTATTAAACCCAATAAGCCAATGATTTTCTTCTCTAATAAGACTTCTTTTTTCTTACCTGCCAAAGAAGCTATATCTTCCTCTTTTAATACCCCGACATTTTCTTTATAGCCATCTTTTATTGATTTTACTTTATATCCTTTACCTGGAATGACATTAAATTTGATTTCACCCTTTTCATTTGTTTTACCTTCGTAAGCTGGTTTACCGTTTTCATCAATTAATGCAACGTTTGCATTAGCCAGAACTTGCTTACTTTCTTTGTCTAGAACCAATAAATCAATTGCGCTTGAAATAATTGGTCTTTTGCAAACGAAACTGTAAATATCATCTTTAGTATCTTTATTACGATTAGTGGATAAATAGCCTGTAGTTGAGCTAGTAGCAAAAAAGCCAAAGTCATCATAGGCTGTGTTAATTGGATACCCTAAATTTTGTGCTTCAAAGTAGTCATCCGAACCAGTAACTGTATAATAAACATCTAAACCACCTAATCCAACTTTACCGTCGCTTGCAAAAAACAAAATCTCATCTTCAAACAACATTGGGAAAGCTTCTCTACCTTCGCTATTAACTGTTTGGCCTAGGTTTTTAGGTTTACTCCAACTACCGTTTTCCAAGCTAGTAGTCCAAATATCTAAGCTACCAAGTGTTCCCGGCATGTCGCTCGAAAAATAGAGTGTTTTACCATCACTGCTTAATGTTGGATGCTCGCACGAATACTCATCACTATTGAAAGGAAACTCAACCCAATCTCCCCATTTTTCACCTTCTTTTTTGCGAGAATATATTTTAATGTTAACCTTATCATCTTTGCCTTTCTTTAGTTTCTTGTTTGTATAGTTATTTCTGGAAATAAACTGCGTGTTGCCGTCCTTTGAGAAACACATTGGCCCTTCGTGATATTTCGTTTTTAAACCTTCTCCAACACTATGTTCGTTTTTAACTGCATTACCCTCAATATATCCTTTATAAACATCCAAAAAATAAGAGTTATCCCAACCATATCTTCTAGCCGATACAGAAGTATTTCTTCTTGAAGATAAAAAGTAAACCTCGTTTTGTAAAACATATGGGCTAAAGTCATTCTCCTCAGAATTAATATCCAAACGACTTAACGTGTAATTACTTGAATCTTTTTTTAATTCGGTTAAATTTAATTTTTTTGAATTAATATTATCACGAATCAATTTATACTCATTGTTATTAATCTTGCTAAACACCTCATTAGCTTTAGTATAGTTAGAATTATACTTTAATACCTGGTAGTAATTATACAAATCTTTATCGCTCATACCTGTTGATGCATAAGCTTTATCATAATAAATTTGTGCTTTTCTGTAATCTCCAATCATTAAATTACTTTCACCTGCACGAACATGGTATTTAATTTTTGCGCGCTTACTTCTTGATAACTCTTCATACATTTCGCCAGCAGAGGCAAATTCTAAATTATCAAATCGCTTATCTGCAATTTTCTCTTTCACAGATTGTGCTTTGGTAGTTAAAATTCCAAAAATGGACAATATCAATATTAATTTTTTCATTTCTTTCTAAACTAAATAATAATTAAAAATAACGTGGAGATTTTAATGCTTTGTTCTTTTTCATAAAATCAAACCCAATCATTATTTCATGAGAACTTGGATTGTATGTTTTCATTGAAGTTAATGCAAAATCGTAAGCATAACCTATATGTAACTGGGGTGTTACGTTGTAAACAACATTAGCTCCTGCAGCAGCTCCATGGCGATACAATAATCCAAACCAAATCATTTTGTTATATAAAACAGAAAGGTTACCATCAATTGACAATGGAGCGTTAGCTGTATACTTAACTGCGGCTCCCGGTTTTAAATCCCATAAGCTATTTAATTTTACAACAAAACCTGTAATCAAATACGCATGAATTTCTTGTGTTGAATTAGCAAAATTGGGGTCGGTTGTTAGCTTATTGGCTAACATTTTAGGTACTGTAATCCCAACAAAATGTTTTTTACCATAATAATAAACACCGGCGCCAACATTAAATGCATTGGTATTGAAATTAGTATTACCTGTTACTAAAGGGTCTGCTGCATCATTAATTTTAACATTATTGAAATCATTACGAATTAAATCAGCTCCTGCTCTTAAACCAAAACACAAACGATCATTTTTACTGTTTAATTTTAATCTATAAGCAAAATCTCCAAAAACAGCGCTTTTATTCGTTGGTCCTATTTTATCGTTCACAGCATTTAAACCAATTCCAATTGATTCGTTAACCAAAGGGGTGTGAATGGTAAACATGGTTGATACTGGTGCGCCTTTCCAACCACTCCACTGGTTTCGATAATTTGCTACGGCGCTTAGGGCATCTCTACTGCCAGCATAAGCCGGATTCAAAACCGATCCATTAAACATATAAAAGGAGTTTTGAATTTCTTGTTGCGCAAAACCGAAGTTTACCATTAGGGCAAAACAAGCAAGAACTTTTTTTATTTTCATTTTATTTTTCATATCTCTTTTACTTATCACTTATTAATATTGCAATTGTACATATCCTTTAATTGGTTTAATATCTTCAACTTTTAAGTCAAGGATATAATAGTAAGTG
>B570J29032_109958090_pt1 | contig 11517 bp, 32 predicted proteins | sample LakMenEpi16Nov12_FD_29032 | JGI IMG/M metagenome (IMG submission 29032)
AATTCATACAATTCTATCGGCGGTCCCCAAGGTGAATCGAACCAAAAATGAATTCCTTCATCATCCCTAGTCCAATCTTGTGCATCACAGTTCCATTTACAACCCCAATTCTGTAAGGCCCATCCATACCACTCATCACCTTCAGCAATTTCTTGCGGAATAGGTCTAAAGAATGAAAACCATCCTTTTCCATTGTTTTCTTCCAAAAAGTTTTCAAAAGAATCTAAAACTTTTTCATCAGCATTAATTGTAATGGTATTATTGCACCAGTTGGGCATAAAATTACTCCTGTTTTGTCTTAATATCAGATTCTTTGCTCATCGTAACAATGTTTTTCGTTTTTTTCAGGTAATTTTTGAACCATTTTGTCGATTTCGTTGTCTTTCTAAGTACACAACCACCTAATCTGCCGCCTACAAGGTTTCTAACATACACCAAAGGGTCAGAAAATATCGCCTCAAACGATTCATCGAACTCCAGGACGCCATTATCGTTTACCTTAAAGAAGGCAATGTGATATTTGTCGCCCATTTGAGTGTGCTCTATCTTTTCACCTCGATCCCTTTTCTTTTGAAACTCGAAAAATGACAACTGTAGCTCATCGTCATACTCTCCGGGCGTAAAAAAGAAGCCGTCAAAGTCAACTTTATTCATTCGTAAACTCCTTTTGAATTATTTTTTTGTTGGAATTACGATTATAATACTTTTTACTCTCAACAATTCTAATTCTGTATTTAGGACTCAACAAATCCTTCAATAGGAGGTTCCTTTGAGCTATTTTTTTTGATACTTTTTTGCATTTTTTCATATTTTTTGTCCAAGAGTCCAAAAACCTTGGCTGCCAAGACCTTTTCTTTTGACCAAGCATCAATTTCCCAAGGCAATTCATAATAGTTTACTCGACTTTTGATAACTCTTTTGCCTTTCCAGTAGGTCGAGCGACCTTTTTGTTCAATCTGGCCAGTCACGAACTGCTTAATGTGTACCATTTCGTGAGCCAAAATCTCGACCATACGCTCAAAATTCAACCGAGGGTCAAGTCCAAGTGCATAGCAACCCTTAATCAAGGGTACGGCCATACCATGAGCATTGTGTACATTGCGAATTTCTTTATTGGCAAAGACCAATAGATTGAATTTTTTCTTTTCAATCTTTAATTCACGAGCAAACAGCTCGATACACGCCTCGATTAAGTCCCGGCGGTCACTTTTCCGCATATCAAAAACGATTTCCATAATTTTAAAATGTATTTAAGGTTGGAGAATACTTAGCAATGAGCTCACGCTCCCTTTGATAAGCAGGTTTACGACCACGTACCACTTCAATCACACAATAATTTAGGCCTTCTGGCTGGTTTTCACGTAAAAAGTTATAGAGTTTCCAATTCTTAGATTCACATTTAGCTCTAGACCAATGTTTCTGAACACGTACTTTAACGGAACGTAGAAAAGCACGGCCGGTAGCAACAGTAAGCCCAATATAAGAATCACCAGTGTCCTCAGACCAAATCGAATATAAAACATAATTTCGGTCATTCCGCTTCTTACGCATTTTTAAAACCTAGGTTATACTCAACCATTACCATTTTAGCGATATTGATATACTGCCTTGCAGCCTCAGTATCAAACTCAAGCATCTCCTGAGCATCCGACAGATAACTCGCCACGACCATACCAGGACCCGAAAGCTTCATACTAATTGAATTCTCAATTGATTCCAAAATCTGTGCCTTAGGGCCACCGTATGCTTGCATTTCCCATTCCAAATTACTCATTTCATCTCCTTTATTTCATCACAATCAGAGCCAACAGAATACTGTTAAAAAAGAATCCCACGGCGTTACTGATAATATACAATTTGTCATTCCGACCTAATGCACGTACCAGAAACAGAAACAAGCCCGACCACACCATGAGCACCATACTCAGGGGTGGGAGCTTATCACTATACCCTAGAATCACACCAAGGCTCGTTGGCAGGGTTGCCGCATGGATCAGTACCATACCCACCCAACCGCAGGCCTCACTCAAATCAAATTTATCTTTTCTCTTAACCATGTCTCCATTATACACAAATGGGCACGGTTGTCAAGGGCTTGTCAGAAAGTAAAGGAATGTTGCAAAAACCGCAAGGATTGTTAACCATTCGACAATTGTAAATTGTTTAACAATCCAATAATAAAGTTTATATTTTGTCAAGGCCCTGTGGATCTTGTCCATTTTGTTTTTTCGCCTCATCTAAAACAGCCAGTAAATCATTCACCGGTATCTTATTCATACCCCAATAATCCGAATAAATCACCGTGGCCGTATTGGCCTCTTTTTTCGGAAATGGGATAATATTACTCATACCACGCTCGCCATAAACGCCGCTGCATTGGCCGCCGAGACCACCAAGGAAGACCATCCCAAGAAGTTCAGCTCTTCCATAAAATAATAATCCGCTGCCCGCCAAAAAACAACCGCACAGAAAAGATTTACCATTAGCATTAACATTTTTTCACCTAGGTAAAGAAAGTGTCCACGATCCTCGGCGCTTCCAAACCAGAGACCTCAAAGACCTGTGCCTTTGCCACGGCCACCGAGATTTCCTCTTCATAGTCATTTCCATAGTAACACACCTCACGGAGTAAGTCAACACATTGACCCTCATTCTCCGCTACGGCCACCCATGATCCACCATACTCGGAAGATGGAAATGGTACCCAATAATTTCCTACGTATAGATTCATCAATCAATCTCCTTTTCTATATTCTTCTTGAGAAATACACGAGCAAATTCAACCTTGAATCCATCGATATCTCGCTTCATATCCTTCTGTGCCTCCTGAAAGGTAGTACAACCACAGAGGAAGATAGAAAATATAATTAAGCCTCTCATATTAATCCAGTAGTGTCATGTAGGCCTTAGTATTATTCTCCAGAAACCAATCGATACCTTTACGGAGACCAATGTAATCACCGAGCATCTCGCAGCCTTTGAGATAATCATAGACGGCGACTTCCTCGGGGGTTAACATAATGGACTCACCGGAGAATGGGTTGCTCACAGAAACATTCTCAGTGTCGTAAACTTGAATTCCTGGGAAATCATTGAAAATAGACATAGTGTATCCTTAGAGTGTGGACAAAGAATGAACAAAGGGTGGACAAAGGGTGGACAGAGACTCCTGGAGGAATTCCTGGCCGGAAAAAATTTCTCTGAGACTTTTTGTGGGAGCAGCAAGGGATCCTTAAACAAAAGTAGACCTGCTTTAGAGGACTCCTTCCAACTGTTCCTGGCGCTTTTTACCCCACCTCTATTGGGCCATATATGGACTCCCACTCACTTGCAATCCAATCATAGGGTAGCTCAGTAAAGGCGGCCACCTCATCTATACTATAGCCATCTTCGAGCATCTCCTGAGCCATTATTAGCTTATCTTTTAGCTTTCCCATTCATTCTCCCAATACCAAAGTCCATCATCATCACGGTCAGGTCCATGCCATCTTGGATCGGAGCCATACATCTCCTCGAGCATGGCATCATACTGAGCCTCCACCATGGCATCAATAGCTTCCTGAGCTAGCTCCTGGAGCTCTTGGTTAATCTCATCGAAACTGGACACCACCATTGTATCTCCTGTCAAGGTGTAGGTGAGGCAAACATACGGGCTCCATCTGACATAAAACGGCGAAGTTCAGCCCGAACCACAGAGGGGTACTCATCGATGTTATCCAAAATAAACTCTAAGGCACCTAAGGTATCATAGCCCCAGGAATCTTTCATGGAGTTCACTTCGCTCATAAGGTTATCGTACATTATACACTCCTATCCAGATAAGCATCATACACAATGTAAAGGCCACTTAGAATGGCCAGGGCACTGAAAATAATATCAATTGTTTCCATCATATCACCCCAAAGTAGTAACAGAACCGTGAGCCAGGTAGCCCCAGATTATCAAACCCGCAAATAGTATCAAAATCGCAATCATCTCAATCTCCAAATCATCTCATCACGGTGCCATTATGGCAGAAAGGGAGGGTTTTGTCAAGCGATATTTTTTGTTATGAAAGTGATAACTCCCGAGCAGGGTACAGGATCTGGCCATCGAATTCTAGCTGGGATCGCTCAAACTCGGTCAAGTAATCATCAGGCACCACCTCCCAGTCAAGGATATGCTCACGGAAGTAATCGTTATCAATTTCAATCTGACTACGGAGCGCCACGACAACCCCTGTGGTCTTATCGAAGTCCTTAAAATTCTTTACCACATAATCACCACCGCCCTTTGGTTTCCAGTACGCATCAGCTCCAGTACCAATGGTGCCATCTTCCCGCCAGGCGTAATTCTCCCAAATTTGAGTAGTGATTAGCAGTTTCATATTAGGCTCCCAGGGCCATCACAGTAACAGGACCTGCCTTACGTGCAGCCTTTCGAGCCGCAGCACCAACCTTCGGTGCCTTTAGAGCCGCAAGTTTCGCTTCCATCTTAGCGATTCGCTCTGCTTTTTTGACCTCACGAGCAGCCGCTTTCTCCACTCGAGCCTTAGCCTTTAGCTCCTTCGTTAGAGCCTTCGACAATTTTCGATTAGCCATATCAGCCTTAATGGACTCACGGAGAGCCTTGACAGTTTCACGTTTTTGAGCAAGGGTCAGACCCTCAACAGAAGCACAAGCAAAAGTAAACATTTTATTAACTCCTCATCAATTCATCACAAAACCAATTATACACAAATAGGCAGGAATGTCAAGCGTTATGTGGTTCGCTCACCAGGGCTTACATAACCTCGACCTCGCACAGTACCACGCCGTTCAGGCCGATTATAGAGAGCCTTATCAAGATTGAAAGTTTTCTCTCCCTTGCGAGGTTTTGCAGGTTCGATAACAGCCACATTCTTAAAATCTTTGTAAGCCGCCTCTAGTTGTTCTTTTGTAAACATCTTGTCCTCCTGATAATTTTCTATGGTTCCATTATACAGAAAATGCGGTAAAAGTCAAGGCCCGCTGTTGTATAAAAACTACAGACAGGCCTTGGGTTTTAGTATAGAATGGAGGGCGGAAGAGGGAGGGTGGATCACCAGTCCTCGGCCTTATCGTAATTAGTATAATCGTATAGGTCGGGAGGTAATTCGGGTATATCGACGGCGAATTGGTCTATTGTTACTGGTGGCTCTTCGCCTCGCTTATCGGCATTTACTCGGCGATTATTCACAGTGGCCAGGGCAATACCTTCGGGTGTTTTATAGTATTCTCTGAGTCCTCTGGAGATTTTGTTTTTTGTTTCGTTGGTATAAGTCCTGGAGGTATTTGAGCATGCCTGGGAGCAATATAAGCCCTTTTTCCGGTGTTTTCCACCGCAGGCCGGACAATCCTTCTCCCTATACACTCCTGGCAATCTTATACTCCCATTCGGTTACTACCACTTTTTACCACTTTTCTCCACTATTTCACACACTAGGTTTATCATACCTTCGGCCATATTGTGTATGGTGTCCTTGTGGTTCTACACTTGGATACTTTATATTGCTCTCTATAGGTAATCCAAATCGTTGGCGTATATTCTTTTTATCGGCCTGAGCACCACAGCAGTTTATACATTCTTGGATGAGTAACTCGGCCAGCATTTCCATACGGTGTTGGCAATCCTCACTGATATATTGGTGGAGGCCATGTTTAATCATCAGAGCTTTAATTTGTTCGTTCATTCTAACAATGTCCTATTCTGAATGTCCCAAAATCTTTGTGTGGCTTCTTTGGCAAAATCAAGTGAAATGTATTGCCCTAGGTGTTTTTCATCTTGAACGGTAAAACTGTATTCGCCAATGTAGACTAGGGATATCCATACTTCTTGGAGTGCTATCTTGCTTACGGCACCTACGATTCTGCCTGTGGCTACATTATGATAATAGTGTTTTTCGCCAAATCGTTCCCACTTGTATTCATTCATATTTTCTACATTCAGCAATTAATTGTGATTTCACATGATTAAATCGTTTGGTCCATTTCTCCTGTTCGGCGATACATTCTTTTTCAGTAGAGAAATTGGTGTGTATGACAAAATTGGTTGGCACACTGAGCCAAAAAACTAGAGCCCAGGTCATTGTTTGTCCTCATGGCAAACGGGTACATTTTTCCACTCTGACCAAACTAGGTGTTTAAAATAGAGGCCGTTGTTCACCGGATCTGGATCTTCTTTTACTCGGTACTGCAAGACTGCCTTCCCGTCTGATTTTGCTAGTAGTCTCATCTCGAACATATTCATATTCCTCAATTAGAACCATTATAAACATAAAACCAAAGCCAGCGAGGCAAATGCCAAGTATATCACCTCTTGATATGGCAAAGGTCATGGTTGCCCACCAGAACAAAAAATTAATGTGCATCATACTCTATCCTTCTTTTTTACGGCATCTTTGAGCATTGATCGAACAATTAACACCACTCGATTCTTTTCACGCTCACTTAGTATCTTGACCAAGTTTAGTTTATCATCATAACTATTGGCACCCTCCAAAAACTCTTTTGGAACGGCCATCTTTTTTTTCTTAGGTTTGTATTTACTTAGCTGTGACTTTACATCTTCGTTATCATCGGACATTATTTTTCCTTAGGTGATCCAATCTGTATCTTTTCATCGACACAATAACCACCCTTGAAAACATAAACGCCAGAATCAATTCTTATTTGCTGGTAAACCTCATTATCTACACATTTATATGGATCACGGTAAGAGGTGGCGAAATAGTATACAGCATAGCCTATGACCGCCAGAACCATTAAGATTGGAAGGTATTTCAGATACTTTGCAACCATTGGTAATGATTCTAGTATCTGGGGTAAAAACTTTAATAGGTTATTCATACCTATTATTTAACCTTTTAGTGTAGTGGCTGAGCGTTTTTTTGTATCGTATCTTTTGCTTTATCGAGAACCAATGAAAATTCTTTTTGGCTACCAACAAACTCATTTGCCACAACAAGGCGGGCTAAAACGTAGGCTGACATGGTCAATGGGTGCATTTCATATTTCATTGCAATTGTGGCCAAGGCCTCATCAATATCAAAGACCATATCTTTGAATTCAGTATCGCTCATTATCAGCCCTTTTGATTCATTCGAAGCAACCGCACTTGCTCATCGGGTGTTACAAATATTCTAGCACGAATGGTTGTTTCCATACTAGCGTAATCTTGCTGTTTGGTGAATTCAATATAATGGCCATTCATCAATTCTCTTACTAATTTTGTAATCAATCGATTTTTCAGTTCAATGTCATCCATTTGTATGGCTTCATTGGCATCAATAGACATTTGAGCCGTGACCATTTGGCCTTTGATTAAATCAAGTGAAGCATTTGTCACATTGCCATTAATACTGCCGACACCACGTACACTGTTGCCAACACCAGAATTCCAACGCATCACTGAGGCATGGTCAACCACTGGAGGATAATCTTTCTTTACATCATCAATCAAAACATCTACACTTTTCAATTCACTCATCACCAATCCTTAAACATTTGCATAATGTTTCCAATAATGTTTAATTTTACTATAGCCAAAATCAAATATGCGGCAATGAAGCCGCATAAAAACCAATCAAACTTGTTCATAATTTTCTTTTTCTAATTCTTCTACCATTTTCATTATTAATATTGCCGCCCGCTCACACAATGGTTCAGGGTGTCCATAAGTGGATAGTTCTTCCGCTAGTAGTTTAGCATCTTTTAATTCATTTTTTGTAAATCTCAGTCTCATATGCACTCACGATCCTGTTTCTCAATTCGGTAGATGAAAACTTGTGGGTTCTTTTATTGAAGTGTATTTCCATTGGCAAATCATTACCCGTGAAAAACTTATCTTTGTACTCTTCGCCGATAATTCTAACATCTATATTATAGGCTTTGAGTATTTGGAGTAAATCGTCCTCTGACTCGTAAACCACAATTTCATCAACATATTTTACGGCAGATAATTGAATGAACCTTTCGGTCACACTTTGAATTGGTTTATTTTTGGTTGTTCTATCTATTGTTGGATCGGTTTGTAATCCCACAATAAGATAATCACATTGGTCTTTTGCTTCTTTGAGCATTAGAACATGGCCGGCATGAAGTAAATCAAAACATGAACAAGTAAATCCCACTCGCATAATAAACTCCTTTAATTGTTTGGCTTATATATCTGATGGCCCAAAATGCCTTTGATAAAAGGCTCTTTTGTTTCTTTATAGTACAGGGTGTTCAGCTGAAACTCTTTTTCCACTTTATTGGGATAATTTTTAAAATTATCTATAATTGGCTGAAATGGATTATATGTGCTGAGCATATTGTGGGTTCAATTCTACAACATGATTAATGAAATTGATGGCCTCTATTTCAGATTCAAATTGGCGTATAATTGTTTGCCCAGTATAGGTTGAAACAAAGAATATTAAAATGTGGTCGTTATTGAATATGGAAAACTTTACAAGCCAACCATTTCTTTCGATTGGATTCCACGATTGAATTTTTGATGCCGCATTTAAATATTCTTTAGACACGGCTTTTGATATTGGTTTTTTCATATGCCTCAGATCCCTCCAAGGCATATGTATGATTAATTGGATTTTGGTGAAACACTTTCGATAGCATGTTTTGCTAAGGTAGTATTGATTTTAACCATTGATTTTGCAAAAGTGGTTTGTGCATCGATGAAGTCTGAAGCAATTTTGCTTAGAGTTTTATCGGTGAAGATTTCATTTGAAATGTTTTTCTTCGTGTTTTGTAGGACATCGATGAAAGCATCTGGTGTCATAAGGTAGTTTTTGTACATATCTTGAAACATAATTTTCTCCTGTAGGTTAGACAGCCCCATTAGGCACTGTCCTTCTATTTAGTAGTTTTGTTGCTTTGCACAATAGTTTTTAGGTGATCTTTTCTTATCTTCGCCGAGACCCAATCATTGTACCACATATCAGATTCTAGAACCCTTCGGTCCATTTGTTCTCTTAATTCAAAATAAGAGCATTCAGATTTGGTTTTACAGAGGTGGAGAATTGTTCTGCGGAAGTTATGTTCGCCTAGTTCGGCCACTTCTCTTTTGAGTGTTTCGTTGGAACCCCAATAGGTTTCCCAGTCAGAAACTTTTCGTATTTTTCTTTTCTTGCCGTTGACCTGCTTTGTGCCAGCTTTACTAAAGTATTTGCGTCCAATATATTTTCTACCTGTGATAAGGTTTTCTATCAAATAAACAAAACCAAAATGTGTGCCGCTTTCTTCAAACGGCACACCGTCATAATACCATGTCATAATTAATCATCTTCATCATCATATTCTTCGGATTCTAATATGTAGGCGCTGCAAAACGGACAATGAATTGGATCACTTTCGCATACATCTTCATTGTATTTAATTGTAAATTCTGATCCACATTCATCACATAAATGGTGTATGGTAGCCATTAGTTACACCATGACTGCTTTGCTTCACCATAGTATTCACGAGCGAAACCATTTTGAATCAACATGGCTCGTAGACTTTGGCCATCTAGAATAATATCTCCTAAAACCCGACCACCAAACTTGTCCCAACCATATAGAACGAATTGTCTTTTAGTTGATTTAGCGACAGCATTAGTGGTAAATTTAGATGCGAGTAGCCCTCTTTCATTTTCTTGTGGGCACTGAGCACGATGGCCTTTTTCTGGAGTATCAACACCATATACACGAACAGCAAGCTCTTGTTTTAATGGTGGTGGTAAAAATGGTGCAGAAACAACTACCGTGTCACCATCACTTACACGGAGAATTTGAGCATCATACATGACACCTTGTGGTGTTTTAGCCAAGGCCATATTGACCAAAGGAAAATACATCAAAAATGCTGCCATAGCGGCAAGCATGATATAATATTTTTTTACATTCATTTTAATTCCTTTCGAGTTATTATACAGATTCTTTACACACCAAATTGAGTATGTCGAAACGTGTGGTATTTGGCACATTCAGAGGAACAACATGTGTATTGACTTCGTAGGTATTCCTAAAAATTATTTTATTAGTCTCATCAACATACATGTCCATGAGCAACATCAATTTTTGTTTACCGCAGTGTAGTGAACCGTAAACATATAATGCTTTCACAGGAACATCTGTGCCGTACATTTTCTCTGGAACGTGATATGGGACAAAAGCATGAAAACTAACCACTTCACCTTTTGTGCCTAGCATACCTTTCTCAATGTATATATCATAGTCATCGGACTTGACTACGAAATGCCAGTCGTTTTGATTATGAATAATTACATCATCTTTGGTAATATTCAGCGTGTATTCTTTCTGGCTGGCATAAGAGGAAGAGATGAGGAATAATGCCATGATAAAAGAAAATAGATGTTTCATAATGCCCCCCCTATGTTAGGCGTAAACATCTATTTAGACTAGTTCCAGTATTTGGTCCCGTCTAATCTATCCCAGTATTCTTTGTTATTACGATTTATGAAGTTTTTGATGAGATATGCTGCCATGCCAAAGTAACCCATCTTTTTGAATCTGCGGGAATCTTGTCCAAAGTAGTGGTTGATAATCTCGAACTTTTCGGGACTGTACATTCTTGAGAGAAAGAAATCTTCTGAGGTGGTATAGTTCTCAGGAAAACCACCATATTCTTCAAACTTATCTCTTCGTGTTAGCATAAATGCACCTACGGCAAATGGACTATATCTTTTGAGAATATTGTTTATAAAGTTAAACATCATAAATCCAAAACTTGCTCTCAAGTCCTTATCATAACAGTATATTTTAGCACCAACCAAATCCAAATCGTTGAATTCTAATTCATCAACAGCATCTCGAATCACATACTTATCTTGAAAACGAACGTCGGCATCTATAAACAAAATATAAGGAGTGGTAACTAATTTAGCACCATTATTTCTAGCAATTGATACGGGACCACCCTCAATGATTTCGATATTCAAAGATTCACTATTATCTTTTATAACTTGTCGGGTATTGTCTGTAGAACAATCGGCAATAATGATTCTAGTTTTGCCGATTTTTTGTAGTTTGAGTGATGTGAGTAAATGAGGGATATACTCTTCTTCATTCTTGCAGGGTATTACAATCGTGATTTTATCGCTAAGTCCTATCATTTTTTCACACACTTTCCTTCTATTTTGAATGAATCAAACTTCAACCAGTAATTCATGCTTTGTAAACTTTTCTCGCAGGTAATTTGATCAGGATATTCCAGAGTTATTTTTCCTGGTATGTCCTTTGGATCGTTTAGGTGCACCGCTATCAATATCATCAACCACATTGTCGCTCTCCTGTGTCCATGTTACTATTTCCCATCGACCATCATGATGCTCAACTAATGCTGTCAACGATTCAACCCAATCACCATCATTCATATAAGTTACACCATCTATTTCTTTAATTTCTGCATGATGTATGTGACCACAGATCACGCCATCGTATCCTTTTTTCTTGCAATAACCTGCTAGATTTTTTTCAAATTGAAAGATAAAATCTACGGCTTTTTTTACCCTGTG
>B570J29032_109958089_pt1 | contig 11515 bp, 2 predicted proteins | sample LakMenEpi16Nov12_FD_29032 | JGI IMG/M metagenome (IMG submission 29032)
GCCATCGGTACGGTGACGTTGACGGTAAGTGGTCTCAAAAACGATGACAGTCTCAATACGGCCTATAGCTCAGCAATATTTGCGAGCGGCAATGTCGGCTCTGCCACTGAAGTGGTGGTGAGCGGCATCACCATCAGTGACAAAACACTTAACGGCACAACGTACTTGTCTGCGAACTATACGGCCAATACCAGTGCGGTCACAAGCGCCAATATCACTCCGGCGACGCTCATCATTAGTGCCACAGGTGTAGACAAAGTCTACAACGGAAACTCGAGCGATACCGTGACATTGTCAGTGCTTGGTGTGCAAGGCAGCGATAGCTTGATACTGGGCTACGGTACAGCAGTTTTCGCTGATCCGAACGTGAGCTATGGCGCAGGCGGCCCTGTGTCTAAGGCGGTTAGTGTAGAGGGCATCAGCGTAAGTGGTACCGCAGCAGGTAACTACACCTTTAACACGGTTGCGAGTACCACAGCCGTCATTCGTCCGGCTACGTTGGTGGTGACTGCCGCAGCGACGAACAAGACCTACGACCGTGATACTGCAGCAGCCGTGACGCTGTCGAATAACGCGATCAGTGGTGATGACGTGACACTGGCCTATGCTGCGGCAAGCTTCTCTGATGCGAATGCAGCAAACGGCAAGACTGTCACAGTATCGGGATTAAGTCTTGCGGGCACTGCCTCAGGTAATTACACACTCAACGGTGTTAGTGCTGTAACCGCCCAGGCTGATATCACCAAAATTGGCCTGACGATTGCCGCCACTGACGATACGAAGGTGTATGGCACCACGACAACGGGGGCAGCGTTAGCTTACGCGGCAAGCGGAGCCTCGGCGGCGGTGTCCACGAATGACACCTCGCGCTTTACGGTTGCCGGTCTGTTGTTGGGTGATTCCGTTGTTGGAGTGACGCTGACTAGCCAGGGTGGGGTGGTAGGTGCAACGGTATTGGGTGGACCCTATACGATCACGCCCACTACTGCCACAGGCACCGGAATTAGCAATTATGTCATTACCTACATAAATGGTGCGATGACCGTGACGCCAGCCTCTGTGTCGGTCAGCGCGTTAGCTCAAAGTAAAACCTATGATGGAACGACGAATGCGGCTGTTACGTTGACACCAACGGGGATTATTGTCGCGGATCTGTCGAACGTTGTCGTTGGTTACACCGCAGCGAACTTCGCGAATCAGAACGTTGCTTATCAAGTAAATACGTCCACGGTAGCTACACAAGCTGTCGCCGTGACAGGCATCAATTTAACTGGAACAGCTGCTTCGAATTATGTGTTGAGCAATGCAGCTGCGACAACCGCTGCGACGATCAACCCTGCAACGCTTGTGGTAGCAGCGTCCGCACTTGATAAAGTCTACGATGCAACGGATGCAGCGACCGTTTCTCTGTCCAACAATGCCATTGCGGGCGATGTTGTAGCCGTTACCTACACGGGCGCAACATTCGCTAGTGCTGATGTTGCGTTTACTGCAGGAGCTAACCCGGCAGTCACGTCCAAGGCTGTCACCGTGGCTGGCTTAGCACTGAGTGGTGCACAACAGGGCAACTATACGTTAGGGGGTGTTACATCTGTCTCCACACAGGCAACGATCACACCTGCGCCGCTCACGATTACCGCCTCCGGCAATAACAAGGTCTACGATGGCACTGGCGCGGCAACGGTTGGGTTGTCTGTTGTAGGTCTGAAGGGTTCTGACAATGTGACGGGCGCGTATACCTCTGCGACGTTTGCAGATGCCAATGTTGGAAACAGCATCCCCGTCTCCATTGTTGGCCTCAGCATTAATGCGATCGGTAACACGAATACCAGTAACTATGTAACGAACACGACAACCTCGGCTTTTGGCAACATTACGCCTGCCGCCCTAACGGTCAGTGCGTCGGCCGCCACGATGACGTATGGCGATAGCAGCCCGGTGTATGCATACACAACTGCAGGTTGGGTCAATGCGGCCGAGCAAATGAATTCGGCCACTCTATTGACTGGGGTCACCGTATCCGCCTCGGCAACGAATGCAGGGGTCCATGTCGATAACATTATTGCTACCGGCGGCGTGGCGCGTAACTATGCCATGACCTACGTCGCGGGCACCTTGACCATCAATAAAGCGACACTGACTGCTACGTTGCAAAATGCTGCAAAGGTCATTGGCGATGTGGATCCAGCCTTTGTCTTTGCCTTTGCCGGGTTCAAAAATGGTGATACGACCGCCACGGCTAATATCGCATCACCAACAGTAAGCATTGCAGGCGGAAGTCCGGTCAGCGCAGGTGCCTACGCGATAACAGCCTCTGGGGGTAGCTCGACCAATTATGTTCTGAGCCCTGCGCATACGGGTTCGACGAGCTCTGTGTTTACCGTGATTCCTGCACAACAGCTTCTGATCACGCTTGACGCTAACGACAGCGTTGTATATGGTGCGGCAACTCCGTCGATAACCGTTTCGTCAGCTAAATACTCTACTGAAAACGGAAGTGGTGGGTATAACGTTTATTCGCTGTCAAGCCTTACGAATACGACAGGCCACACCTGGACAGGCGTTGACGCCATAAACGGCGGTCAGATTTCAACGTTCATCGTCAATACTGCTCGTACCCAATATAGTGCGGTCGGAACATATGCAACGGGACTTGCTGCCAGCGCTGGTTATTACGGTAACTATATCGTTAGCGTTAAGAATTCAAATAATGTCGCTGTCACACCTAATTATTTGACTGCTGTGTTCACGCCAGGTGTATTGACTGTTACCCCGGCACCGCTGACGATTACGGCTAACAACGATGGCAAGGTCTACGGTACAACAACGACCGCGACGAATGCAGTGTCTTATATGGGGACCTCGGCCACTGGTGGCGTCGCGAGCTTTACATCCACTGGACTGCTTGGAACGGACAGCATAACGAGCGTGTCCTTAAGTTCTGCCGGTGCAGTGGCTGCTGCCACGATTGGTGCTGGACCGTACGCAATCAATATCAGTAACGCACAAGGTGTGGGGCTTAATAATTACGCGATTACCTATTCCGCTGGTTCGTTGACCGTTGGTCAGGCGATCTTAACGATTGCCGCTGCAGCAGATTCAAAAGTGTATGGCACGACCACGACAACGAATTCCCTGGTTTATACCGGCAATGCAGTTTCTAGCGCGACGGGCTTCACGACCTCAGGCTTAGTCAACGGGGATGCGATTTATAGCCTGACCTTAACGTCGAGCGGAGCACTCACGACCGCAGTGGTGGGCGGTGGCTCTGGCTCGGCAGGCAAATACCTCATCACCCCAAGTAGTGCGGTCGGCAGCCCTAATATTGCAAGCAATTACAGCGTTGTGTATGTCGAGGGCTTGTTGACCGTGACGCCCGCCACGTTAACGGTGAGCGCTGCGAATGACACCAAAGTGTATGGTGCCACCAACACGCAGGCGGGTTTGTCGTATAGCTCTGGGGTCGTGCAAAGTAGCACCGGCTTTAGCGCTAGCGGCTTAGTGAATGGTGATGCGGTGACGGGTGTCACGCTGACAAGTAATGGCGCTCTGGCGACAGCCTCGGTTGCGGGTTCGGCTTATGCGATTACACCGAGCTTAGCGACCGGAACAGGTTTGACCAATAACTACAATATTGTTTACCAAAACGGTCTGTTGGCTGTGACGCCCAAGGCATTGACGGTAGCCGCATCCAACGCCGATATGAATTATGGAGCCTCAACGTTACCTAGTTTGGCTTACAGTGCGACAGGGTTAGTGAATGGCGATAGCATGTTGGGCGCCTTGGCGACTTCAGCCACAGCGTATTCAGGGCTGGCTGGATCTGGTTCAAACGCGGGTTCATACAACATCACGCAAGGAACCCTTTCTGCAGGCGCTAACTACACTCTAAACTTTACGCAAGCGACGTTAACCGTCTTGCCGGTTGCGCTATCTGTAGCAGCCAATGATCAAACGTCGACTTACGGCGTGGCAAAGAATTTGGGGACGACGCAAGTTACTGCAGCTGGCCTTGTAAATGGCGATACCATTTCTGGAGTGGCCCTCACTCAAAATGGAAGTGCAACGATTGCTGGCACGCTGAACGCAGGCACGTATGCAAATGCGATTAGTGTCGGGGCGATCTCTGGCATTACCTCGGGTAACTACATTCTTTCCACAGTAACGGGGACGCTGACGGTCCAGCCCGCAGCGCTTACGATTACGGCAGCCAATGTGTCGATGAGTTATGGGGCATCGAGCTTACCTAACCTGACGTACACCGCTCCAGGTTTAGTGAATGGCGATACGCTTTCCGGTGCTTTAAACACCGCTGCAACAGCCTATGTCACGGGCACCGCGGGTTCTGCTTCTAACGTGGGTGCGTACGCAATTACCCAGGGAAGTCTAACGGCGAGTGCAAACTATGCGGTGACGTTTGTTCCAGGTACGCTGACCGTAAACCCAGTTGCCTTAACGATTGCGGCGTCTTCACAATCCGTCGTGTATGGCGCTGGTACGACGCTGAGCGGAACGGCCTTCACCACAACCGGCTTGGTCAATGGTGACACTGTTTCTGCCGTGCTTGCAAAATATAACAACAGCACAACGGTCGATGTCTTGACCAACGCACGTGTTTACGCAAACGCGATTGTGTTGAGTAGTGCCAGTGGCGTTGGCCTATCAAACTACGCGCTGCAGTATGCGACCGGCGATCTGGTGGTGACGCCGGCAACGCTGACAGTGGTCGCTAATAATCAAACAATGGTCTATGGCGCTTCGAGTTTGCCGGTACTGAGTTACACGGCTACTGGTTTTGTCAATGGCGACACCGCGACGGGTGTCTTAGCGACAACGGCCACACGCTTTAACGGGACAACAGGCTCGGCATCAAGCGTTGGCAACTATGCAATCACGCAAGGCACGCTCAATGCGGGGTCTAACTACACCCTAGGTTACACGGCAGCTACCTTAGCCATTACGCCCGCATCGTTGGTCGTCACTGCGTCGACACAGTCAACGGTCTATGGCACGGCTATCGCGAATCTTGGGTCTACTGCCTTCACAACGACAGGTCTGGTCAATGGCGACGTCGTCACCGCGGCGACTTTGAAATATGCTGGTAGCGATAGCGTTGCTGTAAACGTCAATGCGGGAACCTACGCCGCAAGTATTGTGGCGAGTGCTGCAGTCGGTACGAATCTGAGTAATTATTCGCTTAGCTATGTGGGCGGCAATTTGATTGTGACGCAAGCTCCAGTCAGCATTGTGGCTGCGGCGCAGTCGATGACATACAGCGCCAACGCCTTACCGGCGTTGACCTACAGCGCAACAGGTTTAAAGAACGGTGATTCGCTTAGCGGGGCACTGACTACCGCTGCTACACCATACAGCGGCGCGGCTGGATCAGCCTCAGACGTAGGAAGCTACGCGATCACGCAAGGCACACTGACTGCTGGCGCGAATTATCTGATTGGCTATACCCCCGCAAACTTAACAGTGAATCGGGCGAATCTGACTGTGACGGCGACTGCGCAGTCGACCACGTATGGCACCTCCTACACCTTAGGGACAACGTCGTTTAGCTCAGTTGGCCTGCTGAACGGTGATTCGATTAGCTCGGTGAATTTGACGTATGCGGGTAGCACGGTAGTGCCAGGCACCACGGCTGCGAATGCCTATGCAATAAGTGCGAACAATGCTGCAGGTGTGCGTCTAAATAACTACAACGTGAGTTATCAAAGCGGTGTGTTAACGGTGAACCCTAAGCCGATTGCTGTGATCGCGAACAGTGCAACGATGGTGTATGCCGACGCGGCATTGCCTGCCTTCACTTATCAGAACGTAACAGGTCTAGTCAATGGTGATGTTGTCACGGGGTCCTTAACAACGCTCGCGACAGCTTATCGCGGTAGTGCTGGCTCAGCGTCGAATGTAGGTGCGTACGGTATTACACTAGGCAGCGTGACGGCGGGTAGCAACTATGTCATCACTTACACCCCCGCTTCGCTGACTGTGACGCCTGCCAATCTTACCGTTAGTGCTTCTAACCAGTCCACTACTTACGGAAGTCTGTTGGTCTTACCGCAAAATGGGCTGACTACGACGGGTCTAAAGAATGGTGATTATGTTGCCTCAGCGACGATCCTTTATAGCGGTAATCAAGTCGTACCGAGCACTGTCAGTGCGGGCACTTATGGCGCAGCGTTAGCCATCAATAGCGCTTCAGGTGTTGGTCTCAGTAATTATGTGGTGAGCTATACCGCAGGAACCTTAGTGGTGAATAAGGCCTTGCTGACTGTCACAGCTGTTGCCGATGCGAAATTTGTTTCTCAAACTGATTTACAAGGCAGTGCCACGAATTGTGGCGGTACGACTTGTACCGGTGGCTACGCCGGGGCAATGATTTCTGGTTTCCAGAATAGCGACAGCGTAGCAAGCGGTGCCTTAGGCGGAGCCCCGCTTGCAATTACGCGCACAAATTCTGCCGTGAACACCTTAGGTGTCTTTGGTGGAGTGCTGTTGCCAAGTGGTCTGAATCCGCAGAACTATAACGTTCAGTATGTTGCAGGGGACTATGTGATTGTTCCCGCGCAGCAGCTGCTCGTCAAAATGGACAACAACTCAACGGCTTATGGTACCGCGCCAACGTATGGCTCGGTCACAGCCGCTTATCTGAAAACTGACGGGACGATCATCAGCAGTATTCCTGTGACTGTCGCGGGCAGCACCGTGTCACTCAACGATGGCCTAGGTTCAACCGCTCAGTTTACGGCTGCGGCAATTAGCCCTGTTTTGAGTTCAAGTGGTCAGCTGAGCATCGGCAACTATTCGCTTGGCGCAACTGCTTTTGCGAAAACCGGAACAAACTTTGACTCGATGGTGGTTGTGGGTGGGCTCAATGTCACGCCTAAGCAACTCGTTTACGCAGACTTGAACATATCTGGCGTGAGTAAGGTGTACGACGGCTCCGTGGCCATGAATAATCTAACCATCAATACTCCGACCGGTATTGTCGGGGGGGATCAGATTGTTGCGACAGCGGTAGGGACCTTTGCTTCGAAAAATGTTGGCACTTCGATTCACTACAACTTGGGTGTTGTGCTCGGTGGTGCCGATCGTACAAACTATCAAGTTGTTGCGGATCCGCTCGTCAACAATGGGCTCTATGCAGGCTCTAACGGCGTGATTACGCAGCTCAACTCAGTGACGTATACGGGCCCGAACTCCGGCGGCAATTGGTCGAACCCCTCGAATTGGACAACCACCGGTACGACGGCGACTGGAGCTGTTCCAGATTTGTCGAACGTTGCAAATGTCATTATTCCCGTTGGCACGTCAGTCGTCTTTGACAACGCTGTGGCCGGGCCCGTCACGTCTAGGATCTGGAATAACGGCAATCTGAACTTCAACCTGTCGACCAACGCAACCATGTCGATGCCGATCGTGGGCGGCGGTTCGGTTGCTTTGTCTGGTGCGGGCATCATCACCATGTCAGGTACGAACGCGTATTCGGGCGGTACGATGTTGAACGCAGGTTCAAGCCTCGTGGTTGCGAATGCCTCGGCGATTGGTACCCCGAACGTCACATCGTTTGGTAGCGCTTTAAATCCTGCGTCGTTTAAAGTCTCCACCGGCGTCACCTTACCTTTCTTGAACATTACCGGCGGTACGACCCAGTTAATGTCTGACATCACCACAGTCGGGACGCAGTCTTATGCCAACTTGATCGTGGCAGCAACCGGTTCTGGTACGACAACGCTGGCGAGCAACAACGCCAATATCGTGTTCAACGGTTTGATCGATAGCGCCAACGCTAAAGCGCAATCGCTGACGGTCACCGCAGGGACGGGTAGTGTCTTGTTGGGCGACAGTATCGGCTCGGTTGCGCGCTTGAGTCGTGTCATTGTGACCGGCCGCGTGATCGATATCTTGGCGGATATCCTGACGGCCGATACGCAGACCTATAACGGTTCAGTGTTTATTGGCGATGCAAGTTATGTTGGTAAAACGCCAAAAGTCGGTTTCTTGTTTAACAGTCGAGCATATTATTTTGAATACTCAACAGCTGGGGTCACCAGCACAATTAGCTACTTGAATCGCAATCCAATCTTCGTGCGTACGTTGATCTCTGAAGATCCGAGCGTGACCTTTAACGGTTCGGTTAACGACCTAGTGACAGCGACCCATACCCTCTTGGTCGGGGCGATCGCTACGGATAGTTCAGCGGCCCAAAGTAACGCTACAAGTGTGACCTTTGCAGCCCCAGTGGGTGCCTTGTCACCGCTTTACAGCTTGAACGCGCAAACAGTGGTTAACGCGGCTCGTCCAGATCTGGCCGCGAGCTATGTGGGCTCGATTGCGGTGACAGGCGGCGTTGAAACCTTTGCAAGTCAGACTTATCGCGCAAGCGTGATGACAGCGCGGGCTGCTACGCAACCTGGCAATGTCGTCTTCTCGGTGTATGACCCCACGGCAACCGTGAACTATTACTTGCCGCTGCAAAGTAACGGACAAATGAATCTGCAAAACCCAAATAGCGTCGATACGCTGACGATTAACGCGTCGAATAATTACCTGAGTGCCGCGAACTCGACTGGTACGAATAACTGGGGTACCCGCTTTGTGCAAGGCAACGCTTTCAATTATCTGCCGCCCATTTTTGCAGCCGCACCTGCGCCCCAGGCTTTTGTGCCGGCTGCTCCGGTGATTGCTCCAAGCCGGCCTTCTTTCGTTCCTCCGTTCGTGCCACCGCAATTGGGGACCAACCTGAATGTACCTGCGTTTTCTGGCGGGGCATTACAACAGGCGTTGCAATCCTATCTTAATGCGCCTGCGCCTGAGATGTTGGTGGCCGAGGCTCCGCAAACGGTGTCGACACTCGTTGGAAATGTGACAGTCGAGCAAACCGCTGTGACGGAGTCGGGTCGTATCGATGATTCTGCGACCTCTGCACGAAGTGGCGCGTCGACGACAGAGCTTGCAGATAGTCGAGCAGGAACGGGTGTTGGGCGCGCTCAAACTGGCCGCGCGAGGGTGATCGAGATCCTGCATGATGTGGTGTTGAGTAATGGTGCAGCGACCTTCACTTCCGTGTCGACCGAAAATAGTTTTTCGTTGACACTTCCCGAGGGCTTGGTGCTGGTGCCCACGTGGTCGCGTGGGACGGATCAGGCAGGCCAGAGTGACGTGAAGCCTAGACCGTTGAGTTTGTCTCAAGTGTTGAATGCAATCGCCGAGGGTGGGTCGAGCGACGGCAATCGCGCCTCGTCCTCGGGGGCGACAGTCGAGGCGCTTAGGATGGTTATGGCGGATGGCTCGCCATTGCCTGATTGGGTTGTGTTTGATCCTGTAACAAAAACCTTGTCTGCGCGGGATATTCCTGAGGGGACTGAGCCTCTGAAAGTTAAGCTGCAAGCGTTGAACGGTGGCGCAGTGTTGGGTGAAGCTGAGATTACGATCAACACCAACGGCTCCTGAGTATGCAGCCTTTAATTTCCGAGCGGCGTTCTTATGAGCAACGTGAGGTGAGGGTGCGATCATCGACAATCGTGTGGGTGTTGCGTTTTCTTGCAGTTGCCGGTATCCATGGCTTGGCGGTCCTGGCCCTTTGGCTCTTGAGTGATTGGCGGCCATTTAATAGTCAAGAGCCACTAATGATTGAACTGATGAGCTCTAGCGCTGAAGTCTCGCACGAGGTCTTTACAGATTCGCCCGAGGCTGCCGCTGAGCCAAGCTTCACTCCGCCGGTGATCAGTAGCCAGGCGCCGCCAACTGCTCAAGCCGAGGCAGCTGCTCAATTGCCGGCAACGGTGGCACTTAAGCCGTTTGAAGTGGAGCAGGAGCAGGCTATACCTTCACTGAGCCCAAGCTTGAGCCCTACGTTGCTCGATTATCGTTTAGGCGAGCCCGCTGCAGTCAAGGAAAAGACTGAGACGGTCAATCCAGGCAGGTCAATTTCTCAGGCGCACGCAGTGCCGACTCCACCGTCAGCCAAACCCAGCCCGGCTCCGCCCCAGCCGACCGCGCTGGCCGCTGCTCCCATGGTTGCTCCGGATGTCGGTCCGAGAGCGACAAGCAGCCCCAAGCCGCCTTACCCCTTGATCGCCTTCAAAGCCAAGCAAGAAGGGCGAGTAGTGCTTGAACTTGAAGTCTTAGAGAATGGCACGGTTGGTCAGGTCAGGCTTGCGAAAAGCAGTGACTTTGATTCTCTAGATGCGTCCGCACTTGCTACCGTCAAAAAATGGAAATATTCACCTGCACAAAAAAACGGACAAATCGTCAAGCAGTGGATTCGAGTGTCGATTTTGTTTGAGGTGAAAGCGCGCTAAGCGTCGTTCACACTTTGTTTAAGCTGCTCTCTGCGCTCAGCGGCTACTTTTTTAACATACTCGGTTGGTCGGGCGAGCTGATAACATGACCAAGCCAGGCTCGGCAGATATTCCTGCTAAGTCTTAATTGGAGTGACATGATGAGTGCAAATCAGCCAGCCAATCTTACGGGTCAACAAGCCTTGCGTCAGCAAGTGGGTGACCGTTTTTATGCCGATTGGAAGAGTAACGATCACAGGGCTAGACGCCTCTTATCTGAGTTCATCGGCACCTCAGGTTTGACGTTTGTTTTGTCTGGTGGTGCAGCGATTCTGGCTGGGTACGGTGGCGCCACACTAGCCCCGTACCAATTTGCATTCATTTTGTCGACGGTGGCGGCGCTGTGGCTGGTCGCTGCCGTGTATTTCCTTGGCGATATTTCGTCGCACTTTAATCCGGCGATAACGCTGGGCTTTTGTCTGCGTGGGGATATTGGAGTGCCCATGGCTGTGTGTTACATCGTTGTACAGATGATTGCGGCTGCCACGGGATCGTGCGTTGCTGCGTACCTGCTCGGCACGGGTGGAAATTTGGCTGCCACGACACCGCAACCGGGGATGTTGTACCAAGCGGTTATTTTTGAAGCGATTCTGACCTTTGGTATGGTGTTGCTGGTTTTAGGGATGACAAATGGTCCGAAGCTAGACAGCAGCTCAGTGCCATTGGCGGTCGGCGCCTATGTGATGGCGATGGGCACGATGGGAGGACCTTTTGATGGTGTGGCATTTAACCCCGCCCGCGCGTTTGGTCCAGATTTTGCACGTGGTGATCTCTCAACCTATTGGGTATATCTCTGCGGTTCGTTGATTGGTGTGTTGGTGGCTGTGGCGGTTGCCCGTGTTTTGCGCGGTCCAGCAAAGGCGTCTGAGGCCAATGCAGCAATGGGAAATCCACTACAGAAATAGAAATGCAACCTGCGCTCAATTGTAAAAGAGTGCAACAGTTGACCCGAACTTATTTATTTTTTTCTCGAAATGATTCAGACTGCTCGCTGTAGGTGATGTTGTCTACAGCTTTCAGGGGTAGTCAGTGAGTACATTCAACTCTCTCTTATATGCGACAAGACTGGTCGACGCGGGTGTGCCGCGTGACCAGGCGGAAGTCCACGCGCTTGTTCTGCAAAGCGTCCATGATGAAGAGCATAAACAGTATGCGACCAAGGCAGA
>B570J29032_109958086_pt1 | contig 11512 bp, 8 predicted proteins | sample LakMenEpi16Nov12_FD_29032 | JGI IMG/M metagenome (IMG submission 29032)
GCGATGCCAAGCATCGAGAAGGTAAGGCTTGTTAGCAGTGGAACAGAAGCCACGATGAGTGCTATACGCTTGGCACGCGGGGCCACAGGTCGCGACAAGATCGTCAAGTTCTCGGGCAACTATCATGGGCATGCCGATAGCCTGTTGGTCGCTGCGGGAAGTTCAGCCGCTAACTTGGGTGTTCCCGATTCGCCAGGGGTAACCGTTGGCACAAGCCGAGACACTTGCGTGCTGCCCTTTAACAACGCGCACGCGCTGGAGTCGCTGTTTGCCGACCATGGTTCGAGGATCGCTGCGATTATCATGGAGCCAATCGTCGGTAACATGGGCTGTGTGCCGCCTGGAGAAGGATTCTTGCAAACCGCCCGCAGGCTTTGTGATCAACATGGTTCGGTGTTAATTTTTGATGAGGTCATGACGGGATTTCGAGTCGCTTTGGGAGGCGCTCAGTCGCTGTACGGAGTGCGCCCAGATCTCACGACGCTTGGAAAGATTGTTGGTGGTGGCATGCCGCTGGGCGTCTACGGAGGACGCACTGATTTGATGGATCAGATATTGCCTGCAGGCAAAGTATTTCAAGCTGGTACCTTGAGCGGAAATCCTGTAGCCACTGCCGCAGGAATCAAGACGCTTGAGCTACTACGTGACGAAAATCCCTACGAAAATTTGAATACATTGTCGGCACGATTGGCCGATGGACTGTTGGCCGCCGCACAGTCCGCAGGTCTGGACGCTCAAATGCAGCGAGTGGGCAGTATGATGACTCTATTTTTTAACTCACAGCCGATTGCCGACTGGGATCAAGCGGCCAAGTGCGATCGCGCCCTGTTTGGAAAGTACTTTTGGGGACTGATTCATCACGCAGTGTACATGCCATGCAGCCAGTTTGAAGCTCTTTTTGTTTCTGCGACTCACACGCCCGAGTTAATCGAGGAGACGATCGCTGCGGCTGAACGGGTACTGCAGCAACTGGCTAAGTAGAAAGATTTTGACAAACCACGCTTCTCTAAATCGTGTTTTCGCAAATGTAGGTTTGTTAATTAGCCTGTGACAGTGCGGCTTGTTGACGCGCTTCGCTTTGTCGGTGGATTTTGCGATTGGGCTGTTACGACAATAGCGCTAGATTCTATACTGTACGAACCTTTGGCGACGATACATATTGTCGCAGTACATGAGGTTTCTTGGTTTAACTCCTTTCTGACACGATAGCTATGTCAAAGAAACAAACGTCGGCGGCCAGTTCTGCGACCACAATGGAGAATTTCACCTACGATGATGGCATCGTCAGGATGTTTGTTACGGCAACGATTCTTTGGGGATTCGTCGGTACGCTGGCCGGGTTGATTGTTGCCGTCCTGCTGTTGTTGCCCTGGCTAACTGAGGGACTGCCGTGGTTGAGCTTCGGTCGACTGCGACCGCTGCACACCAACGCTGCCATTTTTGCGTTTGCTGGCAATGCGATCTTTGCAGCTATGTACTATAGCACTCAGCGACTCTGCAAGGCCCGGATGTGGAGCGATCTACTGGGGCGAATGCACTTCTGGGGATGGCAGGCGATCATCGTGGCCGCTGCCGTGACACTGCCTTTGGGGATCACTCAGGGCAAGGAATATGCCGAACTGGAGTGGCCAATTGATATCGCCATTGCCGTTGTTTGGCTGGTGATTTTTGGCGGAAATTTCCTGATGACGCTCATTCACCGGCGTGAGCGCCACATGTATGTCGCATTGTGGTTCTACATCGCCACGATCGTGACGGTGGCTCTGCTGCATGTGTTCAATAGCTTGGTCTTGCCGATGGGTTTGTGGGACAGCTATTCGGTTTACGCTGGAGTCCAAGACGCCTTTATGCAATGGTGGTATGGCCACAACGCCGTAGCCTTTTTCCTGACGACGCCATTTCTAGGGTTGATGTATTATTTTCTGCCGAAAGCTGCCGAGCGGCCCGTGTTTAGTTACAAGCTGAGCATTATCCACTTCTGGTCTTTGGTCTTCATCTACATATGGGCAGGGCCGCACCATTTGCATTACACGGCGCTACCGGAATGGGCCAGCACGCTAGGTATGATTTTCAGTTTGATGCTCTGGATGCCCAGTTGGGGTGGCATGATCAATGGTCTGCTAACGCTGCGAGGTGCCTGGCACAAAGTGGCAGCCGACCCGATTCTGAAATTCTTTGTTGTTGGCATTACCTTTTATGGCATGTCTACTTTTGAAGGTCCTTTGTTGTCGATCAAGAGCGTGAACTCGCTTAGTCACAATACGGACTGGACAATTGCCCACGTTCACTCAGGCGCGCTAGGCTGGAACGGCTTCATGGCGTTTGGAATGATCTACTGGTTACTGCCAAGGCTCTATCAGACCAAGCTTCATAGTCAGAAGCTGATGGAGTTGCATTTCTGGTTGGGTACTATCGGGATTCTGGTTTATATCATTCCGATCTACGCTGCCGGCCTGATGCAAGGACTTATGTGGCGAGCCATCGATCCATCCACTGGGCAATTGATGTATCCTGATTTTATCGAGACCACTCAAAAGATCGTTCCGCTATGGTGGATTCGTGTGCTTGGTGGAGCCATGTATGTTGTTGGCACAGTGCTGTTAGCCTATAACGCCCTGATGACTTGGTTGGCTCGACCCGCTAAGTACGAGGAGCCGGTTCATTCCGCTCCACGCCTGTCCGCCGGTTATCAGGATCCACCGCCACCGGCCAGCGATCTGGAAGGCGCACCAGTGTTGGGCTGGGGTATCGCCCTGGACGCATGGTGCAAGTTGGCTTGGCACCGAACTTGGGAGCGTCTGCCGGTGAAGTTCACTGTGATGACCACCTTGGCTGTCGTAATCGCCACGCTGTTTGAAGTGGTTCCCACGTTCTTGATTCGCAGCAATATTCCGACCATCGCCACAGTCCAGCCCTACACGCCTTTGGAGCTAGCTGGCCGAGAGCTGTACATTGCTGAAGGCTGCTACAATTGCCACTCGCAGCAGATCCGACCTTTGGTTGCTGAAGTGAAACGGTACGGCGAGTACAGCAAGGCGGGCGAGTTTATCTACGACCATCCGTTCCAGTGGGGAAGCCGTCGAATTGGCCCCGATTTGGCTCGTGAAGGTGGCCGGCAAAGCAACTTCTGGCACTGGACCCACTTCGAAGATCCTGAGCAGGTGTCACCTGGGTCGGTCATGCCCAAATATGTTCATTTGGTTCAGTCTGACTTGAACTTTAAGCGGATTCCCGCCATCGTAAAGACGGCGCATTTGCTTGGTGCCGACTATCCAGAGGATGTGCTTAGCAACTGCGAACAAATGGCCCGTGATCAGGCCATGAAGATCAACGCGGACATCGTCAGCCAAGGCGGACCTGCCAATGTGTACGAAAAGCAAGCCGTCGCGTTGATTGCCTACTTACAGCGAATGGGGACCGACTTGAATCGAACGCCTGAACCGCCGGCCGATAGCGCGCAACCACCAGCTCCGACTGCAGAAGTTGCGACGAATCAATAGAATCGAAGCTTGAGGCAAGTTTCTCGAACCTGACTACAAACCATATTTAGAAATCGGAAATCGGTCATGTTAAAAGATGTTGTAAGCTGGCTGGACTATTCCAACTTCGCCCAAGCCGCTTTGCTACTGTTTGTAACCACATTCGCCATGATTTTGTTTGGCACTTTTCGACTCAGCCGAGCCTCGGTTGACAAGTTTGCCTCAATTCCTTTGAACGACGACCAGGTAATGGACCCACGCAATGGAAAATAATACTCTGACGGATCATGCCTACGATGGCATTCAAGAATATGACAACCCACTACCCGCTTGGTGGACCTATCTCTTTATAGGTACCATTATTTTTAGTGTTGGATATGTCATGTGGTATCACACCGGTGCTCCAGGTCGCGATCTGGCGACTCAGTACGAAATGGCTTCCGCTGAAAACACTCGGCTTCAGTTTGGAAAAATCGGAGACCTGACTGGCGACGAACCTACTCTGATGAAGTATGCTAACAAAGAAGAGTGGTTGAAGGTTGGGGCAGGAGTTTTCAAGACCAATTGTATTTCCTGCCATGGTCGCGAGGGTGAAGGAAACGTTGGTCCCAATCTAACCGACGAACACTTCAAATATGTTCGTAAACCTGAAGACGTTTATAAGGTGATCGCTGAGGGTGCTGGAAAAGGTGCTATGCCAGCATGGGGCAATCGAATGCATCCCAACGAAGTGGTTTTGGTATCCAGTTACATTATTTCACTTCGCGGCAAAAATGTGACAGGCAAGGGTCCCGATGGCAATCAGATTGCCCCTTGGCCAGCACCGCCGCCAGAAGAACCTGAAACAAACCAGGCCAAGTGAGCTTGACTCGAGCAAGTAACAATGTTTAATGGTGAACAGCCTGGCGACGGGCTAAAAGATGTTACCAACCTGCGTGCACAAATTCAACAGCCTGCTTCAGAGCATGGTCACGAGGCGCTGTTGCCTGCTCCAGAACATGTGCTATCTACGTTAGAGCGAGATGGCTCACGAAGATGGCTATACCCGAAACTTGCCACCGGCGCTTGGTGGAATCGACGTCGCGTAGTCGCCTACCTACTGATGATAGTTTTTGTGTTGGTGCCTCACTTGAAAGTGGGAGGTCGACCACTTTTGCGACTGGACATTGTCAGTCGCGAATTCACGTTCTTTGGTCAGACGTTCTATCCAACTGATACGCTTCTGCTGGCATTGATCATTCTGTCCGTGCTGATTTCGATCGTATTTATCACTGCGGTCACAGGCCGAGCCTGGTGTGGATGGGCGTGCCCACAAACCGTTTACATGGAATTCCTATTTCGTCCCATCGATCGATTGTTCGAGGGAACTCGGGGAAAGGGAGGGCAAGCTAAACATAAGCTGACTTTTCCGATGCAATTGGCGCGGCTGTTAGTTTATCTACTGATTAGCATGTTCCTGGCACATACTTTCTTGGCCTATTTTGTCGGCCCTGAAAAATTGTCGGACTGGATTCTGCACAGCACTCCTTGGCAGCATCCCGCCGCCTTTCTGGTGATGGCAGCCACCACCGGGCTGATGACGTTTGATTTCTACTTCTTTCGTGAGCAGACCTGCTTGATCGCTTGTCCGTACGGGCGCTTCCAATCGGTCATGTTGGACCGTCAGTCGTTGATCGTGGCCTATGATTACAATCGTGGCGAACCTCGCGCTAAGGGCAAGCGGCGCGAAGGAGAGCATAAGGGACACTGTGTCGATTGCAATCAGTGTGTCGTTGTCTGTCCAACTGGAATCGATATTCGCAAGGGCCTCCAGATGGAGTGTATCAATTGCACTCAGTGCATCGACGCCTGCGATGATGTCATGCACAAAATTGGCTTGCCACCAGGTTTGATTCGATTCACTTCTCAGGCAACTTTGGAGAAACAGCCGAAGAAGATGCTGCGGGCCAGAACGATCCTTTATCCACTACTGCTGGTCGTTGTGCTGATTGGCTTTGTGGTTGCACTTGGAAAGAACAGCGGGTTTACAGCCAACATCGTACGCGGCAAAGGCAATCCGTTTACACTAGTCGAACCTGCTGATGTGCTGAATCGTTTTAACTTAAAGCTGACCAACCGCACCGGAAACTCGCAAACTTATTCGCTTAGCGTTGTCAGTCCACCTGAAGCTCAAGTAGAGGCGGTCGACGATAGCCAATTGACCATTGAACCTAGGAAACTAGGTTCCGCCGATATTCGCATCGTTTTTCCTCGCGGTGTTACGAAAGGGCAAGGCAATGTTCCGGCTGTGGTGCGCATTTCGGATGCCAGCGGACTGCATCGCGATGTCGAATTTAAATTATTAGGACCTCGGGACTAAGCCCCCAGGTCGATTTGCTCGGGCCGCAAGGAGAATAATCATCAACTTCCCTCAGTCAAACCTGACTACTACGCAATCGACATCAACCAGCGATGGTGCTGAAAGGCGAGCGAAACGATTTTGGATCAGCCTGATCGTGGGACTGCTGGGTCTTCAAGTTGTGGCAGGTATTGCAACGGTCTATTTGGCGACAAGCGATCCAACCGTTGCCGTTATTCCTAACTACTACCAGGCTGGATTAGATTGGGACGTCAAACGCCGAAGTCTTAATCAGTTTCAAGCACTTGGCTGGCAATGTGAAGTTCAAATCGATTCGGTTGACACGCAGCTTCAGCAGCGGATAGTTACGGTCTTAGTCCGAGACCGTGGTGGGTTGCCAGTAGCCGACTTGCGAGTAACGGCCAAGGTTTATCATCACGCTCGCGGTACCGATGTTCATCAATTGATTTTGGATCAGACTCAGCCGGGCCATTACGTGGCCATCGCCCGGTTGACTCAGGCTGGACTGTGGCAATTTGACTTATGTTTAGAAGGCGACCATGGACTAGCCGAACAACCGATGACGGTTGACGTTCAAAGTCAAGGAATGACCGTGGCTAACACCAAGGATGCCGTGGCTGCAAGAACAGCAGTTAGCCCCAAGAGAACCGTGAGACCTGATCGTACTTAGTAGAATTATAGGCGTTGCAGCATGTGGATTCTTGTCAGTGCAGTTGTTACAGCCAGTTTCCTGGGCAGCCTGCACTGCGTGGGAATGTGCGGTCCTTTAGCGATATGGGCGGCTGGAGCGGACCAGCACCATGGGAACCGCACGTTGCGTCTACCTGTAGCTCTCTATCATTTGGGCCGAATGATTACGTACGCGTTGGCTGGGATGATGGCTGGTATTGTCGGTCAACTGCTGGACCTGGGCGGCAGCGCTATGGGCATTCAGTTGTTGGCGGCGCGTGTGGTAGGTAGCCTGATGATTGGCATTGGAGTCGTAGCCCTTTACCGTACGACCGCAGCTTGGCTGCGTCGCACCGGTTACTTTCAGCGGCGATTGTCCCGGATCAAGTCAAGCGATTCCCTAAGTCAACTTCCCGTAAGCGGTACGGCAGACACCGATTACAAGGCTCCGCGGCCTTCCTGGCTGACCGCACAGTTTATTCGACTTAGACCTTTTGTCTTTTCCTTGCCCCTGCCAGCTCGCGGACTAGTTACAGGACTGCTAACTGCATTGTTGCCCTGTGGCTGGCTTTATCTATTTGCCCTGCTGGCCGCAAGTTCCGGCAGCGCTTGGACCGGTGCTGTCGTGATGTTAGCTTTTTGGCTCGGCAGCGTGCCTGCTCTGGTTGCCGTAGTGGCTGGCACGCGGTTGTTGGCAACACCCCTGCGCAGTGTCGTGCCGGTGGCCGCATCGGTCTTGTTGGTTATAGCCGGATTGCATACAGCGTCAGGCCGAGGATTTGCAGAGCTTGGCAAGGTAAAGTTGGTTTCAGAGGATTTGGCCGAGCATCTACGGACTGGGCATCAGTCCAATACACTGGATGCCCAGCAAGTTCAAGCCGACATTCAGCGACTTGTATCCACGCCGCTGCCCTGCTGCCAAAAAAACACTGCATCCATCAGCCCTGAAACGAATGCTCCTGGCTTATCGCGACCATCGGAGAAGCCATGAGTATCGCCGAAAGAAATCTGGTAGGCGGCTCTACGACTTCAAACACGCGGCATGATTCACGTTTGAAAGCCCAGCCATGGAGTGCGGCGGTAGGTCCTGCCACTTCTGCAACTGAAATGGAATCAATCCCAAGATCCCACATGCAAGCCTGTATTCATTGTGGCCTACCGACACCGGTTCCAGCCAATCACAGCCCACAGGCCCCTGTATTCTGCTGCAACGGATGTCGCGGTGCGTACGATCTGATTCAAGGTTGGGGATTGCAGGACTACTACGCAATTCGAGATCAAGTGTCGGTTGGCGGTCCGAACATGACCGTTGGAACTAGTGGCAACTATCAACAGTTTGATTCGCCCGAATTCCTAGGTCCATCAACGCCTACCGCGACCGTTGATGGTTGTGTCACGACACAAATGGCAGTGCAGGGGCTTCATTGTGCTGCGTGCAGTTGGTTGATTGAACGGGCTCTGACCAATCAGACTGGGATGCAGTCGGCACGAGTCAAGTTAAGCGATCATACCTTGAGTTTGATCTATGATCCTAATCAGTTGCAGCTTAGCGGCATTGCCAAGCTGTTGGATCGTTTGGGGTACCAATTATTGCCCTTGGACGGTACTCGCCAGAATCACTTGCGATCAGAGAATCGGCGTCTGCTGATCAAGATTGCAATCGCAGCTTTTTTGGCGGCAAACGCGATGTGGATTGCAGTCGCTCTTTATGCAGGGCAATTCAGCGGTGTGGCTGCGGAGCACAAGTACTTTTTTGAGTTGATGGGCATGTTTTTGGGGGCGGCAGCGGTTCTAGGGCCCGGGCGTACTTTCTTGACCGGTGCGGTCGCCGCAGTTAGGACTCGAACTCCACACATGGACTTACCGATCGGTTTAGCGCTAGGCATCGGTACGTTAGTTGGCTTGTGGAACGCGGTCAATGGAGTTGGACATGTCTATTTCGACGGCTTGTCGATGTTGGTATTCCTACTTTTGGTCGGTCGATGGATGCAGTTTCGCCAACAACATCAAGCCGCAAAATCCGTTGATTTGATGCTGCGCATCACTCCAAAACATGCGCATTTGATTCAAGCCGATGGAGGAACCGTGCCGGTGCTGGTCGAGCGATTGAAAGAGGGCGATTCGATTCAAATAGCAGCGGGGGATGGCTTACCTGCCGATGGAATGGTCGTAAGCGGAACCAGTCGACTGAATCGGTCTCTGCTGACCGGGGAGAGCTGGCCCGTTAGCGTGCAGCCCGGGGATTGGGTGGAAGCTGGAACGATCAATGTGGGCTCGCCGCTGGTTGTTCAGGTTGCGGCCACAGGCAAGTCCAGTCGCATTGGAAAAGTCATGCAGGCCGTTGAATTGGCTGCCGCCCAAAAGACTCCACTGGTTCAATTGGCCGATCGCATTGGCGGTTATTTTGTAGTTCTAGTCATGTTGCTATCGCTACTAACGTTCTTCCTGTGGCTGCCTGAGTCGATGGACGACGCCGTGAACTTTGCGACCGCCATGTTGATCGTGGCATGCCCATGCGCGTTGGCTCTGGCCACACCACTGGCTATAGCCGTTGGAATTGGACGTGCTGCCCGCGCGCAAATCCTGGTCCGTGACGGCTGCGTGCTTCAACGTCTGGCCAAGCCCGGCAAGCTATGGCTGGATAAGACAGGAACTCTTACCGAAGGTCGCCAGCATGCAAAATGGGTTTGGGGAAACTTGCCGGCCTTGCAACTGGCGGCTGCAGTCGAGCGACAATGCCAACACCCAATTGCGCGAGCTATAGTCACCGCTGCGGAAACATACGACCAGGAACCTGAACGTGAGGCTGATCGTGTTCAAGTAGTTACCGGAGGTGTGATGGGATCGGTCGATCAACATCAAGTATTGATTGGAAACGAAGCCTGTTTAACCGCTCATGGAATCTACCTTGATGACTCCCAGCACGATTTCGCTGCTCAGTTGATCCAAGCAGGAGAAAGTCCGATACTGGTCGCCGTCGATGGAATGGTGGCTGGATTGATTGGAATTTGCGATCCCATCCGCCAGCAAGCGACTGAGTTCATTCAGCAGGCCAGAAGTCTTGGATGGTCGATAGGCATGCTCTCGGGCGATCACCAACAAATCGCCATGCGCGTTGGACAGCAGATCGGATTAGCGCCAGAAGACTGCCACGGTGGAGTCACTCCCGAAGGGAAATTGGCAACGATCGAGCGGTCGTTGGGCCGATACGCTACAGTTGCCATGGTAGGCGATGGGGCCAACGATGCGGCTGCACTAGCGGCTGCTGACGTGGGGATCGCTGTTCGAGGCGGCGCGGAAGTCAGTTTGCTGGCGGCTCCAGTTTTTATGGCATCCAATCGCTTGATGAATCTGGTGCTGTTGCTTCAAGGTTGTCGTAAAACTACTAGGATTATTTATACTAACTTCGCAGTGTCACTAACTTATAATTTGATCGCTGTGGCTCTGACGCTGACCGGTTGGATCAGTCCGCTGCTGGCAGCAATCATCATGCCAGTCAGTTCGGCAACTGTGCTAGGACTGACCTTTGCAATTCCCAGCTTTTCGACCAATGTATCCGACGAATATGCCTTGCGGGGAAAAAGTTTATGAGCGTTCTCTACGTTGCACTACCAATTGCCTTGCTATTGGGTGGCTCCGCGCTTTTGGCCTGCATCTATTGCATTCGACAGGGCCAATACGACGACTTGGATACACCCGCCGTTCGCATTTTGATCGATGATCCTAAACGACCTGTGACGGCAACTAATACTCAAGATAATTCCAAAGATTTGACTGAAAGCCTAACATGAAAAATCGATTTTTTATTCTCAGTATCTTTCTGCTGTTGCCACTGGCTGCCTGTAATCGAAGCGTTCCCCCTGCCGAATTCGAACCAAATCGAGTGTTTGCGTACGTCTCGGAAGTGAAAATTGAGTACCCCATGCAGCAAGCCCTATCCGAAGCACAAGTCGCATTGGGTGAGTACTTCGGAACACCGGACCATCCGAAGTTGCCTAACTTTCTGGACACTGATCAATCGACTCTTGTGGATCTGAAGAACCTTGAGGCAGCATCAGGTGACCCACAACAAGCTGGTCGTGGCCTGTATCGCAAACACTGTGTAGCCTGCCACGGAATCACGGGGAATGGTCGTGGAGTCAATGCGACTCAAGGCGATGTTTATCCTCGCGATTTTCGCATGGGCAAGTTTAAGTTCAAGACGACAGCTCGCGGAGCAAAACCACTGCGAGATGATCTATTCCATACGATTCGCAATGGAATTGCCGGTACTTCGATGGCCAAAATCAACGAACTTAGCGACGCCGATGTGCAGACTCTGGTGGATTACGTGATCTATCTTTCTTGGCGCGGTGACGTCGAACGCAGACTACTGCTTGCGGCCGAAGAGATTGAGTTCGAATCGGAAGATCAAGAATCGCTACGTAATCTTTATGCGCCTGGTACCAAGTTATTCGAAGAGCAGCAGGTGGTTTTGGTCAAAGATAGCATCACTGAGGTTGCTGACGAATGGTTATCGGCCACCGAAAGCATCAAAGAAATTCCTGCTGCTGGTGATATTCCTGTTGAAGCCACATTGGAGGAGCTGTTGGCGGCCGCCGGCAGCAGTCAACCCTCGCCGCTAAAAGCATCTTTGGATCGCGGTCGTGAACTCTTCATTTCAGAAACGGCAAGCTGTGCCAAGTGTCATGGGCCTCTAGGTCACGGGGATGGTCAAAATCAAGACTATGATGATTGGACTAAGGAATGGACCAAGAATATCAACATTGATCCGACCGACGACGAGCAAATTCTTCCCTTTCAGGTTCGTGGTGCCCTGCCGCCGCGACAGATCAAACCCCGCGACTTGCGCGAAGGGATCTACCGAGGCGGTGCCGATCCGAAGAATTTGTACCATCGCATCGCCAACGGCATCGAAGGAACTCCCATGCCGGCAGCCGAGGGTGTGTTGCAGCCGGAAGATATTTGGCATTTGGTTAATTATGTTAGATCCTTGGCGACACCT
>B570J29032_109958085_pt1 | contig 11497 bp, 7 predicted proteins | sample LakMenEpi16Nov12_FD_29032 | JGI IMG/M metagenome (IMG submission 29032)
CCCCCCTTCTATTCGTAGTTAGTTCGCAGGCCACAGGTTCCATTCGGGGAAATGGTCTGGCTCCTACTGTCGGTCTAATACACTGGTGGGGCCGATGGGTCCACTCAGGATTCTATTATATTACTCTATTTGCTCTGTTGCGTGATGCTAGGCTTCGTGAACCAAATGTTCCAGAAGTACCAGAGAAGCGTGCTGCTTCCTTTTCTGCTTCCAAACGAATGCGCTCTTGTTCCTTAACATCTTGTTGGAAAGTAGACTTGATAAGACTTTCTTGAGCAGTAACTGGTTTAACAGCCTGTCCTGTGCTAATTTCAGTCAACTTCTGTAGAGGGACTGCGCCCTTTGCGACTGTACCAAAGTTTGTAAGTGATGTACCATAGTCAAAACCTCTTGCAGCAATATCTGCAGCAAGTGTATTTTCAATAGTAATACCTTGTGACTTAGCAGCAGATAGTACGCTAACTTCTCTGATTTGCTTCTGTAGGTCATCTGCACCACGCTTGCCAAGAAGAAGTGCTTTAGCGATAGATGTTCTATCTATTCCTGGAGCAACTACTTGCAGGTCTTTCTTAAGGGCATCTGGTGCATTATCAATAGTCATGAAGACATCATTTACTAGGTTAAGTACTGCAGCAACCGACTTGCCCGTCCCTAGTACTTCGCCAAGAATCTCTTGAGTTGCTAAATCTCCTAAACCAACTTCACGTAGTTTATCACCAAGTGTTGATTCTGATTTGAAGAACTCTGCAATGGTTGGTACGTCAATTGCTTCACCTTGTGCAAGGCGGTCTTGAAGAGCAAATACACCAGCAAAACGCTTAGTAAATGGTTCTAGTTCTGGCTTATTACGTGCATCCTGTAAAGCAAGATTAAGCGACTCATCAATAGTTGAACCACTTTTGTAGTAACTAGATACAACTTTAAACAAAGCATTAGCCCATGGTTGTGACATTTCTTTTGCACCAAAGAACAATGCAAGGGTATTTTTAAAAGTATCTGGGGCAAGCGTTCTTTCGCTGCCAGTTTCCATGCCAGTTGCGCCTGGGTTTACAAGTGTGTTAGTCCAGCCTGCAACATTGTCCCAAGTCCAGTTACCAGCCTCTGTAGGCTTTGCTGGCATCTTGTAAGTCTTTGATACTGGGTCATACACGAATGCTGGAGGAGTGCCAATTGGACGTGCTGGCGTAGTGGTTTTTGTCCCAATAATAGCGGTAGTCTTGTCGCTATACGTAACAGTAAATGTACCATCACCATTGTCTACGCGAGAGATTTCTGTTTTACCAGTAGGTGTTGAAAACTTTTTGCTAATAACAGCAGCGCTTGGCTGAGTTACTTTTCCAGTTGCTGCATTAAAGTAATCACCAATACTACCACCATATTCATCAACAAATGACTGTGCTAATGCTTTAGCATTATCGTATGCTGCTTGTTGTTCAGGCGTTCTTGTTGTAGTTGATGCAGTTCCAGAAACTCCAGGCTTAAGTCCTGTGCCAGAAATAAGATTGCCCTGTGCATCATATGTGTTTCCATATGCTGTTGAGCGTTCAGTTGGAATCGGTGTTCCAATAGGAAATATTTCTTTGAAGGTTCCGACGCCACCTGCTTCGGTACGAACAAATTTAATTTGTGCTCCAGCGGCCTTACCTTCTTGTGTTAACTCAGGCTTTGGTTGCGCTTTATAGGCTTCAGTAATACGAGCATTTGCCTCTTGTCTAGTTTCCCCAGGCAATCTATTATCAATATTAGCACCCACTGATTTACCACCAGCAGCAACAACTTTTGCGGTAGCAGCATCAATCTGTGCCTGTGTCATTCCAATTATTGGCATTTAGACTCCAAATCCAAAGGCTCTTGCAAGCCCTGTTGCTGCATCACGTGCGTTCTCATTTGCTTCTTGTGTAAGGTCGTATTTAGGGTCATTCTTGGCCTTCATTAACAAGTCATAGTATGATGGCTGTTGTCCCTTGCCATCTGGACCTGCGTAGTTAAGATAAGACATTACGAATGGGTTATCCATCTTGACGGCCTTTGGGTCCATCTGCCATGTCTTTGCTAACATATTGATAACAGGAGAAGCAATATCGTATGTAGTTAAAGTTGGGTCTTTATCAAAACGGTCTGCAAACTGTGGGTATTCCTTCTTTGCAATCTGCTGTAGTTCTACATTGTAGTCTTCAATAGTCTTATTGCCCATTGCAATTTCTTTTGCTGCAATACGCATATCATTTTCGGTAACACCAAGAAGTTGGAACGCATCTACTAATCCACGAACCTTAGCAAAAGCATCAAGTGCCTTAGCACCTAATTTAGTTTGGTCTTTGAAGTCAATCTTTGAGTAGATAAAGTTCTTGGCAAAATCAGTAGGCTTAAAGAATGATGGGAACTCTTGACGAGCAACAGATTCAATAATCTTCTTCTGTGCCTCTGCAGTTGCACCAGGTTTAATTTGAGTACGAGCAGATGTTACAATCTTTTCAATTTGATTATTCTGCTCTGTCTCAAAAGCCTTCATAAAGGCGTTGATGTCATCTGAACTTAACTTTCCTACAAAGTCAGCCTCTTTCATTGCCGCTTCAAGAAGAGCCTTGGCTGAGTTAAATGTTAGTTTAGTAACAGATGTTTGAGATGAAGACTGGGCTGTGCTTGATGGGCCACCCTTACTAGTATCTTGTGCTAAAAGACTAAGAAGAAATGGTGCGACACTAGCCAAAGTAGAAGCATCTTGTGCATCCTGATTAGGCGTTGCAGAAGTTGCTTTATTGGTACCACTACCGCCGTCAATGTCAACGTTATCTGGAATGCCGTCTTTATCTCTGTCTGCCATTAGTTAACCGCCTTCAAACTGTCGTTGTCAAAGTAATTCTTAATCAGAGTTTCTAAGTTAGGGTCCCACTGCTTCACATACTGACCAACCCACTGGTTATATCCATCACGGATAATAGCCTTGCGTGGGTCATAGTCAGGTAGTGATTGATAGAACGTAACGAAGATACTTCGTGCCTGCATGAATAACTTAGTATCTTTCCAGAACTGGTTATTCTGTTGCTTGCCCATAAACTTAGGGTCTTGAGTAATAAGAGTCAATGCTCGAGCATACTTGTAAGATGTATCTCCACTAGCAGATAGTTGATATTCATCATACCATGCTTGGCTTTGATTCTTAAATGTAGTCTCTACTAGTTGCTCTAATGGAGCCTTTAATTCTGGGTGAGCACGTAGTGTCTTACCATCAGTAATCTTAGCCTCTAGTGCATCACGAACCAGGTTGTACTGGTCCCATGTACGCTGCTTCATGCGCTCACGCTCAACTTCTTGAGGTGTTAACTTAAAGTCATTGATGTTCTTACTTGTACCTGGAAGTTTAAGATTAGGATTACTTAGAATAGAAAGAATGTTGGCTGACTGCTCTTCTGGGCTTCTACTGAGGTCAGCAGTTAATAGGCTTACTAATCCAATATCGCCTTTTTCAATTGCAGCAAGTTTTCCAACTAAATCATCATTATCTTCAAATACACGCTGGTATGCTTCATATGTTGCTGGAATACTTATGTTCTTTGAAGAACCAGTAAAAGTAATACGGTCAAGCATGAACTTGGGACCCATAATAGCAAGCATTTCATCACCTGCTGCATCACGTGCCTGCTGTGTCCCATAACCCATCTTATTGTACTTTTCAAGCAACTTGTAGTACAAGTTAGTTGACATACGCATAGGGTTGGTTTCTACTTTAAAAGGTACACCAGTAACAGAAGCAAAGCCTGAAATAAACTTTTCAGCCCATAGAGCCTTTACTTCTCTTTCAATCTCTGCATCTGACGGGAACTTATCTGTAACGCCCATCTCTACCAACATCTTGTGGTAGTTGTAGACTGAGCGCCATGATGCTAGGTAGTCTGCCTTACCTGGGTTACCAGTTGCAGCATTCCATAGCGAGTTAGCCCATGGTGGAGTCAACTGCTTAGTTAAAGATGTTGGCGCTCCATAAGGAAAGACAATATCAAAATAATTAGTTCCATTAACAGTCAACGCTTCTTTGATGCCTTCTTCGGTACCAGGAAAGTTCTGCATTAGTTTACCAACAGACAGTGCTGTAATAAATGATGGAGATGGTTGGTTAAGTAAGAATCCAAGGGACTTTGCATTCAATGCAAGACCTTCATCCATATATCCAAGACCCATTTCTTTGGTTCCTGGAAGGATTAGGTGCGTCATATCTGCTAGATTTTGAGTTGGGTTACCATTCTCATCCACACCAAAGTTCTGAAATACTCGTCCGTAGTTATATGCAAACTGTGTAGCGCGAACAGGGTTCTTTGCTGCAAGTCGACCATAACGGTAGAAAGCATTAACTGTTGCTGTTGGGAATGCTACAGCAAAGCGTGCATTGTGTAACAAGCGGTTTTCGCGTCGTACTGTATAAACAGTCTTTTCAAGTTCTTGAATTGCCTCACGGCCAGAAGACTGGCGAAGTGCATTCCAACGTGCAGGTGTCATTTCGATACCTTGTTGAATCATGTACTCTGCTTTGCGGGCCATTGCATCTAATGCAACGTTATCAAAGAACGCATTACGGATAGGGTTTTCAGCACTAGCCATCTTACGGAAAATTGTTGCACTAAAGTTGTTAACAGCGTTACTCAACTCAGCATATCTACCAACACCTAAGTTGGCTGAACCGTAGTTATAGTTACTTGGTACAATATCGTAGAGTTCATCTACATAAGGCGCAAGCCACTTCTGTAGTTCTTGTCCTGTTACTTCTCGTTGAAGTATGGCTGCACGTGCCTCAAATGATGGGAATGTGCGATTAACCAATGCAATTTTATCTGCAAGGTATGAATTAAACTCTTTAGGGTCAAATATATCAAATGAACGCAAGTAAGAGAGACCTGCACTGCTATTTGCCCAACGCTGTAATTCACCAATTGGTGTGTTACCTAAGATTAAATCAATAAGTGGGTCTCCGCGCATTACACGGTTAGCAATGTATTCTAACTCACCAAAGTATAGTGGGTCTGATACACGTACTACATCTAATGGAATCTTACGCTCAATAAGAGACTTACGAGTTCCCACAGATAGTTCACCTAAGAAATTAATATCGGCTGTACGTGCGTTACTAATTTCAGCACGCATTGCTGCGCTAAAGTTTTTATCTCCAGTTACAAATGAATCAATTGCCATATACTGACCATTAACCATACGATACTGTGATTCTCTAGAATAGTAACGCTTCTTAAACTTCTCTGTCTTGCCAAAAACATCTGCTTGTTGCTTAAGCGTTGCACCTAGTTCGTTAAGAATATTGTCGATATTCTGATATGCTGCGGCAACTGCGTTGTCAGCATCAACAATAACCTGCTTGTTACTAGCCATCTTATTGATGACGTTCCTGTAATTAGCAATAGCAGCCTTTGCTGCTGCAATCTCTGTCTTCTTGCTTGAAGCAGTTGATTTAGATTCTAAGAATGCAATGCGACGCTCTAGTGTTGTAACACCTGGAATTGCTTCTTTGACACCCAATGGAACTACAGCAGAGCGTAGGTCTAGTTCAATCTCATCTAGAATAGATGATGCTGACTTAAGTGCTTCGCGTGCTGCGTCTAAATGCTGTGCTTTGGTTGCAGGAGATGTATTACCAGATAGCAAGTCTTCCAGTGAAGCCTGTGCATTATCCTTAATGGCTGCTGCGCGAGCATACATTTGCTTCTTATCAAGAACTGCTTTATTGACAGCAATACGTTCTTTGCGATTTGCAGTCTTTGATATCTTGCCCATAGCAAAATTGCCTAGGTTACGCAGGGCATTGGTTCCGATGTTTGCAGCATCTTGCCATAAAAATTCCATACCTTGTGCAATAGTTGCACTTACGATAGGCTCACCGAGTGACTGCTTAACAATGTACATAGGGCGTACAAGTACGTCAAATGTCCACAGACGGTTAAGGTCGCGGAATACTTGCTGACCAATATTTGCTGTTGCACGTGCTCCAGCCTTTAAACCACTCTTTTCGGTGGTTGCGATAAACTGACCTTCAATTGCATCCCAAGGTGTGAAGCGATATGATTCAGTCATCTGACGAACAGTCTGTGGGTCTACTAGAATCTGGCTACCATCATGACCAATGCCAAAGCCATTTTGCTTTACTGATTCAATACCACGGTTTACATTACCACGGAATGAACGGATGTGTGCTGAAATCTCACGCTCATCATAGATACCAGCCTTGTATGCAAGCATACGGCCAATTGATTCATCAATACTATCAAGAACTTCTACTTCATTCTTTCCAAGGGCGTTCATATAACGTGATTCAAACTCACGACGGACATCTGCTACCTTTGCATTTACCCCTGGAGCAATTTCAATTTCATCTGCTCCATCACGGAATATCTTAAGGTTATTAAGGAAAGCATTAAGTTCTACGCGACCATCAAGTGGGCGTACACCAGAGAATGTAACAAAACCTAGAGGCTTGTACTCTGATTGGCGTGTACCAAACTTTACTAGACGTACACTTGCACGACCAAAACCTTTACCAATCTTAGTCTCAAATATATCAGCAAACTTGTCAAACTCGCGGTATGCAGCAACTGACTTAAATTCACGTACCTTTGCACCTGCACGAATTGCTGCAGACTTACCAATGATTGGTTCCATTGGATTAAATAACTTACCGCCAGGAGTTAGGCTATAGTCAGGGTCAAAGAATGCATCACGAATCTTTATAAATTGTGGCTCATTAGCAATAGCAGCATCAAATGCAGACTTTAGGCGTGGTACTGCTGCACCTTCTGGAATGTATGTCTGTCCAGTTTGCAAGAACTTGTTCTGCAACTGAGATGATGTATTTGATAAATCAAATAACTTATCTGGTGAAGTAGCAGCAAGACGCTCTAATGCAGCAATATTACCCTTATCTGCAAGAAGCAAATCTTTAACTACATCAGCATCGGTTGTTTCATGAATAAGAGGAATAAGTTTTTCGTTAGTACTATACTTAGAAACAAGGTTGGTAATAGTTCCCCAGTCCTTGCTTTCTGCTAGTACAACTGCATGGTTGCCTGATACGGTCTGAGAACCCATAGCACCATTAGTTTTAGCATACTGAATACCATTGTTCATATCCGCTGCCAATTGGTCTACAGTCTTATTCTTAGTGTAAAGACCAGCCTTACCAAATCCTACTTTACCACCAGCAACTGCAACTCGTCCTACACCACCAAGTACGGCGTTACCAACTGCAAAGTCAGTAAGACCAGTAAACCAGCGACCTACTGCGTTATCTACAAAGTTCTGCTTAAGACTTTGGTCATTCCACAAATCAATCTTATTAACATCTAGTCCACCCATAGGTAGAACCATTGCCGCTAAACCGCTAATAGGTGTCATGTCCGATAATGTAAGTGCTTGACCTACGGACACCTTAGAACTACGATTATACGCAGCCTTTACATCGTCAAACTGGAAGCCTTCTTCATATTGACCCTTCTTATAAAGGGGAGACTGAAAGTCTGTGAGAAGCGCAGCAGTTGATACTGGACGAAAAATATATGGAGAAAGAACTTCTTGATTGAGAGTAACAGCACCTTGGAGTAACTTATCTCCAACACCCTTAACTACTTTTTTGCCAACACCAAATCCAGGAACATTACTTAATCCTGTATCAATGCCACGTAGGGCATCCTTTACGGTATTGTGAAGAGTCTCTTCTTTTGCACGTTCTTCATCGCTAAGGTAGTTTCCACCACCAGTAAGTCTCTTAAGAGCCGTAGGTATTGCAGCAATAGAGGTTGTGAAATCATTCCACCAAGCCATTGCTACCTCCTAGAAATCTCGTTTAATATAATTATATTCTCGTCCGCCTTTGACGTCTTCTCCAGTAACACCCATAATGAAAGCATCGCGGTCATCTATTGACTTCCAAGGTATTAAAGCAAGTTCAAATACTATTCCTGCATTCTGATAACCAAGTGAAGTTGCAAACTTGTCTACGTTATCAAAGAAACTGCCAGGCATGAATGTTACATCTGCCATTATTGTGCCATTAAAAAGTTAACGAAACGCTTAAATGAATCTGGAGCATCTTTAGACTGTGCAGCAATTACCAAGTCTGGTAGATATTGCTTTGCAATCATAGCATTCTCATCTGGACGAGTGTTATTCTGCATATTCTTAGGCAACGCCTCTGAACCTGCACCACGGAAACCATCTACGCCTGTAGTCATTGGTTCCATTGGGTTGGTATCTGGGTCAAATAGTGTGCCAAGTTCTGGGAAATTCATACCACCGTATGGTGCCTCTGGTGCTCTATCATCTGCTGCTTTAACAGATTTAACTGCTTGATTACCTGTCACACGGTCTTGGTTGATTGCTTTATTCTGGCCATAAGCAAAGCCTGTATAGTCACCGCTTTGTCCAGCCCCACCTACGCCAGAGACATTAGCAGGATTATACTGGGGTCCTCCATTTGGTCCACCACTTACCATGATTGCCTCCTACTTAAATTGTTTAAATGTATAAATTGGTTCAGAGCACATATTATCGTATCGAATTGCAATAGCAATTGCTTTACGAATCATTGTCTCTGCTTGATTAACTGTCTTTACTTTTTCCACACCCAACGCTGCCAATGCACCGAGGGCAACATCTCCACCGCTACCCATAACGTATACATTACGAACATCGGTATCCCAAGAATAATCATCAGAAATCGAGAAAACTTGCCCTTTGATTGAGATAAGGAACCCGCCTTCGTTCTGCGCAACATCGCCGTCCTCTTTCATATCAATACCTGCATCTACAAAGTTCTTGCGCATTTGCGGTATGAACTTTTGCGTCATGTAAGTATTTAAATCTTCTTTTAATGTTGCCTTAGGTTGTATATAACCATAATGTAGCACATTACTTGCGCGAGAAGAACCACAACCAGCAATCAATACACCATTGTTTTCTACAATCTTTGGTGTCTTGCTTACTTGAAAGCGTCCATGCTCGTCACTAAGACGAGAATCACACCCTAATACCGACCATCCGTCACCCTGTATCGCTACTAGCGTAGTCATTTTATCCCCTAGTTGTTACTCGTCCCGATGCCTTGCCACTACCACTGAGGGTAGATAAAATTGTTTGGATATCTGGTGCTGGTGCCGCTGGCGCCATACCCATTCCTGCTTCTGGTGGAAGGCCTCCTGCTGGAGCCGCGCCTGGAACAGGGGACGGCTGCTCAACAGGGGAAGGTGCAGCCCCAACAGGAGGAACTGGTTGCTCTGGAGCAAACGCTTCTGCAACGGCATCTTCAAGAGTTGTACCCTTTTGACGTGCAGTAATTACTCCCGCAATCTTAGTTACAATAGATGCTGGGTCTCCACCTGATGTAGCCATTGCTGGGATAGCCTGAGCCATCGCAGTAATACCACCAAGAAGTGATGCACGCATACTTTCAATTTCAATCTTTTCAAGTTCTTGTGTGACGTTTACCGTAAATGGTAGTTCACGCATAGCCATATCCTTAGAGATAAGACCGCCACCTAGAGCCTGTAACATAAAGATAAGTCCCTGTGCTGGGTTAAGACCAGCAAGCATACCATAACGAACATCAGCAGAGAAATCTCCCTTGATGTCTCTTGATGGCTTGTATGTAATCTCGTATGGAGAACCAGAATCTACACCACGAATGGTCTTCTCTTCTGGATACATCTTCTCATCAATTTCAAAACACATGCTGATTACATCACGTAGTGATGAAGCAAAGATTGCCTGTGCTGACTTGACCTGTGTATCAAATGCACCCATGAGTGCTTGTACGCCTTGGCCAGTAACGATGCTTGCATCGATGTTACCAGAACGTCCTTCTGGATAACGAGTACCTGCACGAAGTTCTTGATTAAGAAGTTGTGATTCTGTGAATGCGCCTTGTGGAATGTTTAATTCGACACGACGAACGCCAGCAGGGTTGGCGGTACGAATAACCGCATCACCACCCAACTGGAGTTCTTGTACGTCTTGAGGTAATACAATTGGTGCTTGAACACTTTTCTCTGCTGCTTCCATTGCCAATAAGGCGAAACGGTTGCGGAGAAGTTGGATACCTAATACGTCGTCGAATTGTCCACGCAGTTCACCATCAATGGATGGCTTACGCGCCACGACAACCATCATCTTACCAAGGGGATTAGCCGCGTAAGATAAAACTAAATTCTTTTTTGTTGGCAAGTAGATAAGTGATTGGTCTTTATCGTAGTACCGAATCATTTCTACCTGTGAGTACAAGTCCTGCTTGTAGCCATTAGCGCCAAGTAGTTCTCGTTCAAACTCTGGGAACTGTGAAACAAGTTCACCAAGAGTCATTATATATCGTTTAGCAAATGCAACGCAGCGTCCATAGCGGTCAAATTCTGGGTAGGCCCCAATCGGATTTTCTATGCGGATACGCGGCATCTTTGCTTCTTCGTCCAATTCAATCATGAACGGAACGAAACCATATGTTAGATACCAGTCTGCACCTGAGTACATCTGTACTGATAGGTCAGAGTGTGAAAAGTAATTTGATGCAATACGAGTACGCTTATCAGCGAATGCTCGAGCCTTATCGCTAACAGAGTTAGCAGCAGAACAGTTAACTGCAGGAAGTGGAGCCATAACCTCTGAGAGGTCGCGTGCTACTACATCGATGAAGTTAGCAACTACGTTGGCATCTACGCCGTCTGGGAAGAAGTCAGGGTAAACCTGTGAGATTTGACCCTTACGGACAGCAAGGACATCCTGGTTGCGAGCATCGCGCTCACTGTTGCGGTAGCGTAGCGCTTCAACGCGTGCTGCTACCTGTTCCATTGATAATGCCATTGTTATCCTAACTGTATTGTTGTGACCATTGGTCAGCAAATGCGTCATCTAGATTGATTGCGAATCTGCGTTCAACCTGTGCGCGAGTTGCCCATCGGTTATTTGCATACTGTGTTGCCTGGCTTGAGCGCTGCATCATTTCTCTGATACGAATCACAGCAAACCATAAAGCCATAACTACGTCAGTTGGGTTCTTAGTGTCAGGCTTCCAGGTAATGAGTTCTTGCACTAGGGTCTTCAGACCTTCAGAGCCTTCATTACTTGGTAGTTCAATAATGTTGTTATCCTGGAAACGCCCATCACGGGTGTTACCAAAGAGCGTAGCCATAGATGCCACACCAAAAGAAGTGTCCCATTTATTCTTACCTGTAAAGTGAGAATTAAGTTGCGTACCGTAACCTGCTAGGAAGTTACGTAAATTGTCGTCCAGGGCGTAAGCCTTCTGATGTGCGTTGATTTCGATACGCAATTCTTGCGGGCGGTATTTCTCCACCCAATCTTCAATAAGATTTTGAATCTTAGCAGGAGTAGGTTCTGTCATATTGACAGCATCTAGAACGTAGATACGCCCATCTGCTCTATTGTAGGTACATACTACAGCACCTGTTGCACCTGCCATAGCAGGGTCAAGTCCAATAATGGTATAACCCTC
>B570J29032_109958084_pt1 | contig 11496 bp, 14 predicted proteins | sample LakMenEpi16Nov12_FD_29032 | JGI IMG/M metagenome (IMG submission 29032)
CTGAGAAAGCGTTAATCACACTACGCCCGTAGAAGCCCTGTTTGAATACCGAAGGACCCGGGTTCGATTCCCGGCACCTCCACCAATATTTGAGCTTCTGTATGCTTTTCCTATGGAAGGCATTCTCGTTGCACTGGCAATTTTGGCCATTTTCTTTTTCGCTAAAGATGGCTCCAGCAAAAGAGATAAAAAAGATTAAATAGAGTTTCTTAATGTGTTTTAGTGTTGCCCGCCAGGCCCATGTCCATCTTTTCCGGATGAACGGCCATTCTTTTTCCACTTAAGAGTTGGCCCGTGATCACCTGGTGCAGCTTTTCTTATTCCTAATTTACTTGAAATATTTGCGAGCAAGTAAAATTCGGGGAAGTACTCACGTCGCAGAGCAATATATGAAGTCACAATTGAAAAGACTCCAAGCAGTTTTGCTGGCAGTTCGGCGATATTTACAAACCAAGAACCGAGGAAAACCCCCATTGTTATTAAGAATCCATGTAGTAACCGTCTGAAAACGGTAAGCACCATGGACACGCTTCTTGATTGAGAAGAAATAGCGTTGACCAACTTAGGCAATGTGAGAGTAATCGCTATTGGTCCTGCCAAGATATCAATCAGGAAAAGAATTAATACAAGCACAGCAAGTGATTCCATATCTAAGCACTCCAATCACTTCTGATAGCTGCGAACATGACCATGTTCTCACGAGTTCCATCTCCACAACAGGATTTGTCTCGCAACACACCCTCTTGCACATACCCAGCATTTGCTAGAACCTTCAATGAAGGTTTATTCGATTCAACGACTAGCGCCTCTATACGGTGAAATCCAATGCTTTCAAAGCCATACTCAGTTAATAGCTTCGTTGCTTGTGTTGCAATTCCTTTGCCACGAATATCTGCGGTTAACCAGTAACCAATTTCAGCCTTTCCCTCTTCAAGTACAAGGGTGTGAAAAGAGAGAGCACCAGCAAATTGTCCATCGTATTCAAGGACAAGCTGAAGTTCTGTGCGCATAGCGAAGCCATTCGGAGAACGCTCGTGCACATAATGTTCTGCATTAGCCATCTGATAATTAGCAGGTATGCGGGTGAACTTCGGAATCAGCGGATCTTGCACACCCTCAAATAAAGGAACTATGTCCCGTTCTTCGGGCTTACGAAGAGTGATCAACCCATACTGCAAGGTTGGAACTTCTGTTGGCCACCAGATCATTTAGCTAGTATCGCAGGTTAATTAACCCTCTTGTAAATCAGTAGGCGCACCATGCACATCAAGCACATCTGCGCCCAACTTCGACCCTTCACCGCTGCGATTAAGTGGCGTCTTGGGCTTGGCATCATCCTTGTAAATAGCAGGAATTGAACCGAGTAATCCCTTTTGGAAATCTTCAAAGGCCTGCAGCACTTCGCGCTTTGTATTCATAACAAAGGGGCCCATCCATGCAACAGGTTCCTTAATTGGCGCACCACCCAGAATGAATAGTTCCAGTTCTGGAGAACGCGCTTCTTGCTGATTAGCAGCGCGAACAACAATTGTGTCTCCCTCGCCAAAAACAGTTAGCTGACCCATCTGTACGGGGCGTGCTTCATCACCAACAAAACCATGACCTGCCATTGTGTACACAAGTGCGTTGTAATCCTTGCGCCATGGCAAACGTAATTCTGCCCCAGCTGCAATAGTTGCATGTAACAAAGTAATTGGCGTCTGTGTTGAACCCGGTCCAAAGTGTCCATCAACTTCACCGGCAATTACTCGCAACAATGAACCGCCATCTGCCGATGACAACAATGCAACATCTTTTGCACGAACATCTTGATAGGCAGGAGGTGACCACTTCTTTGCCGCCGGCAAATTAACCCACAACTGGAATCCGTGAAACAAACCACCAGACATAACCAAACTTTCTGGGGGAGTTTCAATGTGCAAAATGCCAGCACCTGCCGTCATCCATTGCGTATCGCCATTTGAAATCGTGCCACCACCACCATTGTTATCTTGGTGATCAAAGATTCCATCAATAATGTAAGTAACAGTTTCAAATCCGCGATGTGGGTGCCAAGGAGTTCCCTTTGGTTCACCTGGTGCATATTCAACTTCGCCCATTTGATCCAAGTGAATAAACGGGTCAAGCTCGGCCATATCAACACCGGCAAATGCGCGACGAACCGGAAAGCCTTCACCTTCAAAACCCTGCGGCGCAGTAGTAATGCTCTTCACCTTGCGCGCACGTGCACCAGTAACCTCGTTAACACGAGGCAAAACGGTGATGTCGCTGACGGTTACTGCAGGCATTGGACTCTCCTTAGTTCAGGCTCCAAGGTTAGTTGAACATTCAACTACCTGCAACTGATGGAAAGTTTTCGAAGTTAAGAGTTCGTTGAAATCGTATCTTTGTCTCAATTGACCCAATGCGCGAGCGTGAACTGATTACAAAAAGGCCCTGGATTTCATAGAACTGCTTAACTAGAAAACTGTTCTTATAGAGCTTTAAGTGCTGAAACAACCTTGGTTAGCGAAGCCTTGGCATCGCCGAACAAAAGCATTGTCTTTGGATCGTATAGAAGTTCGTTTTCGATGCCAGCAAATCCTGGGCGCATGGAACGCTTCAAGAAGATGATGTTGGCAGCGTGATTAACTTCCAAGATTGGCATTCCATAGATTGGGCACCCTGGCGTGGTTTGTGCAGCAGGGTTAACAACATCGTTTGCGCCAATAACTATTGCGACATCTGTTTGACCAAATGTTGGATTAACTTCATCCATTTCTTGCAATTGATCATAAGGAACATTTGCTTCTGCAAGCAAAACGTTCATGTGCCCTGGCATACGACCTGCAACTGGATGAATACCGTATGCAACATCAATGCCCTTCGAAATCATTAAGTCTGCTAATTCGCGAACTGTGTGTTGAGCTTGTGCAACAGCAAGTCCAAAGCCCGGAACAATTACAACGCGACGAGCATAGTTAAGCAAGATTGCAACATCATCAGGTGAACCTGAACGAACTGGGCGTTCTTCACCGGCTGCTGCAACATCTTGTGGCTTTGCGGTGAAAGCGCCAAACAATGTTCCAAATAGTGAACGTCCCATGGCCTCTGCCATCAAACGAGTCAGAATAGTTCCTGATGCACCAACAAGTGTTCCAGCGATAATCAACAGAGTTGAATCCAGTACATAACCACTTGCAGCTACGGTCAAGCCAGTAAATGCATTAAGTAGTGAGATAACAATTGGAACATCCGCGCCACCGACTGGAAGCACGAACAAGATTCCAAATAGCAGTGACAGGCCAGCCAAAATCAGTAGCGGTGTTGTGCCAAGTGCGGAAACAACCCAGCCACCAACGCCAAGAACCGAAACCAAAGTCGCGGCGATAATGAAGCGGCCCGCTGGAAAAATCACTGGGCGAGTGGTCATCAACTCTTGCAACTTCATAAAGGTGATGATCGATCCACTAAATGAAACGCAACCAACGATTACCGTAAAGACTGTGAATACAACCTCGGCTGTTGTTGCTTGATCGCCAAGATTTAAGTATTCAACGATTGCTACCAATGCAGCTGCGCCACCACCCACACCATTAAAAAGTGCAACAAGTTGTGGCATCTGAGTCATTTGGACTTTACGGGCAGCAGGAACACCGACGACTAGCCCAATCGCAATTGCCCCAAGGATCCACCCAAGATTATTAAGCGGAAGTGATGAATTTTCATTGGAATAGAAGAAGACAACCAAAGTCGCCAATCCAGCACCAAATGCACCAATCAAGTTACCGCGTCGAGCAGTCTTTGGGTGAGATAAACCTTTAAGCGCAAGGATGAAAGCAATACCTGCAGCCAGGCCAATGAGGTCATATACGACGCGGCTCATTTCTTATTTCCTTTGAACATTTCAAGCATTCGGTCGGTAACGACAAACCCGCCGACCATGTTGATAGTTGCCAAAATAATTGCAGCAACTGATAGACCGAGCTCTAAGTTAGTTTTGCTGTGATCGGCAACGATGATTGCGCCAACCAAAATAACTCCGTGAATTGCATTGGCACCAGACATTAATGGTGTGTGCAATGTTGAGGACACTTTCGAAACAACCTCAAAGCCAACAAAGACAGAAAGCACGAAAATAGACAGGATTGCCATCGGTTCCATTACTGAGCTCCTCTTCGTGATCCACCATGTGTTACCGCGGCACCATTGATGATTTCATCATCGAAATCTAGATTAAATGCAACCTTCTGATCATCCTTTGCGGCAATAGTAAACAGAGACAACAGGTTTACAACGTTTCTTGAGTACAAGAAAGATGCGTGGAATGGAAGTTGGCTAGGTACATCTTTTCCGCCCCAGATACGAACTCCACCGGCTGTTTCAACAATTTCACCAGGTTTTGATCCTTCAACATTTCCACCAGTTTCGGCAGCTAAGTCAACGATGATTGTGCCTGGAGCCATTGCATCCACCATTGCTTGTGTCATCAATCGAGGTGCTTGGCGACCAGGGACAGCAGCGGTTGTAATAACAACATGAGATTTCGCGATGTATGGAGTCAAAAGTTCACGTTGCTTTGCGGCACGATCCTCTGTCATTTCGCGCGCATATCCGCCAGCACCTTCTAGCGCTTCAAGTTCTAATTGAATAAACGTTGCACCCATTGAACGAACTTCATCAGCAGATGCTGGACGAACATCGTATGCCGAAACAACTGCACCTAAACGACGCGAAGTTGCAATTGCTTGCAACCCTGCAACACCTGCACCCAGAACTAAGACTTGTGCTGGCGTAACTGTTCCAGCCGCTGTCATCAACATTGGAAAGAATCGTGGTGAAAGTTCTGCACCAACAACGGCGGCGCGATATCCGGCGCACAATGCTTGTGAAGTTAAGGCATCCATTGACTGCGCACGTGAAATACGTGGAACTAATTCAAGTGAAAACGCCGTAACACCAGCTGTTACCGCCGCTTCAATTGAATCAATTGCAGTAACTGGGGATAAAAATGAAATTGTGATTGCACCTTTTTTCAGGGTTGCCATTTGCTGGGCGGTTAATGGCTGAACAGAAAGAACTACATCTGCATCTGCTAGGACATCACCTTGTTTGACAGTGGCACCAGCTGTTGTGAAGTCAGCATCAGTTGTTTGCGAATGTGCACCCGCACCAGCTTCGATTACAACATCGAGTCCTAGTCGAGTTAACTTATTGATGATGTCTGGAACAAGCGCTACACGCTTCTCTCCAGCTTTGATTTCCTTCGGAACGGCTACGCGCATAGCCCAAAGATTACTGGGTGGAGCCCTTCAAGTCACCCCGAATTAGGTGATAAAGAATCGATTGAATAGTTGTACGGCGGTGACACGCCTCTCTCCATACGACAGAACGCGGACCATCAATGACAGATGCTTCCACTTCTTCACCGCGGTGAGCAGGTAAACAATGCATGAACACTGAGTCCTTGCTCGTCAGTTTCATGAGATTTTCAGTAACAGCAAATGGCGAGAGTGCTGGCACCTTTTCGGCGCGGTCTGCTTCTGAATCACCCATGGACATCCAGACATCTGTATACAAAACAGATGCATCTTTTGCGGCAGCTTCTGGATCATGAGTGACTTCAACTTTTCCACCATTGTGCGAAGCAATGTTTTTTGCAACAGCTACAACAACAGGATCTGGCGCCCATTTACCACTAGGTGTAGCTGCAACAACGTGCGCACCCATGATTGCACCCATAAGCAACCAGGCATGAGACATATTGTTTCCATCACCAAGGTAGACAAATTTACGACCCGAAATATCTGCTCCGAATTTTTCACGAATTGTTAACCAGTCTGCAAGCAACTGAGTTGGATGATCATCATCTGTTAATGCATTGATAACTGGAATTGATGCATTAGCACCAAGTTCGTCAACATCTGCTTGTGCAAATGTACGAATGATCAATGCACTGCAATATCCACTGATAATTTTTGCAGTGTCTGAAATTGTTTCACCACGACCCAATTGCAACTCATCGCCACGGATAAAGATTGGAGTTCCGCCAAGGTGGGCTACAGCTGTCTCAGATGACAGCCGGGTACGAGTCGAAGGCTTTGTCATATAAATAGCAACGGACTTATGTGCCAACGCGGTACTAGAGCGCAGTGGATTCTCAGCAAATTCAGCGGCGGTCGATAGCAAGAGTTCAACATCTGCGCGACTCAAGTGCTCGGTTCGTAGTAAGTCCTTCATTTGTGAATTCTACCCGTATTTTTCAGGCGCTCGAAGGTATTCTTATGCACCTCATGGGCCTCTTTAAGAAAATCGGAACAGACGGTGACACCGATCTGCTGACCCGACCATCCGAAGAGCTGCTCGAAGATGATGGTGGGCATGATCGCTTCGCTCATTATGTTAAGAAAGAAAAGATCACCGAATCTGCGGTCACAGGCAAATCAGTAAAAGCGCTGTGTGGGAAGAAATGGATCCCATCTCGTGATCCTGAAAAGTACCCAATTTGTCCAACCTGCAAGGAAATATATGCAGGATTGAAATCAGCACCCGAAGATAAAGCTACATCCGAAGATAAATGAGAATGAAGTGCAGGATTGGCTTCACACTTTCTTTACTTTTACTCGTCACATTAGTTTCACAACCATTGCAAGCGGCCGATAAAGAACCACGAAAGATTTTGTCAGGCTGGATTCCATATTATTCAGTCAAAACAGTATTGCCATTAGTGCGAAAACTTCCTTCAGCTATCCCAAATGTTGCAGGCCAGCCATCAATCTGCGATGCATCTCAATATGGACCAGCAGAAAATCAAGCAATCGAAAGTTCATACCTTTTTACCAATAAAGATTTGATGAAAGAGGTCATGCCATTTTGGTACAGTCTGAAAAGTCCAACTGTGATTCGAGATGATTATGTAAGCGGGAATCCTTCGTGGCCAATTGCCGACACTGTTTGCTTGATGCGTCGTGCTGGCTTACAAGTTATTCCAACGATGACAGATGGCACCGACAAACTAGTTCTGTCTGGCTATCTTTCTAATCCAACAACTCGTACGACAATCGTGAACACAATTGTTGATCTAGTGATGAAGAATAACTTTGATGGCATTGATCTCGATTACGAAGGTTTTGCTTTTGTCGATGGAAACAACACCTGGACCAAAACTGCTCCTCGTTGGGTTGCTTTAGTAAAAGAATTAAGCGTGGCATTACACGCAAGAAATAAACTGTTGTCTGTCTCAACTCCATATTTGTATGACCCACAAGATAAGCAAAAAGGCTATTTTGTGTATGCATGGGCAGATATTGCCAGCAGTATCGATCGCTTAAGAATCATGACATATGACTATTCTGTTGCGAAACCAGGACCAATGGGTCCATTGGCATGGACTGAAAAAACCATTCAATATGCAATAAGTGTGATGTCGCCATCGAAGGTATATGTGGGTTTACCTGGGTATGGCCGTGACTGGATTACTTCGGTAAAAGGAAAATGTCCGACATCAGCGCCACCGGGCTTAATTGCTGGAGCAAAAGCGGCAACATTTAAAATGAATTATGCAGCAGCTAAAGCTGCAATAGATGGTGCAATACCAACATTTAATGAGCAATACAGCGAGGCCACATACAGCTATACCCAAAGTTATAACGGTTTGTCTTCTACCGGTGCCGCAACCGCCTGTACCGTAAATCGAACTGTTTGGTTTCAAAATGCTCGCAGCTTCGCTGATCGAATGGCGCTAGTTGCAAAGTATCGTCTTGGCGGTGCTGCGATGTGGACATTAGGTATGGAAGAAATGGCAGCTACAAATGAGATTCGCACTGCAGCCCTTGCTATTGCACCAGATCCCGTAGTTAACACAATCTCCTTAGAAAACGTTACTGATGGCTCGATAAATTATGGAGGCACGTTTACCGTGAAGGGCTTAATCACACTTAAAGATAAGACACCTATTGCTGGACTAAATGTTGCATTTGAAATCAAGCGCCCTAATGAATCTGAGTGGACAAAGATTGCAGATCTAGTAGCAGCAGCCGATGGAACAGTCACGACAGCAATGACATTAGGTGGGGACGCATCGATTCGACTAACAACAGATGGAACCTGGGAGCGGGCAGCATCGGTGAGCGCTGAAGAGAAGATTTCGGTTAAAAACCTGCTTCAGATAGATCGGCCCGTATCAGCTGCAAAGGGTTCTGTATTTACAATTAAGGCGCAGCTCTTACCTAAATTAGTAGGTAAGACCGCGAATTTACAGAAAAACATTAGCGGGAAATGGCAAAATGTTGGTGTAGCAGCTGTGTCAGATACCAATGGCTCGTTTACATTTACTTCGTCAGAAACTAAGCGGGGAGTTGTGACATTGCGAGTTCAAGTTACAGGCGATATCGCCTCAGCTCCATTTGCGATTGTGATTCGATAGTTATGGTCAAAATTAAAGACAAGATAGAAGAAGAGATACAAGCAATCTTTAGTGGTGATGTTCCATGGATAACTATTGTGTGGGATGACCCAGTCAATTTAATGACCTACGTGACCTATGTATTAATGGAACTTTTTGGCTACAACAAAGAAAAAGCACACGAGCTAATGATGAAGGTCCACAACGAAGGTAAAGCAGTTGTTTCAAGTGGAAGTCGCGAAGAAATGGAACACGATGTTGCACGACTACATGAATATGGTTTGTGGGCAACATTGCAGCGCGGTGATCAAGCAATATGAGCGAAAACGAACATGGATTTTTCCGTCACGGAGATAACGCCTACCTAGCTAATTTTTCTGAAGCAGAACGGGAAGTTCTGACTAATTTGGTAGAACAAATCATTGAATTACTAGCTGAACGAGTCGACCATGACAGTGATGATCCCTTGGCTGCGATGGTCGGAATAACTATGCACGACACACCACCTGATGATGAAGTACTACTGCGTTTGTTGCCCAATGCATATGCAGATCAAGTTGATGCATCTGAATTTCGCAGATATACCGAATCAACCTTGCGCCAAAAGAAGCAAGCACATGCAATGGCTATGCGAATGCATTTAAAGAGCGCCGTGGACGGCATTGTTGAAGTTGATCATGATGGTGCAAATGCTTGGCTCGGTGCAATGAATGATGTGCGCCTTGCACTTGGCGTTCGATTAAAGGTTCAAGAAAATACTCACGAAGATTTGGAATTATTGGCCCCTGACGACCCGATGCGTGGCGTTTATGCGGTGTATAGCTGGCTTGGCTGGCTACAAGAAAGTTTAATTTCTGCGCTTATGGATGAATCTGAATAGAGCATTGACTCGAGGTAGGCTAGCCCTGTGAGTGATGCCCCAATAGGAATATTTGATTCAGGCGTAGGTGGTCTCACCGTTGCACGTGCAATCTTGGATCAACTTCCAAATGAATCCACACTTTATATTGGAGACACAGCTCGTGGTCCTTATGGTCCACGCCCGTTAGCCGAAGTTCGCGAGTTCGCTCTAGAAACAATGGACTTTTTAGTTGAACAAGGTGTTAAAGCAATTGTCATCGCGTGCAATACAGCATCGGCAGCGATGTTACGTGATGCGCGTGAACGGTACTCAGTCCCAGTAATAGAAGTTATTCAACCGGCTGTACGTCGCGCAGTTGCGGCAACGCGCACCGGAAACATTGGAGTCATTGGAACTCGCGCAACAATTGATTCGAAAGCATACGTAGATGCATTTGCTGCTGCCCCACAATTAAACATCACATCGATTGCTTGTCCACTATTTGTTGAATTTGTAGAACGGGGCGAAACATCGGGTCCTGAAATCACCAAGGTTGCGCGTGAATATTTAGCACCGGTTATGGCTGCACATGTTGATACTTTGGTATTGGGTTGCACGCACTATCCATTGTTGACGGGAGTAATTTCCTACGTAATGGGTGAAGGCGTCACCTTAGTATCGAGTGCAGAGGAGACAGCAAAAGATTTGTACCGCACATTGGTTGAAAATGGCTCGCTACGCGCTAATTCCTCAACTCCAGCAACACATAGATTCTTAGCAACCGGTGATGCAAAGGCATTTGAGACCTTGGCTCGACGTTTTCTAGGTCCCGAAGTCACGCAAGTCGAACACCAAGCGCTAACAAAAAACTAGGAGCTATACATGGCACGCAATGATGGACGCACAGTAAATGACCTGCGCGAAATAAAATTTACTCGCGGTTGGTTAGATCATGCCGAAGGTTCAGTATTAGTCGAATTCGGTAAGACCCGTGTTTTGTGTGTTGCATCATTTACTCCTGGTGTTCCACGTTGGTTAAAGGACACCGGTAATGGATGGGTTACATCCGAGTATTCAATGTTGCCACGTGCAACACATACGCGTTCAGATCGTGAAAGCGTAAAAGGAAAACTTGGTGGTCGCACACAAGAAATTTCACGTTTAGTTGGCCGTTCTTTGCGCGCAGTAGTAAATATGAAAGAGCTTGGCGAAAATACAATTGTTATTGACTGCGATGTTTTACAAGCAGATGGTGGAACTCGCACAGCGGCTATCACAGGCGCATATGTGGCACTTGCTGATGCAATTTCATGGGCAAAGGCCCAAGGGCACATCAAAGCTGATGCAAAACCACTTAATGATTCGGTTGCAGCGGTAAGCGTTGGAATTATTGATGGTGTTCCAATGCTTGATCTTTGTTATGAAGAAGATGTTCGAGCAGGTACAGATATGAATGTTGTCGTAGCTGGTGACGGTCGCTTCATTGAAGTTCAGGGAACTGCCGAAGGTGAACCATTTGACCGTGCCTTGTTGAATCAACTTCTTGATTTAGCTGTTGCAGGATGTTCAACACTTAACCAGTTGCAGAAAGATGTCCTTGCTAAGTAATGTCTCATAAACTTGTTTTAGCAACACGTAATCAAGGAAAGATAACTGAGTTTCGGCGTATTTTGGATGCGCTAGCACCAGGTGCTATCGAACTTATCGGTGTGGATCAATTTCCAGATTTAGTTGATGTTGAAGAAACAGGATCTACATTTGAAGAAAACTCTTTGCTCAAGGCACTTTATACAAGCCAGGTAACAGGGTTGCCAGCAATCGCTGATGATTCAGGATTGTGTGTAGATGCCTTGCAGGGTGATCCAGGAATATTTTCTGCCAGGTGGGCGGGTGAGCATGGCAATGACCGTGCAAATCTGGAGAAAGTTTTGGACCAGCTCAAAGATGTTCCAGATGACAAGCGCACCGCACACTTCATGTGCGTGGCTTCACTTGTTCTTCCGGATGGTCGCCAACAGGTTGCCGAAGGTCGTTTCGATGGCCATATTCTGCGCGCCCCGGTTGGTGAGAATGGATTTGGCTATGACCCAATTTTCCAGCCAGTAGGCCTAACCATTTCTTCTGCGCAAATGAGCGCGGAGGAAAAGGATGTAGTCAGTCACCGTGGAAAATCACTACGTTCTATAGCACCTCATGTCATCCATTTGCTTGCAAGCCTGAGGTAACCTTTACCTATCACAGCGCGTTAATTACGTGCTTATAGCAATCCAAG
>B570J29032_109958083_pt1 | contig 11494 bp, 8 predicted proteins | sample LakMenEpi16Nov12_FD_29032 | JGI IMG/M metagenome (IMG submission 29032)
TGAATATTTAAAACAAAAAGCTATTTTGAATCTTTCCAGTGGTGATAAAATTACATACAAATTGGGTGACAAACCTTTCTCAACGATTTGTGATTATATGGAAACGTGTGATTATCAATGTCGTCCACATAGTTCTCATCTATCTGTTCATAAATCAACATATACCAACGAATTTATTAAAAACAACAACAATGTATTGACCGAAAAAATAAAATCCATGTTTCGTGATTACGATTCTCAAGAATTCACTATAGAAGAAATTGTCCGTAAAATTAATATTTCCAGAAAATATCCACTTGACCAGATCTATTACGCTTTGACGTATTTGATAAAGGATAAGAGAGAATATTTGGTAGATTCCTATGGTCGATTGGGAAATTTGGTGAACAAAGACAAATATTATTTATTTCAACCTTTGGAAATAACGGATACAAATGCTTCCTTATTTGAGAGAAATATACCTGTAGACTATAAACCCAAATCCATTGTTGTTCCTTCTGATTACAAACATAGCGCTACATTATTGGAAGTTTCCAAAAATAAAACAAAAGAAATTTCGGAGGACAATACATTTAATCTTTTATTGGAACAATGGAGACAAACATTCTATAATAATCTCACAACCGAAGAATCATCGAATAAATCTTGGAATTTCAATGTAATAGAAGAATTACAAACAAAGTATGAAATTGATTTAAAAGAAATTCAGAAATTTTTCATTTTTTATAATTTAGACAGATTTTCTATTTCTGAAAAATTGGCTTTGGTCAAGATAAATCCTTCGAAAGAAATGGACAATACGATAGGTCCTTATATCACTTCTTATTTTGAGAATAAAAAAATCAATAAAACTATTGTTTTATATGATCCGGCAAATCAAAAAAACCGGTATTATAGATTTTCTGATTCATGGAATGAAATCGAAAGAGAAACATTTCAAACATTAATAGAAAATGATAAATCAAAATATTTTTCAAAATTTAAACCAAAATTAAATTTGAAACAAAATTTCTTGACTGGATTTTTAACAAATTTTAAGAAAACACCAAAAATTGTATTTTTTACGATTGATAATAGTGATGAAAGAAATCGCGGAATTTATTTTGAGAATGGAAGTAATCTCGAATACGCTTATAATATAATTAATAATTTTTTGGAAAATAATGAATATACCCTTTATTCTGAACACGTTTTAAAAAAAAATCAATTAGCGGTTATTTTTGAAATATTGTTGAGACATAAAAAATTATTGTTAAGTCCAGAACAATATTATGAATCTAAAAAATAATGTTGAATAGGGGCTTGGGCAAGCTTGCGCCCGAACCCCTCCTTTAAGACCGCTTCGGCGGTCGACAGCCAGCGAGCTTCGCGTCCGACGGCTGGCAAGCGATTTAAGAAAAAGGGAGGGGGTCTTAGCCCTTGTGTCCCTGAAAATTGATATAAAAATAATAGAATATATTATATCAATTCAATGAATAAAAGTGATGAACCTTTTGCTCCCGCCCTTTTGTCAACGAAAGTATTTTTATCTTTTACCGAAGTTGGAAACAATATAGCCGAAAATTTAAAGAAAAAAATAGAACACAAAGTAGAAGGAAAATGTATTCCAGAGGGATATATTATGCCCAACTCAATTCGTATTGAAAGTTTTTCAAATGGAAAAATTGTAGAAGAAAATGTAGAATTTGAAGTCTTTTATCATTGTAATATTTGTTTGCCGGTTGAAGGAATGGAAATTGAATGTATCACAAAATTTATTACAAAAGCGGGTGTTCATGCTGAATATATAGTTGATAATAAACCAATTATTACCTTCTTTATTACAAGAGACGATAATTATGACAATCCGGAATTTGTAAAAATAAAGGGACCGCATGTGAAAATTTTAGCCAAAGTTACGGGAGTTACATATGAATTAAATGACCCAACAATTTGTGTAATTGCCGATTTAGTAAAAATAATTTAACTTTAGAATACGAAATTCCTTATCCAAAACAATTACCGGATATTGAATAAAAATCATATAAATAAAAGCCCCCTTATTCTCTATAATGTCGGTCGATTTGGAAAAAATGAAATCAATGATTGATAAAATGGACAAACAACAACATATTGAAATTTTAAATATTATAAAGAAGAATTATTCTATAGAAACATTAAAGAAAAATGAAAATAAAAATGGAATTTATATTAATATGTCTTGTTTACCACAAGATGCAATTAAAGAAATTCAAAAATTTATATCTTATGTAAATGACCAAGAAACATCTCTCAATCAAATTGAAACGGAAAAAAAGGAATTAATGAAAACATACCATCTTGAACAAAAACCAAAAGATTTATCCAGACAAAAAATGATATAAAGATAAAATAGGAATATAGTATAGGTATGCAAAATCTATATCAAATTTTTTATCCATATAATAAATTTGATACAAAAGAAAAGATTGAACTTTTGAAAAAATACATGTATAGTGAAACAACAAAAAAAATTCCACGTAATATGTCTGTACAAATATCAGAACCACCGCCACCTAAAAAAGACCCAATTTTGTATATTGAGAAAAAAAACTCCATGTTTTGGTCGATTTATATTTCCATATTTGGTTATGAATCTTTTCAATATTCCGAAAAACAATCCACTATAGAAATGTCTGAAAAACAAAAAATAATTGATTTCATAAAAGAGAATCCCAAAATATTAAAAACAACAGGTTATAAAATTACGAATACATTGGGACAAGAAATTTTATCGGATTTGATGACCATGGGAGAGAACCCGATTTTATTTATTGCGTATGCTGTTTATTATAAAATAAATATTGTTGTATTTTTTGTTCGTGATAAACAAACAAAATTTTATTTGGAAATTGTGCCCGAAACTCACGAAAAGGTGGTTTATTTATTCTATGATGTAAAAATGAAAAAATATGGTGTTGAATTGAATTCTGATTCTCAAATAGAAGAAGATTTTCGGGACAAATTATTGTCTATTGAAAATTTTCAAAAGCCGTTGAAAGCCATCTCTCATTATAAAATGAGCGATTTACAAACAATGGCAATGAAATTAGGGGTATCAATAGATGAAAAAAAGAAAAAAGAAGAATTATATACTGCTTTGATTCGAGAAACGACTATCTGAAACAAAGGGGAGAAGAGGGGCGTCCCTCTCCTAATGAAAATTGAAAAGAAAATAGAAACATATCTCTTTTATATATATTATAATGGAAAAAGATCATGTAAAATTGTTTAAAGATATGATCAAACTTTATATTAAAAACATTGATGATCCCCCTTTTGAAAAAAAAGTGAGTGAATTGGAAGTCCGTTTTGGTTTAAATGATAATAAGAGTTTATCAAAAAAATCAATCAGTAAAATCGACTTTGATAATGTTATTAAACAATTGCGAGCAACTGGATTTAATTTAGAAAACACAAGAGGTGATTTAGAAGCAAAAGATTCAATTACAGAACAATATTATTTGAGAATGACGTGTCATGAAGATTTAGGTTCAAATCGATTGAAACCATCCAATCTTCGTCTAGAAATGAGAGGATTGGATTTAATTCAAAAATATTGTATTCATAATGATATTCAAAAAATATTGGACGAATCGTCTGATAGAAGCAAAGCCATGATTCAGTTTACCGAAAAAACAACTCCCTTATCCGACCCAAAAAATAGTGAATCTATTGTTGCACCTGTGTCATTTGATTCCTATAATTATAGAGTTTCATATAAATTAGAAGAAGATTTCCCAATTTATAGTGAAAAATCAAAAAAGGAAATTGAAAATTGGACAGAAAAGAAAAAAACATTTCGATTTATAAAAAGATATCGGTTTTCTCATCATGATGAACTTGTTTTTGTTGATGTCAGTATTTTGAAAGCAAATCAAAAAGATAAAACAAAATCAATCTATATTCCAACCTACACTATACAACAATCTTTTGTCTTTGAAAGCGCTGAAACATATGAAATTGAAATTGAATTGAACAATGAAAAAATTAAAAAAATAACAAATGGTCGTTTCGATGCTGTTTTATCTTCATTACGAAAAACAATTCATACTATTCTTTCGGGACTGCAACATACAAATTATCCAATTTCCTATATTGAACAGGACCATGTATTGAGAAACTATTTGAATTTAGTTTATATGGAAAAACCGAATCCCTATGAAGGTAGTCCTATTTCTTCGAGCGATTTCTTTGGTCCCTCTTCCATTACATTACAGATTGAAAATTTATTGCCAAAAACCAAAGACAATGTTTTAACAAACTATTCAGTGACAGATAAAGCAGATGGTGAACGAAAAATGTTGTATATTTGTCCCAGTTCAAATGGAATTGCTCGATTGTATTTAATAGACACAAATATGAGTGTTGTTTTTACAGGTAAAACAACAATGAATAAGGATTTATATGGTACATTGATTGATGGTGAACATATTTTGTATGATAAAAAAGGTAATTATATTAATCTTTATGCTGCATTTGATATATATTTTACCTATCAACAAAAAGAACAAGGACAACAACGAGAGAGTGGTATTATGGCGGTTCGTAATTACCCTTTTATTACAAAAGCGAGTGTGCCATCCAAAAAAGAAAGATATTCTTTGTTAAAGAATAGAATTAAATTATTGAATGAAACCAGTAATGGCGGTGCATCCTGTTCTTTTATTGTTCAATTCAAGGAATTTTATACAGAACCGACTATTTTTGAAGGTTGTGCCAAAGTTTTAAACAATAGTCCTTATTTTCCATACAATACAGATGGTTTGATTTTCACACCTTGTGATTTGCCAATACCTATAAGTCAATCAAAAAACAAATTTAAAGTAACATGGGATAAAAGCTTTAAATGGAAACCCGCAAACTACAATACGATTGATTTTTACGTAAAGACAAAAATAGATAAAAATGGTCAAGAATTGATTCGGAATCGTTTTCATGATGGACAAGATTTGAGCAATGTTTATTTGGATAAGCCTTACAAAATAATTGAATTGAGATGTGGTGTTGATAAACAGAATCCATTACATCGAAATCCTTTTATAAGTGTTTTGAATTTATTGAAAGGAAATATCGAAAAAAAATACAACGAAAAGGAAGATTCGTATACACCCGAAAAATTTCAACCTACAGACCCTTATGACCCACAGGCCTATCTTTGTTATGTCGATTTGAAACCCGATAACGCAAACAATCTTGTTATGAAAACTTCCGAAGGTGAGATTTTCGACGAACATATGATTGTTGAATTTGAATACGATTTGAAAAATTCCTATCCCGCCAATCCATGGAGATGGAAACCGCTTCGTGTTCGTTATGATAAAACAGCAAATTTGTTGTCGGGACAAAAAGAATACGGAAATGCTTTTCATGTTGCCAATAACAATTGGCATTCTATTCATAATCCGATTACAGAAGATACACTGAAAACAGGACAAGATATTCCTATAGATAACCCAGATATTTACTATGATAATAATCCAGATTCAAAATCAGACAATACAAAACCTCTGCGTGCTTTTCATAATATTGTTAAAAAAAATTTAATAAATGCTGTATCGTCGTTAAATTCCGATAAATCATTGATTGATTATGCTGTTGGAAAAGCGGGTGATTTACAAAAATGGACCAATTCGGGTTTGGAATTTGTTTTAGGGGTTGATATTTTCAGAAGTAATATTGTCAACGACTATGATGGAGCCTGTGTTCGTTATTTGGAAGAATTGGATAAAAATAAAAGAACATCTTTTCGTGCTATTTTTATAACTGGGGATTCTTCTCTTCCTATTCGTTCGGGCGAAGCAATGAAATCAGAACAGGAAAAAAGTATTGCTCGTTCCATTTTTAATTCGTCCGGCGAAAAAGAAGATTTGGGTAAATTTAATAAACGCGGAGAAAATGGTTTTCAGATTGGTTCTTGTCAATTTGCTATTCACTATTTCTTTCAAAATCAAACAACTTTGTTTGGATTTTTGAAAAATTTGGCAGAATGTACAAAATTGGGGGGGTATTTTATTGGAACAACATACGATGGTCAAAAAGTCTTTGATTTATTGAAAAATAAAACACGGGGGGAGGAAATTGTCTTTTCACGAAAAAAGGAAGGAAAGGATGAACCGGATATTATTTTCAAGATGATTAAAAAATATGAACAAACTGGATTTCCGGATGATGAGAATAGTTTGGGGTATACTATTTCTGTTTTTCAAGATTCAATCGGTAAACCGATGGATGAGTTTTTGGTCAATTTTCAGTATTTTAAAACATGGATGGGAAAAATTGGGTTTGAGTTGGTTTTACCTGCTGAAATAAAGGGTACGGGTTTAGAAAATACGGGTTTTTTCGAAACATTATACGATACTATGATGCAAAAAATAAAAATCAATCCAAATATAAACGAATATAGAGTTGCCAAAGAAATGAAATCTGATGAAAAAATTATTTCCTTTTTGAATCGTTATTTTATTTTCAAGAAAGTGTTTGAAATTGATACAAAAGTTCTGTTCAAGACAATTGAAAGGGTTGAAAAACCTGAATTGTTGGTTCAAAAACCACAGAAAAAAATGACTCTTAAGAAATTGTCTTCTAAAATTACATTGAGTCATTATTCGCCCGTTGAAGATGAACCTGATGATAAAGAACCTGACGATAAAAAAGTGGCATTGATTGTGCCATTTCGTGAGGAAAAACTTAAAACAGGTGAAATTTCTGAAAAAAGAACAAAAGAACTCGCAAAATTTACAGAATATATGACAAATTATTTTAAAGATGTGCCTTCAGTCAAAATCTTTGTTATTGAACAGAGTGACGATGGTGAGAGATTCAATCGTGGAAAATTATTGAATATTGGATTTATGAAAGCAAAAGAGGAAGGTTTCAATATATTTGTATTTCATGATGTGGATTTGTTGCCTTCACATGAATTGAAGCCCTTTTATTTGGAAAAAACAGATTCACCTATTCATATAGCTCATGTTTGGAAAGATAGGTATAGCAATAATAAGTATTTTGGTGGTGTTGTTAGTTTTTCAGAAAAGACATTCGAAACAATTAATGGATTTCCCAATAATTTTTGGGGATGGGGCGGTGAAGATGACGCCCTTTATAATCGTACTAAAATAAATAAGTATTCTATTGTGAATACTGAAAAAGGGTCATTTGAAGATTTGGAAAAAATGACATTTCAACAAAAGAACAAATATCTAAAAGATAACGATTATAAAAATAATATTAAAAAGGAATTATTGGAAAAAGATAAAAATAATTGGAAAGAAAATGGATTGAGTCATTTGGACTATAATGTTTTAAATGTAAATACAAGTGAATTTGTTGAACGTATTCAAGTCAACATCCTGTAAAGAGGTTAAATATAACAGATAATATAGTATAGATGATTTATTTTTTATTGCCACATAATTATTCACATTTATATCAATATATTGACTATATTCGGGGGAATCCTGACCAAGACAATCCATGTATTTCTCAATCTCTTTACTTTTATCTTTTTGAAATAAAAGAAAAAATGAATCTTTTTCAATATGATTGGGATGTTTATAAAAAATACACCAATCCATACGAGTATATTCATACTATGTGCCCGATTAAAAAGAAATGTGTCAGTAAACACAAACCTCTTTCGCGCTCTTATTTTAAATTTATTGAGCTCTATTATTCTTTTCATTTGGATGAATATCCAGCATTCATAGAATCTTCAATATCAACCTTTCATTTAGCTGAAGGGCCAGGTGGATTTATTGAAGCTCTTATTTTATTACGAGGTAACAAATGTTCAGATACCTATATTGGAATGACTTTACAAGATTCTGATGATGACCATAATATTCCCGCGTGGAAAAAAACACAAAATTTTTTAAAACAGCATCCCAATATCATTATAGAAAATGGTATTACGGGAACAGGGGATATTTTATCTCTCGATAATTTTGTATATTGTTGTGAAAAATATAAATCTTCCATGACAATGATTACGGGTGATGGTGGTTTTGATTTTTCGGAAAATTTCAATGATCAAGAGAAAAATATAGGGAATTTATTGTTTGCTCAGATTGCTTATGCTGTTTGTATGCAAAAACGGGGCGGAACATTTATTTTGAAAATTTTTGATTTTTTCATGTCTCATACTATTGATTTGTTGTATTTGCTAAGTTCCTTTTATGAGAAAGTATATATTACGAAACCGGATACAAGTCGTTATGCTAATTCTGAAAAATATTTGATTTGTATTGGATTTATTCCTTTGTCTTCGGATGCCTTTTATCCCTATTTTTTAAAAGCCTTTCAAAAAATGGTTCAGGGACTAGCTTTTGGTGAACAAGTTGTTCATTTTTTGAATAAACCTATTTCTTATTATTTTACGATGAAATTGGAAGAATACAATAGTACTTTTGGACAACAGCAGATTGAAAATATTTATGCAACTATTTCTCTCATTGAAAATAAAGATTTCAAAAATAAAAATAACAAAATCAATGAACTCAATAAAATCAATATACAAAAATGTGTTAATTGGTGTATGAAATTTGGTTTACCTTACCAATAAATCAGGGAACCTAGCGGATTAAGCGGAGCCCATGCCCACCCAAGGTGCCTTCGGTCAAGGCGAGCGAAGCTCGCTAGCTGTCGACCGCCGAAGGCGGTCTTAGAACCCCTCCTTTGGACTAAGAAATATTTATAAATTGTGCGTAAATTTGGCAAACATTCATTATACACTTTGACGCACGAGAGCATATCCCGTTTAACGGGATATCCTCTAAATTTCACATTTCGTAAACATTCGTTGCCTATTTTACGCCTTTTTCTTCTCTCATTTTCTTAAAGGCAAGCTTCGCTTCCTAAGGCTGGACATGCAGGTCCTGCATGCCTTGTGGCCTAGCTGTCGGACGCCTACGGCGTCCTTCTCAAATGATATAAAAATAAAAAAGTACATCCAAAACATAATAGAATATTCTATAATGTTTTTCATAATATTTGAGAGAAAATATATCAATGGTGTAAACCTATTTTTATCTGAATATCCAGTGATTGTTCATCGGGTTCATAACCAAACCGGTTATAAAATTCTTCTTCCTCTTCTTCGGTTACAAATTCAACCTTTTTTGTTTCTGTATTTACCGAGCCATGATATTGTTCCAATCTTTTTTTCCAAATTGGAGAGAAAGAAGCATAATACAGCCAATTTTGTCCAATTTCTTCTAATGTCAGGGATTGTGGAACACAAATAGGGAACAAACAGCAATCTCTTAAAACACGATAATGTTTGTAATCGGAAACTCTGTCTTCATAATTGGCGTATTTTTGGATATGTGTTTCAGTAAAGGAGAGATATTTTAGAGGTGTTGAGTCTATAATTCTCATTTGAACATGATCGTTGGAAAATTCAAATGAATGAGAAATCATATTGTAGACAAGATTACAGAGAATGATTTTATTCTGAGTTGTTTTCCAAAGATTCTTTTTTTTTTCGTAATATTTATTGAAACTTTTTGGTTTTTTCCAATGATTGATAGGTGCGTCAAATTTGTTTTTGGCCTTTTCTATAATAGCAAATGCTTCTTCAAAAAATCCAGAGTAAAACAATTCATATATCCAAAACATGGCTTCAGATATTTTTTTTTTTATTATTGAGAGAAAAAGAGAAGTTTCAACCCCTTCTTTAGAATACAAATATCTCGTTAAAGATGGATGGCCGTCAGACACTGAAGACATCCTTGTGGTTTTAATCCAAGGTGCCTTAATCAATTTTCATTAGGAAAGGAGGTGGGTAAACCCGTCCTCTCACCAAATCAACCTATGATGTTTTAGGAAGCAATTTTTAGGGAACCGCAGATTTAGAAGTTTTTTGTTGATGAAAAATATATATCCATATTCTATAATGTCAAAAATGCGTTCCCATAAAAGAAAAACCCATAAAATAAACCAAAGAGGTGGCGGTTCATGGTGGGAATATTTATTTGGTCCTAAACAACAAGTTGTTCCAGAACCAGCTCCAGCACAACAAAGTTCATTTTTTGGTGCCCCACCAGCGCCAGCACAACAAAGTTCATTTTTTGGTGGACCAGCAACGGCGGGAAGAAAATCCAGAAAATCCAAGAAGTAATTGTATTTGTTGCGTTCAATAAAATCAATATGAATCTCAAAATAATTTAGCTCAATGGAAATTTTATTTGTATTTATTTTTTCCATTCTATTCATCATTTGTTTTCATTGGATGAGAACCTATATTATAAGAAATTCAAAAAAGAGAGAAAAGAGAGATGTCATTCGTTCTCAAACTGAAAAATATAAAAAAATGTTGGATTCTATTCAAACCTATAAACCTGTAGAATTTTTAACGAAAGAACAGAAAAGGGCTATGGAAGAAGAACTCTCTCTATTACTATGATTTTACATGAATATGACTACAAATTCATATAAAAACAACACAATTCATTATACAATATACAATGTCTGAACAACGAATCAAAGCTCTTCCTTTTGTTAGTATTTGTACTCCTACATTTAATCGACGACCTTTTATATCTATTATGTTTGAAATGTTTCGTAACCAAACTTATCCAAAACAAAATATTGAGTGGATTATTATCGATGATGGAACAGATAAAATAGAAGATTTAATAGAAACCTCCGGAATTCCTCAAATAAAATATTTTTATTTCAAAGAAAAAATGAAACTCGGTAAAAAAAGAAATTTATTGCATTCTAAATGCAAGGGTGATATTATTGTTTATATGGATGATGATGATTATTACATGCCTGAACGAATATCTCATGCTGTAGAAACCCTTTTAAAAAATCCATGGGCTCTTTGTGCCGGTTCGAGTGAAATTTATACTTATTTTAAACAAGGACTCGCCCTCGGAAAAATGATTCAATTTGGTCCATATGGTCCATTTCACGCAACAGCTGGAACTTTTGCTTTTCGTAAAGAATTATTGGAAAAAACTTCCTATAATGAAGAACAGGCGCTTGGTGAAGAACGAGAATTTTTGAAAAATTACACTATACCTTTCGTTCAATTGGACCCGATGAAGACAATTTTGGTTTTCTCTCATGAACACAATACTTTCGATAAAAGAAAAATGTTGGAAAACCCCAATCCTCAATGTGTAAAAGAATCAACGAAAAAAGTTGAAGATTTTATTCGTTTACCAAAAGAAGAAAGAATTAAACATTTTTTCTTAAATGAAATTGACGCATTGTTGGAAAAATATGAACACGGAAAACCTCAAATGAAACCGGATGTGTTGGAACAAATCAAACGTATTGAAAAAGAGAGAGAAGAACAACAATTAAAATCGGCCACAATTGTTATGCAAAAACCTGGTGAATCGCCCGTTCCCTTGAGTCAACAACAGATTTTGGATATGATTCAACAACAACAAAAAACAATAAAAGAACAACATTCTCTTATTGAAAAATTACAACAGGGTGCAGTTCTTTTCGCCAATCAAAA
>B570J29032_109958081_pt1 | contig 11485 bp, 11 predicted proteins | sample LakMenEpi16Nov12_FD_29032 | JGI IMG/M metagenome (IMG submission 29032)
ATGGAAGTAAAATAATGGCCCGTTCGTCTAGGGGTCAGGACACGTCCCTTTCACGGATGAAACACGGGTTCGATTCCCGTACGGGCTACAGTGAATAACTTTTAAACCCTTGTAAATCAACAGATTTCAAGGGTTTTTTAGTTTGCAGGTGGATGCAGAGGTGGATTTTGATTAATTTAGATTCACAAAATCAACTATCCGCCCATGAAAGCAGCATTAGAACTTTCCAGCAAACCCAACCGTGACGGTCTTTATGAGATCTATATCCGTATTCAAGAAGGTGGTAAAAAGAAACGCATTAGAGCAAAGATTGCGGTTAAGCCCAATCAATTCAAAAGCAAGAACCACAATTTAAAGTGGGTATATAATCATCCCAATCATCAAAAGATCAATGCTGATCTAAATGCGTTAATCGAAGAATACAATGATGTGATGTTTGCCAGTGCGGTTGCAAAAAAAGCTTTTACGCCGGAAACAGTGATTCACTCCGTTAAAAAAACACACTTCACACAATCACTTTTAAAGTATTGTGAATCTAAGATGAGCCAAATGCTGAACTACAACCATAAAAAAGGATACCAGCAAACTTTGAATAACTGGAAGGCATATACCGAAAAAGAAAAACTGGGTGATCTTGATTTTAAACAAATAAATGTTTTCATCTTAAAAGGTTACGAAAATTACTTGTTTGAAAACGGCTTACAAGCTTCAACTGTTTATACAAATCTTAAACGTATCAGATCACTGTTTAACATGGCAATTAAAGAGCAAGTAATAAAAGTTGAAGATTATATTTTTAAGGCGTTCACTATGCCAAAAGCCAATAAATCGAAAAAGGAAAAATTAACGGTAGAAGAATTGAAAAAATTTGCCGGCGTTGTTTGCGAGAAAAACAGTTTAAGTAAAACATGTCAACAAGCTTTTTTATTGGCGTTCAACCTTGCGGGTGTTCGTATTGAAGATGTACTCACTCTAAAATGGAGCTACGTTAAAAAAGAAAGGATTGAATATAAAATGGAGAAAACCGGGGCGTTAAATTCATTTAAACTAACTCCACAAATTAAAGGCATACTTAACTATTTTAAAAGTGCTAACAACAGTTCAATTTATATTGTGCCCATATTAAAGGATGGAGTAGAGGAGTTAACGAACGAAGATTATAAAAAAGAGATCAGTAGAAAAACGGCACTTGTAAATAAGTATCTAAAAAAAATAGCTGAGAAAGCAAAGATTGAAAAAAAGGTGACCACACATATAGCGCGTCACACCTTCGCCTCCATTGCCATCAAAAAATCAAATGGAAACATTAATTTTGTTCAGAATGCCTTAAAACATTCTAACTCACAAATAACTCAAACCTATTTGGCGTCGTTGGATGATGAAAGTATGGATAATCAAATGATCAATGCAACAAAACTATAGCGTTTAGTTTATCTTCTATATTTTCTGATCATCCTTGATGAAATGAATAGTTCAACTGATTGTTTTTTAAACCAAAACGTTTTACCGTTTTGTGAATACTCCAATTCGCTCATATAAGGCATTCGTTTATCCAGCAATGTTGACACCTTTACCTGAAGAAGTTCTGCAGTTTCCTTTAGGGTAAAATACTTCCATCCGAAAAGCTTTGTTTGCTTATCTCTGATCGCAGTTTCAACCGCTTGCGCAATAACTTCTGCTATATCTGGTAAATCAACGGACAGTTTCATTTTTAAGTTGTGCTATTCAGTTTTGTCTCCTGGATCTTTTTTTGGTCTTATTTTTAATTTAATTGGTTTTGTTATTTTATAAACAACAATGCTTAGGCCAATAACGACTAAAGAGATTAATGCTATTTTACCCCAATTTGGTCCGCTTTGCGGAAAATGTATTTGCTCTATTAACATGATTATGGTTTTTTATAGTTAAATGAATAGATCATGGCTTCTAAAAGATCTTTGGGTTGGTTGTAGGTGATATTATATTTCTGTCCGTCAGCCCCATCGATTATATCTGCTTGTCCTTTTACCTTTTCGAATAAAAATAAGAGGCGCTTATCTGTAAATAATGCTACCTGTTTCTTCATTGTTTCGTCATTCTTCTTGAGTTGAATATTTTCAGCAGAAATACGATCATTTTCACCCTTTACTTTTTGCAGCTCAGTTTTATGTTGTGATTGAATAGATGCTAAAGTAGTAGATGTTAAACCTACCTTCCGCCTTAACTCTTCAATTACTGCATAAGCTTCTTCTTTTTCATAAAACAAGGCATCTTTATTTAAGAGTATGCTTTCACAATATTCACTCAGAGTTATTCCAAGAGCTTGAGCCTCTTCGGTTAATTTAAATTTTAACTCAGGATAGCATCTTACACCAAGCATAGTTTTTCTGTTACCATTTGTGGTAATTTCATCTTCAATTGTTTCGGTAATCATTGTTGTAGGTTTTTTCGCTTAAGTACATTCTTAAGCCTCTACAATATTAATAAGTCTTTACCTTTATACATATTGAAAAGGGTCAAGGTAAATCAAGAAGAATCAAGAAATGGAATTAGTTGAGATTAAGGTCTTCAAAAATAGCCTTAATAGATTTAAGACCAATGCTTAAAGGCTTCTCGGTTTGAATGTCCTTAATTAATTGATTGCATGTGGTGTTCAAAACCTTCGAATCAAAATCATCTTTTCTGTTTTTGAAAAGCTTCATTGCGATGGTATGCAATAAATGACTTTTATGATGATTTTCTCCTTTATAGATCAAATATAAAAGATACATCAATTGCACTTGTGGCGCAATCCACTCTGTTAAACCCTTAGGAAAATCTTCATATTTCTTAAATGGCTCGCAGAAAGAATCGTTCATATTAATCTTATTATTAAAAAGCAACAACTTATATAATTCTTTTAAGCTGTCCTCGGAATAAGGCCAATATTGAAATTGGTCAGCATCAGTTTTCTTAATACCATAGTCAAGAGAAGGTATTTTTTCAATTTTCTTTTTTGATTCATCATTTGGCGGTAAAAACAAACGGTTTCTTTCTACCCAATTCATAATTTTTGCTAGCCGAATATTATTATCAAATGGTGAATTGTTTTTTATGTAATTGTATACTCCGTGTTCAACAAATGAGGCAAATAATCCCTTCCCCTGCCAAATAGCATTTTGGTAACCAAGTATCGCTTCTATTTTATTTACATCAAAAGCAATAAGTGTTCTTCCAAAAAATGCTTCAAATCCAATACTATTACTTTGTATAATTATCGGGTATTGCATTCCCAAAATTTTAGAAACAGGTAAATCAGCATCATTGCAATAATTAATTACAGGTTGCTTCATTGCTTGAAGATAGTCCTCCTTAATAAAGCCACTTCTAATTTTTACGATTTCTAAAAGGTGTTCTATCCTAAAATAGGCTTCTACAATGTCGATGTCGTATTCGTGTTTTGAAACCGGTTTAAGATTTGTTAACCTGACTTGATCTAGAATCAGGTTTCGTTTCTCATTTTCTTCTTTTCTATCCTTTATCTTCTTATAAGATTTAATGTATAAGGTGAAATTTATAGCCGTTGCAAATTTAGGGTATGTTTTTCCGCTCAATTTATCTTTATACTTTTTTCTTAACCATTCAATAAATTCTCGCTCATGAAAAATTGCATCAGTAATTTTCAATGTTTCTTTTACTGGTTTTTTAACATTCAGTTTCGAAAAATACGATTCATAAATTGGGATAAAAAATTGACTAACAAGCTTTTTCATGGAGTGGCTAATTTAAGTAATTTAATAAAAATAATCAACAGAATAGTTCGGAGAACTGAACTTTCGGCTACCATAAAACTGTCAAGCGGAAAACGAAACTCCGCCTATTGCCAATGTGCTGTTAGCGGTTTGTCCTTTAGTTTGCAATTCCAAATCTTTTATTTTTAAAGTCAATGCATATTGTCTTATTAAAGAAAAATGCATTTCCAATAATTCCATCACATTTTAATTGATAAAACATTTTATCAAAATAATTGCCTTTTTCATAGTAAACAATGAAATCAGTCAGTGTATTCATTCCAATATTAATTTCTTTTGAAGCGTTTGAACCAAGCATTATTACAGGATTTCCAAAATTTGTGACACTTAAAGTGTCATTTATTTTTTGATTTGTAATTGCTTTCCAAATATTAAAAGAAGTCATCATTGGAAATAAACTTGAGCCTGTATCATAAATAAAGAAATGTGTTTTTCCGTTTAAAATTATCGGAACCATAATTCTTTTATTTTCTATCTTGCAATTTTCAAAAGAAAAATAGTTTTCCAAAGCACTGTTAGTAGTATCCAAAACACTAATTGTTTGATTAGGGAAGTTTATAACCACAATTTTATTTTGAAAAATATCTGCACCAATTGTTCCTATACTATTTTCTGAAACTGGTGCATTCTTTTTTCTGATGATTGGCTCACCGTAATTGTAAATACCCAGCATATTGCGTTTTCCGAAATTAATTTTTCCGATATTCACAGCCACATCTTTAATTATAAACAAAGGTCTTTCTGGGTTTGAATCAAATAAAGAGTCAAATTTTAAATAGTTATAGTCAGTAATGCTTTTAAAATTATTTTGATATAAAACAGTTACGTCGCAACCTAGGTCGAACTGGGCGTAATGTATTTCTGATACCGTGTCGAAACTAATTGGAAGATACATTGCGGCCTTGTCAAAGTGTCTACAGCTAATTTCGGCTGGACTCCAATAAAATTTCTCTGTTAGATTATCAGGAATAAAATTTTCACTACTTTTTTCTCTTGATTTGCAACCAGAGAAGAATACTGGCAAACTAAATATAATAACTAATTTCTTCATTATACTGTCTTAAAATTATGTTTCAATTTTGTCTTCGGAGTGTCGTCATAGCATATCTACTAACTATTTGTTTTTAACCAATTTTTAAATTCTCTTATCTTTTTTTCGGCTTCGTCAACTAGAACTGAAAGATCTTTGCGTTAATTTATTGAAGGCTTTTCAATCTGGTTTTCTGACACTTTTTTCGATTCAGCTGTGTGGTAGGATCTGTACCATAGCTGTTTTAATGAAAAAAGTTTAAATAAATCCCCTAATTAATGGAGAATTCATCGACATCATTTAAATTATGAATTGTCGTTAGCCGATTAGATTCATTTTAATTTCATTAATATTTATTTTTTGTTTTTTTTGTAGTCTCAGATCAGTACCATCTATTAATCCAACTGAATTTTTAGATATAAATTTTATTAATTTAATTGGGATCATGGTTCCTCTATTTACTTTAATAAATCCATTATTCTTTAATTTTAGCTCATATTCTTTTAAGCATCTTGATGCTATAATATTTTCATCATTAAAAAAGTGGAATACGGTTTTATTACCAATAGCTTGGCATTTTGAAATATTTTCAATTCGGACGAAGAACATTCTATCTCTTTTGGCAATTAAAATTAAATTATCCTTTGATACCAAAGTATTCTTTTCTGAACACCTTATGCATTTATTTGTATCATTTTGTTTTTTTATTGCCCTCATTTTTAGGTGTGTTGGTAATTATATAAATTTTAAGTAAATAATATAATATTAGTTTTAAAAATGTAATAAATAATAAAAGCATTTTTTCCACTAACTTTCTCTGACTGCTTATTAAAATAATTATGATCAAATATTTTTTCAATTTCTAATAAAAAATTCAGATCGTCTGTTTAATGCATGCATAACTTCAGAACAATTATTTTCATCCTTTAGTTCATATTTACAAGGATTGAAAGGTTTATCCTCTCCAATTCCAATTGCCTTCAAACGTATACTGGATATACCATTTTTTACCAAATAATATAACGTGGAATTCGCGCGTTTAATGGAAAGTAATTTATTATAGTAACGTGTATTTCTACAATCTGTGTGAGATGTGATTTGTAGCTCTATTGACGGATTATTTTTGAGATATAAAACTATTTTATCTAATTCAAGGGCAGCATCATCTCTGATGTTATATTTATCCAAATCAAAATAAATTGGATTTAGGATGAGCTTTTTACCAAGGTCCTCTGATTCTTTTTGAAAATATAAATTAACCACAATTGTGTCATTTTTTAATTCTCTTTCACACTTAATATATCTATGATTATATGATTCAGTACCTAAAATAATACAATTTGTATATTTATTATCTATTGATTTTTCACCATTGTCATCCAATTTAAATGAATAAATAAAACCATAAACTGAATCTTTTAAGTTCACTTTTACAAAAGGTAGTTTTTGATTATTTTCAATTTCAAAGGCTTTGTAAACGACTATGACTTTTTCTGGCAACTTTTAATTTAGCTCCAAAATGTCTTTTCTCATAGTGTCGCAAACTATTATAATTAATTCCTTTTTTAAATTGATCATCAACCCAATGCTGCAAATCTTTGAAGCTTCTTCAATAGAGATAAAGTATAATAAAATATTTAGATGGATAATATTTACAAATAAACTATTTCCTTATAATTTAAACTATACTACATAGGTTGTATTTTTATTTTGAAATCTGGGCATGTTACTTTGATGAAGTAATTAAGAACATACGAAAAAAAACAAATTTAATTTTTTGTATTTAAAAGAAAATATTATTTTATTCTTGCTTTAAGATGTTCAGAACTCACAATTATTAAATACAAACTCGATGTTTCTATGATTGTTAAATAAGAATAGTTAGGTACATGAGTGGTTCAAATTAAATAGTCTCTATTTTGAATTGCAAATTTAGATAAAGAATAGGCTTCGTTAGTTAGTTCTAATTTATTTGTAATGTTTTGCCTGTGCTTTCTAACCGTAAGTTCAGAACTAAATAGCATTTCAGAGATTTGCTTTGAGTTATAATTTTCGGCAATAAGTTTTAAAATTTGTTTTTCAGTGGAGGTCAATTTAATTATCAGCTCTTTTATCTTTTCATTCTGCAATAATTTACTTGGCTTATTCGTAAGTTTATCCCTCAAGTTTTTGCTAATGTAAAACTCACCATCTAATGCAGATTGAATGGCCTGGTTTAGTTCATCCATGGCAAAATTCTTTAATATAAAGCCATTTGCTCCAATCTTTTGAGCATTATCAAAAACAGCCTCCTCATTTAACATGGTTAAAAATATGATCTTTGTTTGAAGGTGTTCCTTTCTTACTTTTTCGCAAACTTCAAAACCATCCAATTCTGGCATATCAATATCCAGTATGGCAATAGCCGGCTCATTAGTTAAAATGTAATTGAGTGCATCTAAGCCGTTGTCAAATTCCCCTACTAATTTTATGTTAGTCATTTGTAGAATAATGTTTCTTAATCCCATTCTTATGAGGGTATGGTCATCGGCTATTATTAGATCTAATTTATTCATGTTTTAGTTTTAATATAATTTTTGTGCCTTTTTCTAATTTTTTAATTTCTAATGTAGCATTTAATAACTTAGCCCTTTCTTTCATTGAAAAAAGTCCAACAGAGTTTGACGTGTCTTTTTTCTGAAATCCAACACCATCATCCATAATTTCAAGCACCAGTTCTTTACCTTGTTTTAAAAAGGTAACCCGGGCAATTTTAGCCTTTGAATGTTTTAAAATATTATTAATGGCTTCTTGAGTAATTCGGTAAATATTCACCTTTTGATCCTGATTCAGATTATTAATTTGTTCAATTTCATAACTAAAAAAAACATTTTCCGACTTTACCCCTTTAATTAAACTCTCCATCAATGTTTTAAAATCATCCCTGTAAATTTTTATTGGCCTAAGATCATATGATATATTCCTTACCTTTTCAATTATATCGTCTATGGTTTTTTTTGCTTCATCCGGTAAAAAATAGTTGATCCTAAAATAGGATAATTGCTGCCCAAGGTCATCGTGCAACTCCCTAGAGACCTTCATTTTTTCCTCTTCCTGTATGCCTACAATCAACTTTGAAAACTTTCGCAAGTTATATTGTCGCCAATAAGAGTATCCGAATATCGTGGTGAAGAAAATTAGTACAAACATAAAATAAGCCCAATTGGTTTGGTACCAGGGCGCCAATACTTCAAATGAAAAAGATACAGGATTACTCCAATATCCATCTACACTGCGGGCAGCCACTTTAAAACTGTAGTTACCCGGGGGGATATTTCGGTAATCTGCCTCTGATTTTTCGGTGATGGCACTCCATTTTTCATCTAAACCTTGTAAGATATAACGGTACCGTATTTTGCTGCTATTAGCAGCTATACAGATGCCTGTATAATGAAAGGTAAGGTGGTTTTGCGAAAAAGGTAATTCCAAATCAATGGGCAAATGAAAAATATCTTTGCTTACGCCACTATAGTGTATGTTGTTTTTAGCAAAATAAGAAGTATCAGTTAGCACAGCGCCGTTTGTATAATAGTTAGTATCAAGACCGGGTAACCAAATGGTATCCTTCCTGTTTTCGGGCAGAGCCAGGGAAGACTCCACTATTTTTTTGTTTGTAAACCAGTCTTCTTTTTTTTCCATTACTTCAACGCAGGTAATATAGGTTTGGGGCCTTAAGGTATCTGTTTTGGCAGCTGGCTCAAATTCTGTTAATGCATTGCCAATACCTGCCCACATAGTGCCTTTTTTTGTTATGTACATAGCATCTTGACCTCCATTAAAATCCAAGCGTTTTAAGCCATCTGTGTTATCAAAACTTTTTGCAACCACGTATACGCCGTTTTTCTTAATAAGCTTAGTTAAACCTTTACCGGTACCCAGCCAAATAGTTCCTAATTTATCCTCCTTAATTGAGTATACATTATCATCAACCAAACCTTGGGCTTTGCGGTAAATACGAATTGTTTTATCGATTACTATCTTTCCGCTAATAGCATCGGGTTCCATAACCATCAGTCCGCCCCCATTGGTTCCTATTAATAATTTACCATCACTGCTTTCCAAAAAACTCTCAATATAATTACTACTTAGGCCTTGCTCAGTGCCATAGTGTATAAAATTTTGGCTCATCTGCGGCCCGCCGGGTAAATTAGTATCTAGTACATAAAAACCGCCACCATTGGTGCCAATCAGCAATTTACCGCTATGGCTTAACAAAAGAGACATAATATCATTGCTGTTAAGAGCAACTGCCATAGGGTAGTGTTTAATAGTTTGTGCAGTATTGTCATTAGGTTGCTCTATTCTATTTAAACCTCCGCCCATTGTTCCAATATATAAATTACCATTTCTGCTTTCTATAATACTTGTAATGTGATTATCACTTAGGCCATGGGCCATGCCATATTTTTTAATTGTATTGTGCAGTAAATCTAAAATAGTTAAACCCCCGCCCCAGGTTCCAACAGCAAGCTTCCCATTTTGTAATTGCTTTAAAGCCACAACATAATTACTACTTAAGCCTTGTTCTAAACCAAAGTGGCAAAGGGCAGGGGCAGTGTCGCTTGCAAAAGGCTTATTAATGCTAAGCATATTTACACCGCCTCCAAAAGAACCAAAAAATAACTCATTACTAAGGCCTTGGGTAATGCTAGAAACATTATTAGCAAAGCCCTGTTGTGTAGTATAAAATTTAAAATTATTGTTTTTACTATCCAATACATTTAGGCCACCTCCATATGTACCTATCCATAAGGGCCCATTCTTGCTTTCTAACAAACTAATTACCCCATTATTATTTAAACCTTGGGGTTCAGCATAATAAGCCATGCAGTAATTTTGCTCAGCTTTATTAAAATAATCTTTAATAATTATAAAGCCTGCATCTAAAGTTCCTATTAGTAAATTACCCTCAGTACTTTCTAATAGTGTTTGAATACTATTACTAAGCCCCTGTGCTTTACCATATATTTTTATATGGTAAACGCAATTACCATCAGCAGTTTGTAGTACATTTAATCCCCCACCATTTGTTGCTATTAGTAAATGCCCCTCGCGACTCTCCATAACACTGTTAATGTTATTGCTGCTAAGGCCCTGCGCTTTTTTATAGTTAATAATAATTTTATCGCTAATACTAGTGGGGTTTTCAAGTATACTAAACCCGTGATCAAAAGTTCCTATAATTACATTCCCATTTTTGCTTTCTGTTATACTGTTTATGTAATTACTACAAAGCCCATGCTCCTTGTTATAAATAGTGAGCGTTTGGTTTTTATCACTATCGCCCTTCTCCAAAATATTTATTCCACCGCCTAAGCTTCCAATAAGTAGTTTACCATTTCTGCATTCTACTATACTATAAATATTATTACCACTAAGCCCCTCCTTTGTGCTGTAATGCTTCACAATTTTATTTTCAAAATCTACTATATTCAGTCCTCCTCCATTTATCCCTATTAATATTTTACCAGTTCTGCTTATCTTTATGGATAAAATATAATTACCGCTTAAACCTTGTGCGGTGGTATAAAGCCACCATTCTTTACCATCAAATTTACAAAGGCCTGCATCGCTACCTACCCATACATTACCTTTAGCATCGTAACTCATGCAACTTGCAACCATGCCGGCAAGGCCTTGTTGCTGAGTATAAATTTTTATATTGCTAGTTGCTTGGTCTTTGCTAAAAGCCGGGCCGCCAATTACTTTTTCAGGGCGCCCCAGCAATACCAGCCTTGGCTTTATTTTTTTTGTAAGTGGGGGTTTTGCATAAATGAAGTGCCTGCCGGGGTATTTTTTTTGTAGCTTGTTCAAAGCAAGCTGGTTAAAATAATAAACTGTATCGGGTGGTTTACCCATAACCATTTGCGGCTTGCCTAATGTTTTTTGATTGGTAATAAAAGGCACCACTTTAGGTTTAACTAAGGCTTCTGCCTTTGGCAGCTTTATAGAATCGGCGCTGCCTTTACCCAGGGGTATAACTACAGGTGTTACTTTTATAATGTTAGCCTTGCTTAGTTTTTTTATTACCGGGTCTGCAAACTCGCTTTCGTTAATAGGAAATACACTATTTTTTGGCTCATTTTTGCATGAGGCCAACATAATCATAAAACATACATAATATTTAAATACTAATCTTTCCATTTATCAATTTTAAACATCATCATTTTTTATCAATATTCCAAAAACTTAAGCTGATATACTTCCAAAGCAGTATGACTTTTACTTATTCACTCACTGTAAGTGTTGTTTCATCTTCCGTCAAACAGATCTGCCATAAATACTACTGAAGTAGTATTTACATTCTAATACTGTAAAGGTAATTTTGTTTAATGAAGTAGTCCGTAGACTATTACGTAAAACTTATGAAATACAAAAGAAAGGAAAATAATCTAACGCAAATTAAAAATCATTCATTAACAGTTTATATGCCTCGAGTTACCCAAGAATCATCCCTCCTATTAACCAATATGTTAAAAAATATTAACACATGTAATTTTCTAAATCAATTGAGTTCTGTACGGTGTGTTAAAGCAAGTTAAAATCGAAAAAATAAATTTCTTTGGCATAATTGATGTAAAAAATAAATCAAACAACATAAAAACATAAAACAAATGAAAATGAAAATTACAAAATTACACGCATG
>B570J29032_109958082_pt1 | contig 11485 bp, 10 predicted proteins | sample LakMenEpi16Nov12_FD_29032 | JGI IMG/M metagenome (IMG submission 29032)
CCACAGCTTCTCGTGATAGGGCCGCTATATAAGGCATTTCTTGACCCAGGTGGGAGAACTTCTGAATCAATCGCCATTGAAGTGGCTAAATACTTGGACACAATTCGCGTTGTTTATGGTTGCGCTCTATGGATTGAGCACCATGCCCCACTTGGTACAAGTTCTACGTCAAGGGATTTGCGTCCATTCGGTTCTGCAGTTTGGTCGCGCTGGCCAGAATTTGGCTTGTCCCTGCAACCAGACCCAACTGCTGGTGGCGATTACGTCTATGACGTTAAGCACTTTAGAGGTGCTCGCGATGAACGCCACTGGCCGCTGAAGATGAAACGCGGAAAACGCTTCCCATTCGAAGTGATAGAGTGGATGAAGACAACAACATGAGTGATGATAAAACAAAGCCGATAACGACTCGTGAATTTCTGAACGAGCGCGATATACGCATCTTTAAGATGCGCCAGGCTGGAACGTCAGTGCAGGAAATAGCCAGAAGATTCGGGGTATCCACATCATCTGTCACTCGTTCAGTTCAGCGCCAATTGGAAAAAATGAACAAGGAAGCAATTCTTGCTTACCCCGAAGTTCTTCGGCTTGAGCTCGAGCGGCTGGACAACCTACAGCAGGCGATTTGGCCAATGACGCAACATCGCAGGGAGGTTCAGGAGGATGGCACGGAAATTCAAATTGAGCCAGACCTCAAGGCTATTCAGCAGGTTTTATCAATCATGGACAGGAGGACAAAACTCCTTGGCATGGAACAGACGAACGTCAATGTGCAAATGGATGTCAACAACAATACGAATATACGAGCAGTTATTGCCGGCCAGCCAGGAGTTGAAAGACCGGCGATTGGTTTTGACCCAGAGTCCGAAGCAAAAAAACTTTTGGAACTGATGGCTATATCCGGCGTGTTGCCCGAAAGTACAGTAAAGTCTCTTCTAGGGACAGATAGTTCGGACATAATTGATGCCGAATTAGTCGAGCTTTCAGGTCTGGATGAATCCGAGGAGGATTACGGTGAAGAAGCAGATAAAGATTTTGACGAGTGAAGATATAAGCGCTTCAAATATGATGGCGGCAATGAAAAAAGTTGCTGACACAATCAGTCCAACTATTGCTCCTGTTGCAAAAGAAGACGACGCCCCAATCGATAAGTCCGTTCTCATCCGAACCACAGAAGCAGAAAGAGAGCGCTGGAAACAAGCCTCATCCGAGGAGCAACTATCCCTTTCTGCGTGGATACGAAACTGCCTTAACGAGCGCGCCACACGAGCCCTGGATTGCCAGCACCCGCCAAGTATGGTTAAGCGGTATCCATGGTCCGTAACCTGCACAAAATGCAACACAAGACTTCAGTAAAGTCTTAACACCACGTAAATTCATTTTTATTGAGTTTTATGTAAGTGGTATCATTTTGTAGATGTCTAACGCAGATGAGGAATTTGAGATTCCGTTTGAGCTTTCCCGAAAAGGTAGAGAGCTAGAGCAGGAAACCAAGGCCATTGGTCGTCGCCTTGCCTCGTATGTGGGCAGTCGTCTTATTGATAGGCCAAATGTTGGAGGCGGACGTAGGCGTCGTCGTGGAGACATTGATGTTCCAACAGGAGGGGTGCCAGGAAGCAGAAAACCAACCGGCAGTAATTTCGACCCGGATGCAGACGGGTGGGTCGATGAGGGCACAACGCGTCCAAGGTTTATAGGCACAAACGATGAAACCCAGGCGGTTCGACAAGCCGTGCGACTCTCTTCTGGGCAGGCAAACACAACAGAACAAACCAGCCCAGTAGAAGAAAGAGTTGCTGTGGCTCGTAAAAGAGTTGAAGGGCTAAGGGCTGCAATTGCCGAATTAGAGCGGTCCGGGAATTGGACAGGAAAAGATAACGGTGTCGTTCTTAGCGGTAATTCAAGAAGCAACGAGCCAGTCGACACCATCGATATTGATAAACCTGGAATAAATCCAGCAAATCAAACACGTGAAGAACACGTAGCACTCATCGAGCAAGACCTCGATAGTAGAAACATTAACGACCCTGCGCAACGGGAAAGCGAAATTAAAAAAGCCCTGTCAAGTAGGGTTACGGAAGCAAAAGAAAAACTTTATCTTGCTGAAGAAAGCCTACGAATTCAAGAATTTGAAGAAAATCGCAAAAAAATACGAGATGAACAAAATGTTCTAGATGTTGAAGAAATACCAAAAGAAAAAATTGCAGTTCTTAAAAGCGAAGCTGATTCGATAAGGTCTCTGAGTCAGCAAGAACAAGATAACCTTTTTATTTCACCAACACCAACTAACGCGTACTTTATTCATCATGGAGTAGCAGAACTAGATGATGGAATATTCATACCTGAACGCACAAAAGGTGGAGGAATTGGCTCTGGACAGATACTAGGTAATACACGCGAGCTAAATGAGACACAGTCACGAAATTTACGCCGTGATTTTGCTTCAACGTCAGTCAAAGTCAAAGCATATCGCTCATTATTGCAAAAGCTTCGCGCAAATGATGAGTCTTCAGTAATTGAGAATCAAGACGAAGTTAGAGCTATTGCGAACATCATTGGTAGTCCGTACGTGGCATTTGCTTCTGACGATAAATTTACAAAAGGCTGGGAAGTTGGTGACAGCCTGAGAATATCTGACATAAATGCCAGAAAAGGCAATGCATTTAATCTTGACGGGATTATCAGTGAGGTCGAGTTAAATCTAGGAGTCGAAGAAAAAGCAGCATCAGAGATGCAGTCGGTATTGGCTGCACTTGGTGATGACAAGAACTTTATGTCTACTCACTCTGGTCTGTATCAAGCTGCTACAAAATATTCTGGATATCTCGACAGATATCCAACTGAAGCCTTTTCCTCGATGATAAAGGAAATACGCACATTATGGTTGCAGGATTTAGCAACAGCACGACATCGTAGAGGCACATCATGGTTTGGTGTAGGAAAATGGGGTCATGACATTACCGACATCCTTGGTCCTGGTGGGGAGTGGCAAGTACTAGGAAAAAACAAGCCGATTGCCGGACTCTCGAAGCCTCAGGGTTTCAGCCAGACTGATTATGACGACATATTGTTTGCGATGACTCCAAGAATTGTCAAAATGCATGATGAAAGGGGATATGTAGACATTGATGAGCTTCTAGCTGACATAAACGAACCGATTGACTACTCAAAGCGTTTGTCTAGCGGCTCAGACAGGCCTTCTTATCCTAGAAAACCAACATACGGTGCTTTTATTGGCGGAGCAGAGCAAGAATTTGGCGATGCTAAAACATGGCAGGAATTTAAGGACAAGTACAAAAATCGAGAAATAATTTTCTTTGATTACGAGACGACTGGTCTGGTATTTGATGAATTCCGCAAACCTTCTTCCAATGGCCAACCAACACAGTTTGGTGCTGTGAAGATGAAAGACGGAAAAATAATTGACAGCATCAATATTTTCATGGACCCAGAAGAATCTCTTGGTGAATGGTCTCGCGCGAACCTCAAGGACATAGATGGCAATCCGCTGACAGATGAGTGGTTAAAAACCCAAACATCTATCAAAAAGGCACATGAACGACTTGCCGAGTTTGCTGGAGATGATGCAATATTCGGCGTACAAAACGCATCATTTGACAAAGACGTCCTCGAACTGGCACTATCTCAATCAGGCATTACATGGAGACCCAAGGGCTACCTAGACACTAAAGAAATTTCAGATATGGCCCTTCCTCGTTGGACGCCAGAAACAGACGACGGCCCATTCGTTCTTGATGCAGACGGGAACAAGAAGCCGTCCAATGGACTTGCCGCCATAACCAAATACCTCAATGTTGATTTAGGTGAAAAACACCATACGGCAGATGCAGATGCTGAAGCAACCGGTCTTGTCATGTCGGCGATTATCGATGGAGCCATCATTAATGGTTGGTCAACTGACGTTTTGGACAAAGACAAAAGGGATGCAAAGTTCAATTCAAATAATGCAAAATTTGCAGCAGCGGTAGATAAATTCGAACAAGATGTCGCTGAGTATCGCCGTCTTTCATCTGGAGATGATGGCGACTACAGAGGAATGCATATGGCCCCAGATGCAGATTCTGGAGCACCACTTCACAATTTGACTGGTGTTTACCCAGATGATGTTTATTCCTCCTCAAGTATCCGCTACTACGGAACGGGTAATGACAGTTTTGACGCAGCCGCAGTAGATGTGGTTCGTCGTTTCAGAAATAAACCGAATGCCGATGTGACCGTGTATAGGGCTGTTCCGATATCGAGGGATGAGCAAATACTAAGACTCGAAAAACAGCAGAAATACATTCTCCAATATGGTCGGGTACCTCGTGGTGTATCAACAAACCTCCATCACAGCGACTATTACGACAAACTTGCATCTGAGCTAGATGCTCTACGCAATCAGGAAGAATCTGAGCTTGTATCAATAAATCCAGGTGACTGGGTGACCCCCGTACGACAGTATGCAGTTGAGCACGGTGAGGGAGTTCTTCGTGGGGACTATGAAATAATCAAAAAACGCGTCAAAGCAAAAGACATCTACACCAACGGTGACTCATGGCTCGAGTGGGGTTATGACCCAGATAAACGCAACTCCTTGTCATCTGGGCAAGACGGAGCAATTCAGCCAAAAACATTCAAACTTCCAAAAGCTGCAGTTGAATATGATGGCGGGCGGATTGAGACCTCACTCAAACCTGACAGTGGGATTTTATTTCAAGCGATTAGCGATGATGATTCAATTAAAGAATTTGGATACGTACTCAGGGATATACAAAAAGAAGTCAAAGACAGAGATGGCAATACGCGTACAACTTATTCTTATGAAATAGAAGTTCACAATCCTATTTTGGCATATGACTCAATACGGGATATTAGTACGAACTCACTTAGAAGAAGTGATGAAGAAAAAGATAAACAACTTCGTGCTTTATTTAGAAGGAGATACAACTACGCACGAAAAATTCGTAAAATTCTTGCAGAAGAATATGACATCAATGAAGATAATCGCTTGTTGGAAAGAATTAATGAAATACGCGGTTTGTCTTCAGGTAAAATTTACGATTCAGTCGTAAGTGAGGAAAATTACCTATCAAACGAACAGCGAGCAGGAGTAGAGAGTTTCTCTGCGCTGATGCTGAATGACGAACTCCAAAAAGAAGATGAGTGGATTACCAAAGATGACCCAAGATATTCCTCATTTCAGAAAATTCAGGGTATTGAATACGATGTATTCGAAGAAGAGGTTCTCGCGGATAGCGAAGAAAGAAAAGCCCTCAAAGAATCAATAAAGTCAGCAGCGAAAGATATGTTTTCTGGTGAAATAACGACAAGAAACGACGTTATAGTCACGGCAACAAACGGAGAAAAAATAAATCTTGGTAGAACATTTGATGTTGTTGTTTCACCGACAGACGTCGTCGTACAGAAAATGGACGAAGAAGAATTCGAAGAAGCAAGTGAAGCCCTTGGGGTCGATGGAATTATGGAAGGCGTGAAAAAGCGGCCATCCACAAGCGTGAGCTTGAAATTCACCATTGAAACAAAAGACAAGGACGCGGTAAAACGACTTACTCAAGCAGGAATTCCACGGCGGGAACGTTGGGACGGAATTGGAGATATGGAGGACTTCGAAAAAGGGCAAAACGAAGGCCAACTGGTAATTGCTGATTCAATCAGAACAATTGTAATCAATGGAAGAAATAAGATAATTGTCCATGATTCACTATCCGTCGGTGCCCCAGCTCGAGGCAATGGAATAGCGAGCATTTTCAACGCCAGAAACGAGGCTGTTTACAGAGAGATTGATGCAGAAACAATATTGGCTTCCGCTCAGTCTGGGAAACAAGGCGACTATATGGGCGCAACACACTGGGCTAGAAATGGCTTTACATGGGCGTCGCAGGGCGAGCAGCAAAAATTTATAGAAGTAATAGATAATGCGGTAAATGATTCATCACGAAACTGGTTTACGGACGAAGAAAAGAAGAGAATAACATCGCTCTACGAAAAATCAAAAAACGGAAAATTCAAAACAAATGCAACAGCAGAACAGCTTGTTGATTTTGAAGAAGCCGATGAGCTATTTAGAGCCGGAGAAGGCGTCACTATTTTAATGAAGCGTGACATCAAGCGCAAGAGCCAGCAGTCAGCTCCAAGGACTGTGGTTAATCGCCTCCTATCGCGTGGTGGCAGGAAAAATAGACGAACCTCTAACCGTCTTTCGTCTGGAGGCGAGCGTCCAATACTCAAAATGAATCAGCCAGATATAAAAGCGCATCAATTGAAAAAATATAAATACGGAGACCAAAGTGAACTTGGCGGAAATGTTCGCAGAAGCAAGTCGAACTGGCTAAAGGGCATGACTCCAAGACAAATGTCTGAATTGCTCGTCCCAACATCAAAAGAGCAATACTTTGAAATGCTTATTGATGATTTTGCGCCAGGAGGACGAGACTCTGAAGAATACGTAAAAAAATTCAACGCCGTCCATGACGAGTATTTTAAAAACAATCCATGGGATGATATAGATTTCTCCCCCGAAGCAGTTGAAGCTGTGCGTAACGCTGTTGAGCAAGCTGTCGAATCAAATCCAAAACTAAAGTGGGCATTTGAGACACACGGTGCTCCCGTTTTCTACATGCAAACAGCTGATGCTTCGAGGGCGTATGAAAGCTTGCCTCAGGTTTCGTCAAAACTTGAACAAATAAAGAGTGTTCGCGGAATCGGTTCAAAAGACCCATATGTTCGCGCCAGGACAACTCCATTCCTTAATTCCGTATCCTTTAACCGAAGACTGATTATCGACAGGGAATCAAATTCGCTAGACACAGCACGCGAAAACGTGACCATGGACCCGACGAGACTCGTAACGAGCCGTGATAACACTATTGACAAATCAATAGCTGGAGTCATAACCCATGAGTGGGGACATTGGTTGCATTTCCGAGCACTAAAAGACGTCGAACTAGCTGGCAAGCCAAAAAATCGCCATTATTTTGGTTCTGGTGACCCTCAGGATAAGCGTTACGCGCAAGCGCTGCAGGTTGCGTCCGAGTATAACGATGTAATTATGAATCCTGACATGATGGCCAGATTCTCTGACGGGGTTGACATAAATTCGGTTACAGATAGTCCGATGACGCTCTCTTCTTACGGTAATACAAATAAAGCTGAAGCATTTGCTGAGGCAGTAGTTGCGATACTTCACCCAAATGATAAGTTGAAGACATATGCGCTAAATAAAAAACTGCGTGAAGATGTTTATTCAATACTGTTTGTTGACGGCAATACAGAACCGTGGGGAAATCTGGCAGAAAAATCTCAGGAACGAAATTCAAGCAGTGCGCCACGCCTTTCATCTGGAGCTACTGTGAAGAAAAAAAGAGTTAAGTACTCTCCAGAGCAGATACGGCAAATAGCATCACAGGTTGAGGTCAAATATGCTGAAACCCCAGAGAAACGCCTACTGGCAAGAAAGACTCTGCAAAAAGGATTCCAAGGCGGTTTTACTGTCGAGCTAGACACAATGGACGACATAAAAAATGGTATAGCAGTAGCAAGAAATAAAAAAGGAATGATTTTTCCAGCTTCTGCAGACTTCACTCCGGATGGAGAGCCAACAGAAGAACTTATTGACACATTCGTTGCATGGCTGGACTTTCACGGACCTGAAGTATTCAACAACCCATCGGATGGAGCAGAAAGAGTCGCTATCGGCGGATGGGTGGATGACGGAACTCTTTATCTTGATGTAACCGATATTTACCCAACAGCGCAATTCCTTCCGCGAGCCAGGGATTTGGGTGGGCAGGAAAACCAAAAAGCCGTAACCAACCTGAACGTTCTGTGGGAGTTGCTCGAGTCTGGGGCAGATGACCTGAGTCCTGCCTTTATTGATACCGGCGGCGATGGCGGCCAAACAATTACTAGGGAAACAATTGAACGGTTCAGAAAGGCCCTACTTGCTTTTGAGTCAGGCGATGAAGGACAGCCACGATTGCCCATAAAAAACACTAAGAAAAAATCTTCATAAAAAGTGCAATAATATAGGTATCGATATGAGAACGCGAAATTCAGATTCAACAGCTGCGTGGGTGGAAGAGTCAATCAATACATTTGTCGGCGAAGCTCCTGTCATCTTGGCTAAGGCTGCAAACATGTCTTACACAAAACCGCAACTCCGCGAAAAAATAAAAAACAGAATTATGGCCGGCTCAAAAGGCGGGAAACCAGGACAGTGGTCTGCGCGTAAAGCCCAACTACTTGCCATTGAGTATGAAAAAGCCGGTGGCGGATACAGGGGTGGACTTAAAAAACGTCAACGCTCTCTAAAGAAATGGACTAAAGAAAAATGGAGAACATCAGACGGAAAACCAGCAAATCGTCCTGGTGGAATGCGTAGATATCTCCCAGCAAAAGCGTGGTCAAGACTTACCCCAGCTCAGCGAGCAGCAACAAATAGAAAAAAGCTATTAGGCAGTCGTTCTGGCCGACAATTTGTAAAAAACACAGAAGCCGCTTCATCTGCGGGAAAACGCGCAAGGTCATCGAAGGCTGATTGATTTTAGTTATGGGTAGAAGATTTGATGAAGACGACGATGAATACGTCGAATTGCTTAAAGAGTACGAGCGCTACATCAGGGACACCCCCGGTGCGTACGAAGATTTTGATGAATGGCTAGAAATAGAGTATGGTTCAGCAAAGAAAAAAACACATAAACATTCATCAACTAGGATTAACAAGATTAGGGATGGAAGATAAATGACGACACCTGGATTTGAAGCATCGATAGAGCAGCTTGCCCAAATAGCAGACGCTGACGGCCGCATGAGGACATCAAGTTATGAAAACCACATGGACCTTGTAGCAATCATGGAACATATGTCAAAAAACAAGCGTTTTAAAACTGGCGAATTAGTCAATGACGATAAAGGCGAAGAAGATAATGGCTGATGCACCTCTTCAACGAATTAAAAAGTTGCCAGAGAACTTCTGGGAAATGACTGATAACGAAAAAAGAACCTGGGCAAGAAGGTTTCTACTTGACCTTAGTCCAAACGCTGAAAAAAGAATAAGAAAAGCTGAGTTGGACGAGCAAATTTAGCCCCACCAACTCAGCTCAAACTTATTTGCGCGTGCGCTTTACGCGACGTGATGTAGTTTCAGTTGACTGCATCGCGCCCAATTCAGCCTCGTAGATATCGTTATATTCATCGATATGACGACTTTTGAGAACCAAATGCGCACGTCGACGTGCTTCCTGACGCATTGTATTCAATGCTGCTGACTGAACTTTCTGCTCTTCTGTGTGACGTGGACGACCGCGTCCCATTCCTTTTTCTTTGAGCTTGCTGTATTCTGACATTCCACTACCTCCTTGGCTGTGGTCTAGGTGGCAACAAACTTAATGTCTGATTTTTAAGATTGCAACCTTTTTCTGACTATTTTTTCTAGAGTCAGAAACTGATTTTGGGCATAGAAAAAGCGCCTGTTTTACGCTCCCTGGCGCAAATTAACAGGCGCTTAAACTTTTCCCCGAATCTCGGGGTTGGGCTCAGAATGGCTCTGGTTCGTCCGATGGGGCGCCCACTGCGGCGGTTGCTGGTCGCGCGCGACGTGCTCCAGTCTGCTGAGACGACTGACGCGAGCCAGACTGCTGAGGCTGGCCCTCACCAGAATTCTTTCCAACACGACGAGTAATCGTCTCAATTGAGCGAGTCAGTACGCCAATGTCTTCTGCGACAATCTCCGTGATTGAACGCTTGTTGCCGTCCTTGTCATCATATGAGCGCTGCTCTAGTCGTCCATAAACAACGACGCCGATGCCCTTTTCGATTACTCGTGCAGTGTTTTCAGCAAGGTATCTCCACGCTGTTACGTTGTGGTAGCTGACCTTTTCCTGCTTTTCGTTTTTCTGGTCGTACCAGATGTGGTTAACTGCTACAGAAAACGACAGGCGGGCCTGCTCGCTTTGCGTGTAGGTGAGCTCTGGGTCCGCCGTGACGTTCCCAATTACTGTTATTGGCGCTAGGTTCATTTCTTCTCCTACTGGGTTGATATTGCGTGTCACCCTAGCCCAACTGGTGTAGCCTGTCAACCATGTCAGAACCAGTATCTAGACTCACGGTCATTGACCATTTAGCGGAAGTGATTTTAAATTATATTTCCGTTAAACAAAATGATGAGCAAGATGCTGCAGACGCAAAACGACAAGCGGAAGACATAGCCGAACTGATACTTCGGTCAATGCAATTTGAAATTATTATCGGTCCGACGCCACAGGGTAAAGTGCTTGCTGTTTTTGAGATTCTTGGACCAGATAACTTTCAATAGATAAAACCCTTATTTTTATTGGTTGCTACGCGGTTGCAGCTGGCGTAATCAAACTGTTATAATTAATAGTGCCCCTGGCGGGGTGACCAAAGCAAACCAAATATTGGCTTTTTACTAAACGCCACGTCTTATCCGCCGACAACAGGAGAAGCAATTGAACACATTTATTGGATGGGGATTTTCTATACTCCTTTTTATAGCTGGAGTTGGAATTCCGACAAACACAACGGAAACAGCAAACACTTCGGTCAATTTATCGGTTGAGGAGGTGTTAGTTGAAAATCCGGTGTGGGCCGCAAACCAAGAGGTCAGGGAAGCCGACCCAGGGTTTAGGGCCAAGCGAAGCTTGCCGCAGTTCCCACCAGTGAAAAGCGACCACGAGGGGCACAGGAAAGAAGTTCCAAGCGACCCGAGTAAGCGCTGCCCAAAGCTTGAGCCAGTTTTCGAAGCTTATGGTCTTTACCCAATACAAACATGGTCATACATTGCGTGGAGGGAGTCGGGTTGTCGCCCGAAAGCACAAAATGCGAAGTGGGATGCCGCTGGCAACATGACCTACGCTCTAAACAAGGACGGCTCATACGATACGGGATTGTTGCAAATCAATTCCAGTTGGTACTCGGCAGTAAAAAATGTATGCGGGGACAATGCTGTCGAAAACCGAATGCAAGGGCTTAAGACAGTGCACTGCAATTTAATGATGGCTCGTTACATTATGAACAATAGTAAGGGCGGATTAGCCAACTGGAGAATGTAGTAACGGTTGTTATTCCATCGCTGAATTAGTATTCTTTCAGGAATGAAAGACTCTTGGGATTTACCAGCTAGAACATTTGATTTTAAATCCGACCTGGCGTATGGGCAGGAAGGAGAGAAACTGATTTCTCAGTTTCTTGAATCACTCTCCGGTGGGGAATTTGAAGTAAAAAGCGATAGATATCGCAATGGCAGAATGGTTGTGGAAACGCAACAAAATCCACGCGGTGCGCGTGATGAAAACGGTGAGCAAGTTTGGGTAGCAAGCGGAATAAATGTAACAACCGCAAAATGGTGGGTATACATTTACGCAATGGACGGTTCGTTCGTAATAATATCGGTAGCCCGTCTAAAGCGTTTTCTCAGGAAACATCCTGATAAATTCAATCCTGA
>B570J29032_109958080_pt1 | contig 11482 bp, 4 predicted proteins | sample LakMenEpi16Nov12_FD_29032 | JGI IMG/M metagenome (IMG submission 29032)
AATTGGTATTCGGGTGCAACGGTAGGTGCAGCACAATCTGCACAATTTGCCGAAAGATCGAATGTAGCAAATTTAGTATTATCCTTATCAAATTTTACCACTGATAATTTAACTGAAGGTTCAAATAATTTTTATTATACCTCAAATAAGTTAGCATCAGATATTCAGGCAGCAATATATCGTAAAGATATAGAATTAGATGATTTAATTCTAGGTGGAGATTTAACAGTACAGGGTAATACTGTATTACTTAATGTTTCTAATGTAAAAACAGAAAGTAGAACACTAACACTTGCTTTAAATTCAGGTAGTCCTTCTAGTGCAGAAGGTTCTGGGATTTACATTGATGGCGCTAATGCTAGATTTACATACGGCCAAACAGATGACGGGTTTGGTCTTAATAAAAATCTAACAGTTTTAGGTAACATCTTACCTGCAATCAGCGGTGTGTATAACATAGGTTCGCCTAGCAAATTATGGCGCGGAATATATGTTGGTGCACAGACAATTTATTTAGGCAATTTAAGTCTAAGTGAATCTGCAGGTGGCGGCATACAAATACAAGATCAATATGGAAATCCAGCCGGTGTTGATTTAGCAAATCTTGTAAGTACACAATTTGTTACTGTAAATCGTGTAGCATCAAATTCTACTACTGAGATTAATGGGTATTTCGGCGGAAACATACAGCAGTTTACTTCCGGTCAAACTGCAAATATTTACTTTGGTGTATTAAAAGATGGTGCACTAAACAAATTCGCAGGTATGCGAATTACGGAAACGAAAGATATTGGATCAAATGTAAGAAGCGACATCCATTTCTACAATGATAAAGAAGGCACGGTTGATTCTACTGCAAGATTATCTTTATTAGGTACAGGCAATATTGTACTTAATTCAAATCTTGTTACAATTAACGGCATTCGTTTAATTGATAATTTTGGTAATTTTGTTGGTAATGCGTATCTTGGTACTACAGATGTAGCAATCGAACGTGGCGGTACTGCGGCAAACACTAGATCGGATGCAAGACGAAATATATTTTCGGATTTTTCTAATGGTCTTGTTGCAAAAATTGGAGGAGCAACAAATACGTTGGTTGCTGTTTCTATCGCGGCAGGTACAGGTGTTTATGTAACAGACGGTGATGCCCAATCAGGCAATCCTACTATTGCAATTGGACAAAATGTTCATCCTACTGCATCAGTTACATTTAACAATGTAACCGTAGATGGTACATTAAATAGTAATGATATTACTGCGACAACTATTACTGCATCGGGTGATTTAATTGTTTCGGGGAATTTGACTGTTCGCGGTAACGTAACAACAGTAAATTCAACAACCGTATCAATTAATGATAAAAACATTGTTCTTGCCAATAATGCAATAAATGCGGCAGAAGCAGATGGCGGCGGCATTACAATAAATGGTGCCAATGCAACATTCACATATTCAAATACCGGCGATAAGTTTGTAGTTAATAAGAATTTAGATGTTGCTGGAAATATTTCTAGTGTATATTCTATCTCTGCAGATAATATACAATTATCGGGCGATAAAATAACTGTGTTATCTGCGGTTGACGGCTCGCCTTCTTCTAATGCAAGTTTTATTATTAACCGAGGAAGTAGCACAGACGTAAGTTTAAAATGGGATGAAAGTATTGATAGATGGCAGTTTACTAACGATGGAACTGCGTTTTATAATATTCCTAAGCCTGAAGAATATGATAATGTAACATATAATATTTCTATACAGACTGGCACCATTCCAACAAATGGCGCAAATTTAAAATTAGTTGGAAGCAAATCTGGTAATGTTGTATCTACAGATGTTATTGAAATTGTAGGCGATAGTTTAATTAATGTTACTAGATCTACTGATGATAAGATACTTATCAGTGCAAGTGCCGGTACAAAGATATTAGAAAATATTGATAACTCTGGGGATTTTGTATTAGATTTATTTGGTAGTGCAGTGTATAGATCTGCCAAATATCTTTATACCGCAAAAACCACAGCATATTTAAGCGGTGGCCCTCATTTTGCATCTGGAGAAATTTTAGTTATGCACGATGGCGCCAATGCATATATTACTCAATATGCTATGTTAAGTTCATCTGCTGATGATATTGTTACAGTAACAACCGACATAAATAATAGTAATGTAAGATTATTAGCTAGAGCTACTTTAGGTGGCACATTAGCAACCGTTCGCCTAACAGGCATAACTTATACTGAAATATAATAATGCAAGATTTTAGAGTAAAATCAGGACTACAAGTTTCCGGAAATATTTACGGAATTAATTACCTTACTGCCGGTAATATTACTGTTACCTATAGCGGATCGTTTGGTAATTTAACAGTAGGTGGGCAATTAGTTGCAAATGTTACAGGCACGGTAAGTTCTTTAAATAATTTTACTACGGCAAATTTAGCTGAGGGCACTAATCTTTATTATAGAGATAGCAGAGCATATGCAAATTTAACATTAGCAAGTATCGATGCTCTTTCAGATGTAAACACGGTAACCGTAACTCCTTTAATGGGATATGGGTTAATTTGGAATGGTTCAGAGTGGGCACCTAATGTAATTACTGTTTCTGATATTGCATTAGCTAATGTTGCCAATAGTGTTTTAGGTATAGTACAACAATCTATTGCGTCTTTTCAGGCAAACACTGCTAAGTTTGCGGAATCCGCAACTACTGCGAATGTAGCAAATTCTTCTGTATTTGCCACGACTGCTAATGTAGCAAATACTGTTTTAACATTAGATAACTTTACTACAAGTGATCTAAGTGAAGGTAATAACTTATATTTTACTTCGCAACGGGCAATTGGTGCATTAGCGGGAAATAATGTCACTGTTAATAATTTAACAGTGTCTGGCGATTTAGAAGTACAAGGTAATACGGTAACAATTAATACCGCAACACTAACGATTGAAGATAAAAATATTGTACTTGCGAATGGAGCAACAAATGCTTCACAAGCAAATGGCGCCGGCATTACTATTGCAGGTGCGAATGCGGAGATTAAATACATATCATCAACAGACACTTTATTAATTAATAAAGCGTTAGATATCACTGATATTACTTTAGCTGCAAATACCGAAACAACCGGAGCATTACAGGTTGCCGGTGGTGCATATATTGCGGGCAATTTAATTGTTGGTGGAGACATATATGTTCATGATGAACCGGTTGTAACTTTAAATCCGTTAAATCAAAGTATTGCATTATTACGATCCTATATGGATCAACCAGTGGGAAATGTATTATATGTCACCGGCAACGGTAACGATAATAATAGTGGTCATTCTTTCGCTAACGCATTAGCGAATATCCATACTGCGTTAAATAGAGCGCAACCATGGACTACCGTTTTTGTTAAAAGTGGAGATTATCTTTTATATGAGCAACCAGTCACCATTAAGAATCGCGTTGGTCTGGTTGGCGATAATTTACGAACAACCACAATACGACCCGCTGAACGAACTAAGGATATGTTCTATGTGAACAATGCATCTTATGTAACGGGTATTACATTTAGAGATCATTTAAGTCCTTCGGCAGTATTTTCATATAATCCGGACGGATCGGCAGGATTTATTAGTACAAGCCCATATATTCAAAATTCTTCATCTATTACAACTACCGGAACAGGTATGCGAGTAGATGGCAATTATGTTTCAGGGCTTCGCTCGATGGTGTGCGATTCTTATACCAATACGAATGAGGGTGGTATTGGTATCCACATGCTTAATAGAGGATATACGCAATTAGTATCGGTATTTACTATTTGCTGCGATATTGCAATTTTATGTGAAAATGGCGGATTTTGTTCCATTACTAATTCAAATGCATCGTTTGGTAGGCTTGGTCTACTTGCAAGAGGAGTTAGTAGCCCATTAAACTTTGGTAAATATGCAGAATCGTTTGAAACAGATGAGGGTACTCAATATCTAATCACAAATTTAAATTCTCGTCCAAATTATGGCGATGTTATTTTATTTGCAAACTACGATCAGGCAAAATGCAGCAGAGATACCGGATTAATTATTGATTCTCTTGCTTTCGATTTAGCATACCAAAGTAATACGCAGTCCGCATTTGCGGGATTGCAATATTGGTCTCAATCTTCGTCAGCTATTCCGAATCAATCGGAAGAAACAATTGCTGCATTTAATTATGCAAAAGATTTATCTACAAATGTTGCCGCAAATATTAATATAACTGCTCCTAGACAAGGAAATGTAAATCAAACATTTGGCAATGCTGGAGCATGGGTTACCAGAATTTCTGATGGATTTGATTTAGTTGCAAATGTTATTACCGGAGGAACAGTAGGTATAACGGATAGAATTATTCCGAATACATTTCCGGCAAATACAAATGTAGCTGTCAATAATGCAGCAAATTTAGTTATTGCTAATAAAGAATTTATTCAGAAAGAAGTCATAGCATTTGTTAATCAAGAATATCCAGGATTTTTTGCGAATGCAACAAACTTTATTGATGCAGCAAATGCAATTACAAAATGCGAAAGAGACACCGGTTATCTAATAGATAGTATAATATTTGACTTCTTACATAACGGTAATCGGCAGGCAATAACATCGGGTGTATATTATTATACTAATGATTTCAATTCTACACAAATTGAAGACCAAGTTGTACAAACAACTGCAGCATATGATTTCATTGGCACTATTATTGATGACATTGTTAGAAATAAAAAGGTTGCTGCGTATAATCAAGAAAAATGTGAAAGAGATACTAAGTTAATTGTAGATTCTATTGCTTTTGATTTAGGATATACTAGTAATACGCAATCTAATTTTGCTGGATTGCAATATTGGGCGCAAACTTCTTCTGCTATTCCGAATCAATCGGAAGAAACAGTGGCAGCAATTGCCCATGTCAAAGTATTAGCTGCAAATATTGCACAGAATATTACAATAGCTTCACCAAAACAAGCGAACGTTTTACAAGTTTCTGGCACAGGTGGTACTGTTAATGAATCAAATATAATTACTAATAATTTTAATTTAGTTATTGATATCATTAATAATGGCACAGTCGGAATTAGTGATAGAATTATTTCAAATAAATTTCCTGCAAATACAAATGTAGCTGTTAATAATGCTGCAAATCTCGTATTGTTGAATAGATCATTTATTCAAGCAGAAACTATTGCATATGTTAACCAAACATATCCAGGATTTTTTGCAAATGCAAATAACTTTATTGATGTAGCGAATGCACAAACCAAATGCGCTAGAGATGTTGGTTATATTTTAGATAGTACCATATTTGATTTGCGTCACGATGGTAACCGTCAATCGGTTCAATCCGGTGTATTTTATTATAATTTTAGTACAGCAAATACTCAAATTAACGAACAAATTGTGCAAACAGGCGCAGCATATAACTTTATCGGAACTATAATCGATGAAATTGTACGAGGAATTCCTGTTGCAAATGTTAGACAAAACGTATTTGTACAAAATACTACAGCAGCATCTGCCGCAACTCTAGCGGAAGCAAATATTGCACTACAAAAAATTAGTTTAATTACTAATATTATAACAAATGGGCCCAATGTTGCGTTAGCTAAAATTTCAATTGATGCGAATGTGGCAACAATATCTACAAATGTTTCAAATGCAGTTAAATTAATACTTGCGAATAAAGATTTTATTGCTGCAGAAACAATTGAGTTTGTAAATGCAACCTTATTTGATCCGCCTTACCAATCAGTATATACGCAAGATACTACGTCATATCCGGCGGCAAGTTTGGCTGAAGCAAATGTTGTACTACAAAAGATTGATCTAATTACAGATATTATAACTTTAGGTGCAAATGCTGCCCCAGTTAAAAGCCCAATTTCTTATAGTACTTTAAGTACAAGTTCAAATGTTATTAATGCTGCTAAAATAATTTTAGCAAATAGAGATTATATTGTTGCTGAAGTAAATGGATATATTAATAGAAATTGGGCAAATATTAGTAATGGTACAGTTGCGTTTTATACTGTAGCAAATAGTACTCCGATGGTTTCAAATACATCGTTGGTTACTCTTTTAGAGGGCGCCACAGATACTGTAATATTGGCAAATTCTTCAGTAAGTTTCCATCAACCTAGTTATATTTCTGCTCTAGGATATACATTTGAATATATTGGGTCAGGAACAAATATACAAACGGCATTGCCTTATAATGGCGGTTTTCCTATTCAGGAAAATGAAGTTACTGAGGAAAAGGGCGGTAGAGTATATTTTACAAGTACAGACCAACAAGGTGACTTTAGAATTGGTACAGAATTGGTATTTAATCGAGTAGATGGTACAATTTCTGGCAGGACATTTAACAAGGCATTGTTTGCAGTTATGACACCATATATATTAGCAATCGAAGGATAAAATAAAAATGGCAACCGCATTAAACGTATTTAAAACAGTAACCGCAGATATTACCACTGAAGATAAAATTCTTTATACTGCCCCATCTAGAAAAACTTCTATTTTCTTATCGGTACAGGCAGCAAATTTAAACAATACTACGGTACAGATATCTTTTTACCATGGATCCACTGCTAATGTAAAAACTGCTCTTGCTAAAGATTTCAAAATCCCAGGCAACGACTCTATGGCTATTATTAGTGCTGGTTCTAAATTGGTTTTAGAAACTGGGCAAAAGGTATATGCAAGTGCTAGCGCAAATAATGCAGTTCAATTATTAATGAGTGTCTTAGAATCAGCAAATGACTAAACTAATATCCGGCAGAGTTGCGAAAGTTCCTAGCTCGAATGTTAGTTCGGATCGTTACCAATTCTTAGATTTATCAGAAGCAGAACCAGATTTAGGCCTTCCGCCTGAACGGGCGCATGTACTTACCTCAGATTTAAATGGATATCGAAGTTGGATTCAATTAGATTCCGGTAACGTATTAGAAAGTACTAATCAATACTTTACGAATACTAGAGCTAGATCCGTATTCACGGCAGGAAAAGGTATCGCAATAAACGGAGATGGTGTAATTATAAACACCGGATCTTCGTTTGAATTCAACTTAGGTATAGATGGTTCAGGATATGGCAATGTGTTAAGTACCATGTCTGGTATATTAACAATCCCAAATTCTCCAGTAAACGACAGGCATGTATTAAGATCGTTACATATCACAAATATTAGTAATCAAGACGCATTAATATCCGGTAATATTTTATATTCTACGGGCAATACTGCACTGTTTGCGAATAAGTTACCAGTTCCAGTTGGTGGAGCTGTTGAATTAATGAGAAATGTGCAATTGCTGCAACCAAATGATAAGGTAAATCTTCAAGGATTTGCCTCAGATGGTACAGCTACATCTAATTTGTTACAATCAATTTATACATATGAAACATTTGCGACGGATTTTTCTTATGTCGGAAACGGAATTACATTAGAAAATTCCAATACAAATATACAAATATATGATTCGGCGCAAGGTTTTAGTATTGTAGAAAGCATTAAGCTTGTAAATTTAGTAAATTCAACTGTTCCTGTTAAAGTATATTGGGGCGATGCAAATGGAAATCCTAAAGCATATTTAGCACATAATTTACCTATTCCGCCAAATTCTACGGTAGAAATAATAACGGCACCAAAAAGAATTGAATTGAGTGATAAATTATATGCAAATTATACAAATGCTGATGCTGGAGCAGTTTCTGCATTTATTTCTGCTAGATTAGGTTCAGTATATTCAATCGCAGCATACACACCGTCTGCTTCTTCGTCAAATACGTTCTTAGCTTCATTTACAACTACCGAAAATGACGGTACAGTTATATACTACTCAATAGAATAGAAAAATGGCAACTATATTTCCTAAAAACTTTGCATCTAATTCCTTTACTGGATCGGTCGTTGTGCGCAACGGACATGCAAATGTCTTTCTTCCTACCAATCCATACGCATTAGAAGGAAATAAACAATTCGTAGTTAGATTAAGAAAAAATAGCACCAGTGGATTTATAGTTGCAACAAGTCCGCAAATGACTATTAACGATACAAGTACAGTTGTCAGTTTATCTGCAAATGTATCTTCTGTTGCAGAGGGCAATCTTGTAAGTTTTACACTTGTTACTGCTAATGCGATGAATGGCGCAGGTATATTTTATTCCGCATATCCGGTAACAGCAAATTTAACTATATCCGATTTTTTAGGTGGCAACACTGGCGTTTTTCCTATAGTAAATAACCAAGCAACATTTGTTCTAAGGGCAAATACGGATGCTGGTCTTGTAGACGAGACCGGAGAAAAGTTTGGTGTTCAAATAAGAACAAATTCTGCAGTAGGCGACATCGTTTATTCATCCTCAAATGTAGAAATATTAGATTTTTATAAAACTGTCAATGTAATAAGTTTTGTTGAAAACTATACTGAAATTGCAGAGGGATCGAATGTAACATTTACAATTACTGCACATAATGCAAATGCCACAACTTTGTATTATTATACTTCAGGTAATGTGTTACCGTCAAATTTTGTGTCCGGAAATACTGGTTCTTTTATAATATCTACAGGGACTCCCGTAGTTGTAAATTTACCAACCACATCAATTATACCAAACAACGTATCCCAATCCTTTCAATTGAATCTTAGTCAAACGGGTGTTGGAGGAGTAGCTATAGCAACTAGCAATGTTGTATCTATTGTGGATACGGCATTGGCATTTATCAATGCCACCGGCGGAAATGTTACTGTTGCAAATGGGTATACCTCCCATAGATTTACCGATTCAAATATATTTAATATTACAAATTTGGGAATTGTTGCAAATCGAACTATTGAATATTTAGCAGTAGCTGGAGGCGGTGCTGGGGGTGTCGGTAGCACTCCGGAAGCTATGGGCGCAGGCGGCGGTGGCGCCGGCGGCATGCTAACAGGTACGTATACTGCAACTAATACTGGAATTAGTAACATTATAATTGGCGGCGGTGGTGCCGGCGTGTCAGTTGCATTTCCTGCTACTAAAGGTGATAACGGATCTAATACAACAATTACATCTCCATATATTTCTATATTAGCGTTTGGGGGTGGTTCTGCCGGATATGTATATAACCCAGGGGTTGCGAACGGTAATCCTGGTGGATCGGGCGGCGCCGCTGGACGAACCTATTTGGCGGCCGGCAGTGTAGGCTCCGGAGTACCAGGGCAAGGTAATCCCGGCGGCTCGTATAGCGACAGCGCAACTGAAGCCGGAGGGGGAGGAGGTGCCGGGTCAGCTGGAGAATCGGGAAGTCCTTCTCAGGTTCCGTCTGGATCATTTAGTGCCGCTGGTGGTGCAGGCGCAACCACACCATTTACTTCGGGTGAATATTTTGCAGGTGGCGGTGGCGCCGGTGCTTACCATAGCCCGAATGACGGCGAAAGATATCTAGGTCTTGGAGGTACGGGAGGTGGCGGTAACGGTGGTGGTTATTTCCCCGGAGATCCCAATGGATCGAATCGCGCTGCTCAAAGTGGAGGAACAAATACTGGCGGCGGAGGTGGCGGAGGTAAAGGTTTCGGCGGCGTACCTAGCGGAAGCGGTGGCAGCGGTATAGTAATTATTCGGTATCGTACTAGTTAAGTAACAATAAATAATAGAGTATAAAATAAAGTAAAGTATAAAAATGCCAATAATTAACAAAGGTGTATTTGATATAGATTCAGTTTACCTACGAGAAGTAGGTAACGATTGGCCTACTGCTCAGGTGATAACAACATCTGATGTAATTGAAACTACAAATCAATATTTTACTAATGCTAGAGCAGTTGTTGCAGTAACGCCATTATTGACTACTGCAAACGTAATCGAAACTGCAGGAAATTTATATTTCACAAATGAACGAGTCGCTGCAAACGTAGCCAATTTATCTGTTGGCGCATTATTTGATGTTATCATAAGCGGAAATTTAGAAACAGGTCAGGCCCTGGTCTATAGTAGTAATGCTAATGCATTTATTCCAATTTTCGTCAATAGCGAGGTTGCAAATGTAGCAGATATTGCAGGTAGAGTACTTTCATTAGAAAATCAAACTACTGCTAATGTAAGAGAGGCAAGTAGTAATTTATACTTTACAAATACTAGAGTATTAGATGCAATTTCATTGGCAACAATTAATCCTAGTAATATTAATGTACAGAATATAGTTGTTGATGTAATAACAGCAAATACATGGAATAGATTATATTCATCAAATGTTATAGAATTTAATAATTTATTCTATACAAATTCAAGAGTTATATCTGCAGTAACACCAATATTGACAACTGCAAATGTTGTAGAATTGGACAATTTATATTTTACAAATACCAGAGTTATATCTGCAGTAACACCACTATTGACAACTGCGAATGTTATAGAATTAGAAAACCTATTCTATACAAATTCAAGAGTTATATCTGCAGTAACACCAATATTGACAACTGCAAATGTTGTAGAACTTTCAAGCAATTTATATTTTACAAATACTAGAGTATTAGATGCAATTGCATTTGCAGATATTACTAATACAAAAAATTTAAATGCTTTAGGAAATATTGTTGCAAGAATAATTTTTGCAGATGCAGTTTACGCAAATACCATTACTTCAACCGGTATCATCTCAACTACTGCAGTATTTGATTCTCTTATAGTAAATACAAATACTATATTCTATGGTGACGTAACCACATACGGGGCAAATAATTTATCCATTTCAGATAATATGATTTATCTGAATAATGAATCTACGCAAACTAATCCCGACATGGGTTGGGTCGGCAATTACAATGACGGTAATTATCAGCACGCTGGATTTTTCCGAGATGCGTCGGATGGAATATTTAAGGTATTTGATAACTATACACTTGAGCCAGATGCAAATATTTTTATTGATACTGCTAATGTATCTTTTAGATTAGCGAATTTACAGGCTACAAATTATTTTGGTAACGTAACCGGTTTTGTTACAGGGCAAGTAAGTAGTATAGGTAATCATAATTCAGACGCATTAGCAGAAGGATCAGTAAAACTTTACTATACAAATAGTAGAGTAATTTCTGCAGTAACACCATTATTAACGACTGCAAATGTATCAGAGTTAACCAATCTATATTATACAAATGCAAGAGTTCTTGCAAATGTAGAACAGATGAGTATCAATGTTTTAGCTGATGTTGATATTACAGATGTTTCTGTTAATTCTGTACTTACATGGAATGGAACAAAGTTTGTTCCCGGAGCAACAGATGTTGCATTACGAGCAAATTTTGCAAATACTGCAGGATCTGCCAATGTTGCATTACTTGCAGCTGTTGCAAATATTGCACTATTAACAAATTTTGCGAATGCTGTTTTATCTCTAAGTAACTTTACTACTGCAAATTTAGCAGAAGGCAATAATTTATATTTTACTAACACCAGAGCTAGATCAGCATTTACCGCAGGTA
>B570J29032_109958079_pt1 | contig 11480 bp, 18 predicted proteins | sample LakMenEpi16Nov12_FD_29032 | JGI IMG/M metagenome (IMG submission 29032)
CCCGCCGCAAGCGCGGCGGGTGTTGTGCTACCTGGCGAGAATCGCACACCCCTGGCGGGTGTTTGGTTCAACACGAGCACAAAGGCGTTCTAACTCCGTCACGGAAAATTATCTACAAAACCCCCCAAACCCCTTTTAAGTCGAACTTCTACACACCACGGCCAGCTCCAACCGGAGACTAGGCCCTGCATCTTTTTTTCACACAACACACAACGCTCCACTCCACCTTGTGCTATGCGCTTTGATGATGGGACTTTGGTCTGCCCGCGGTTTTCGGTTTATCTTCAAACGTTGACACTCCGGCCCGGTATGGTATGCTCTTGACATGAGCGATGTAACAGTTGTCACCGCGAGTACGCCGATGCGGACCCGCCTGCTTGGCGAGGCGATTATGTCGGTGCGCGCCCAAACGCTCCTTCCGGCTGAGCACTTGATTTCGGTTGATCTCCACCAACGCGGTGGATGGTGGACGAAGAACTCTCTGGTTCGCCGGGTTTCGACTGAGTGGGTGCAGCTCCTCGACGACGACGACCTGCTTCATCCGCATCACCTGGAGCGACTGATGGCGGAGGCTAGCCCAGATGTGGATATCATCTATTCGTATGCGGACGGCGCAAATTACACCGGCTGGTACAACAAGCCGTTTGATCCCGAGAGCCTCCTGAAGGACAACAACGTCAGTCACAACGCCCTGGTCCGCAAGAGCGTCTTCAACAAGATCGGCATGTTCAAGCAGGTCTTTGGCTATGACTGGCTCTTCTGGGTCGAGGCATATCGAGCCGGGGCGAAGTTCAAGTGCGTCCCTGAGATCACCTGGACCTATCGCATCGACGATGGCTGGACCCACGAAAGCCATAACCGCGAAGGCTATGAGGAAGTCAAGAGGATCATCAATGGATAACGTCGTCGTTCTCGCTGCAGGGAAGTCCACGCGCCTCAACGGCTACTCCAAGCTCCTGGTCCAGGCTGCCGGGGTCACAGTTCTGGAGTGGCATATGCGCGCACTCAAGGGGGGACTCGCTGGCGTGGTGGTTCGCCCTGGCGAGGCAGGAAAAATCTATCTGAGCGGATGGCGTGGGCCAATCGTCGAAACCAACGATACCCGTGGACCAGCCCGTGCATTGGAACGATATCTCGTTGATACGGGCGTCCAGGGACCGATTACGGTGATTTACGGAGATACCGTTCTGCCAGAGATCCCAAGCGCTCCTGGTTCTTGGGTTGGAGTCGCTGAGGCTCCATCGCGTCGTGTCTGGGACTACCACAACACCGTCCGCTGGACTCGCGGGGCTGCAACCGGAGAGGTCTGCATTGGGCTCTACCGGTTCGATGACGCTGAAAAGCTCCACGATATGATCCGATCGCTCCGTAGCTCAGAGATGATTGACGTCCTCGAGGCCTACGGGGATATGCGGCCCCATGTTGTCGAGGGCTGGCAGGACACCGGTGATTTCCAGGCCTTGGGAAACTTCAAGGGGTACCCAGACAGCCAAAAGGGGTAAATCGGGGCTCTACGGGCCGGAAAAGTGCCTCTACGGGGCTTTAAAGACTCGAAACCCAGGCGACAAACGCGATGATTCCGAAGCCGATAATGGCAAAGAGGTAGTCGTACTTGGTTTTATGATCCCTGAACTCATATATCTCAACAAATCGATACCTATTTGGGTCCATTTTGTCAAGTGGTCGCTTCATAGATACTTGGTGATCCCGTAAAACTTGCACGCGATGCAGATGCCCGTCGCCGCAAGGATAAACTGCAGCCCAGCAAGGACGGCAATCAAAATCGGTGCGTTAAGCGCCAGGCCAGCAAACGCGAAGACTGCCCCCAAGAGCTGCGCCAAGCGAATCCCACTTGCCGGGTGCTCCGCAGTACCGGATGGACGGTAGAGGATTGTGAGGAAGTTTGGTCCGCCGAGGAACGCCAACAGCAGCACACTTCCGATGAGCCCAACAAGAAGTTGGCTTTGCGTGAAGAGCGCAATCGTCAAAATCACAACGCTGGTTGCTGCTCCCTTGCGGGCTCGTGCAGAATTGACCATCTTCATCGTCGCGCCCTCCGCTCTCGATCATATCGACTCGACATCGAGCGTATTTGCGTGACGTCGAACTTCTTGCCATATCCGAACTGGAACCATGCGCAAAGATCGCAGAAGATTTTTACTTCTTCGCCGTTAATCTCTGCGTTGCATCGGCCCTCCGCTTCAGCCACATCGAGCCATCCGCTGGAGTCGGCAATCTGGTAGTTGTGGTTATCTTCTAACCACTTATTCACTCGTCGTTTGTATCGCGAGTGTTCGTCGTATGCCCTGCGCCACCTACGGTACTGCCCGTAGTCTTGCTCGCTGAACTTCGGCGCTTGATCAGTTGATCCAGGGCGTGCCACCACTTCTGGTAGTGGCTGTCCATCGAGCTGCGCCGCCGCCGCAGCTTCCTGTCCCTCGCCTGCCATTTTGATTCCCCCATGTTGATGTCCTCTCAGTCGAGCTTACCACACGAGTGGCACCGTCTGACACTCTTTTTACGTGGCAACGCAGCATCCCGCTCTTTGATGACTGTTCTGGCCGAGCGGTACTGCTTGAAGAGGGTCTTTTCCCACTTCTTTGCCTTTCGTGGCGAGTACTCTTGATGAAGTTGGAGGAGCCGCTTCGCCCAGAGGGTCGTGTGCGCCTCCCCGGACCAGATGTGTGCAAGCTCATGGAGCCCAGTCTCGACATCCCAGCCGCAAAGGGTGATCTCCGAAATCTCACTGACGGCGTACCCGAGGGCGTGATACGGCTGCTGGAAGTCGTGGACATGAAGCTTGACCTCGGTGACTTTAATGCGATGTCGACGCGCCATGTCTCCGATTGCCTGAAGGGACTTCTTGAACACCTTGACGTGCTTCGGCTCAGCGCGTTTTGGGTAGCTCAGTTTGAACGGTAGTTCATCCTCCCAGGCGAAGTAGGACATTTAACGGCCGCCAAGGTTAAACTTTTTTTCGAGGTTTGCCGCCGTGGCAAATCCTGACGACGAAACTGGAGTTTCGCCCGGATTAAAGAACACCAGCGTTGGAAGGGACATGACGTTGAACGCCTTTGCTGCCGCTGGGCTCTGGTCTACGTCAACCTTTACGAACTTTATTGTCTTGGAGAATTTTTCCGCGAGCTTCTCGAATTCCGGCGCCAGTCGTTTGCATGGACTGCACCACCCAGCCCAAAAGTCGATGAGGACTGGTCCGTTGTGATTGAGAACTTCCGACGTGAACTCCACATCGGTTACGTTGACGATTGCCACTTTGAGCTCCTTTCTGGGCGGTCATTCTACCAGCCTTTGCTGGACCGGCGACTGTACGCTTTCCTTAACCATGCCCACAAATCGGGTTTGCGACTTCTTAAACCAGAGCGGATATTCCCCTGTCGGACCGTTTCGGTGCTTGGCGATTTTGAGGTTTACAACTTCGCCGTCGGCCGAACGGGACTCCTCGGTCCGCTCGTTCTCCCGCCAGAGCATCAAAACCACATCGGCATCCTGTTCTATGCTACCGCTCTCACGAAGGTCTGAAAGTCTAGGCTCCTTCGTATCTCGCGACTCTGACGCGCGTGAAAGCTGACTCAGCGCAATGACCGGCACATCGAGATCTCGCGCAATCGATTTCAGTCCACGAGAAATCTCGCTAACCTCCTGCACGCGATTCTCTCGCCGATCACCACCCATGAGCTGTAGGTAGTCGATGATCACGAGGTCAATTGAGTGCTCTCCAGCAAGCCGCTGGCACCGTGCGCGAATTGACGCAATGTCAATTGACGATGTGTCGTCAATAAAGAGCGGCATCGTATTCAGGCGAGAAAACGAATTTGTAAGTGAGGCCCAATCAGTCTCGCTGATTGAACCTGTGCGAATGCGTGATGCGTCAATCGCCGCGTCACCACTGACGATGCGCTGTACCAACTGCGAGCTGCTCATCTCTAGCGAGAAGAACGCCACAGTCTTTAGCTGCTTTGCTGCATGTTCAGCGATGTTGAGGGCAAGCGACGTCTTACCAACCGACGGACGAGCCGCCAGAATAATTAGGTCGGATTTGTGGAATCCGCCGAGTGTTCGGTCCAAATCCCCAAGTCCAGACTTGATCCCATTTTGCTTGGCTCCGTTAGCCGCGGACTCGATCTCGTCGTACGCACTGCCAGCCAAATCGCTCCAACGCTTTAGCGCGCCGTTATTGCTCGAATTGGAGACGCCAGAGAGGAGTGAGGTTGCTTGGGAGATGATCTCGTCTGGATCGTCAGACGTGCCAGTCAGTCGGACGATTTCCGTACCAGTTCGTCGGAGTGTACGCAGCAGCGCCCACTTCTTGACGATTTTTGCATATTGGTCGGCGTGAATTGAAGTGGGGGTCGAATGGGCCAGATCCATCAGGTTGACCAGGCTCGGGCTGCTCATCGCGTCCATTGCCTTCAACTTGTCGTGCACGGTGACCGTATCGATCTTGCCGTGTTCATTCCAAATCGAGAGACAGGCCGCGTAAACATCCCGGCACAGGGCGTCTTCAAAATCCTCTGGCTTGACGACGTCGCTCACCAACGCCATCACGCCGGTATCGATCAGAATCGATCCGACAAGAGAGCGCTCAGCGTCGGAATTGGTCGTTTCGGGCTTCCACTCCTCCATCTCAGCCACCAATCGCGAGGTAGCGACGGGTCGCGGCAACCAATAGCTGTTTTACAGTGTCAGAAGGATGAGGTGTCAAGTTTTCTGCCCTCCAAGCAAGCGCTAGTTCTGTAAGGGACTGATACGCCTGCTCTACCCTAGCAGTGTATGCAAGATCCTGCACACCACGAGAGAGCTCAATAACACGGTGACCACTACGGATGCAGTCCTCAAGCTTGGATTCGATTTCATCCGAAGTCTGAGAACGTTCAATCCTGACGAGAACTGTCCAGACATGCTGGAACATCACTTTGCACTTTCGCTTAGCTTCGTGCTTTTTCACATTGCTCCTTTATTGCCTGGCATCTTGACTGGGGGAAAAGACCCGACTGGAAGTGCTCCATGCGTCAGCATGGGGTACGTACCAGCGGGTCTATAGTTCCGCCCAAAAATTTGCCGGCTTTTTCTATAGTTTGTCAATACTTAGAATGGCAGGTCAGCAAAGCTATCGTCAGCAGCTGCGGAGTTACCCGGCTGTGCGCTGTACCCGCCCTGGCTCTGGCCCTGGCCGTCATTCTTGCTTCGCGCAAGGATCTTCAGGAACTGAGCAGACACGGCGATATCGATGTGTCGCTCGCCCTGCTTGTCAGTCCAGTCGGAGACCTCAAGGCCGCCCTCGATGTACACCATGTCACCCTTGCGGATGCTGTTGGCGGCGTAGTCAGCGCGCTGGTCCCAGGCCGTTACCGGAACCCATACCGTCTTGTCGTTACCCTGGTCATCCTTGCCAGCGTGATGAGCAACGTTAAAGTTCGTTACGTTGCGTCCGCCCTTGGTGGTGCGGAGTGTAGGTGCCTGGCCAACTCGGCCGATCAAAGTTCCCTTAAACATAATTTATTACCCTTCGTTTTGTATCAGGACGTCTATGCGTTCCTGAGTGTGTCTAGTTTGAAGATCTATCACCCTTGGTAGGAACCATCTGTCGTTGACACCAATCCCTTTGGCGATGGAGTCCATCGTCAGCTTGAGAATGTTGTCCGCGTCAATTGGCCTGTTGAGATAGATCCAAAAGTGTACGGCTATTAGTCCCTCTCGGGGTTGCCATCCGCTTTCGCTTTGTGCGATGCGGACAGCGTATTCAACATAAGTCTTCCAATCCTTAGCCTCCTTCGACATATATACGCTACCAAGACGCCGGTTTACCCTAAACGCCTTATTCCAACTCGGCGGTCTGCCGAGTAACTCAAATACCAGCTCGCCCGAGGTCGGGTCGGAAGTCTGGGGCCTTGGATCGGATGACGCGGCAGGTGTGCTGAAGTCGCGAGACTGCTGCTCCATATCCATCATCCTCCAATTCGTCCAGCGTTCGGTTGCTGGTTACCAAGGTAGGGAGCATCTTACCGTATCGGCTTTCAATGAGCACGTACAAGCGCTCAGCAGCCCAATCGGTGGCTCGCTCCTTACCGAAGTCGTCAAGGACCACGACGGACGCCTCGTCGCGGCAGAACTGATAGAGGTCAACTGCCCGGGAGTCGGTGTACTTCTGTGCGTCGCGGATAGTGTCTAGGAACATCGGCACATTGACAAATCGCATACCGGCAGTCCCGTCGCGCCATAGACGCCTCGAGAGTGCGGCAGCCATAAGGTGCGTCTTGCCGCTGCCTGGCTCACCCATTAGGAATAGTCCCCGGTCGGTCAGCGGGGCATCTGCCCACTCAATCGCTGCCTCCATAGGCTTGTCTGGATTTGCTCGCGGCTGGTAGTTCTCAAAGGTGCACCCAGCGTAGCGCTGCGGTATCCCGATGTACCTAAACATCCGGTCAAACTCTTCTTGATTAATCATCTCACTCCTCAACATACTGATCACGGCTTACTGTAGCACGGATTCCGGCAGAACGTACTCGGTTCTTCGGGGCTGCCATAGCCTTCTGCAGGTATGATAGCGCATCTCCGCTGAGCTGTCTCATTGAGATGTCCGCAATCTTCACCATCAGCGGACCATACTGCTTGTCAGAGGCTTTCAGGATCATAGCGAGCCTTATATATTGCTCTCGATCCATTGAAACCCCCATCATCGCCTGCCAGTACTCACCAAGCCTGCCAATCTTTGCTGAGTCCGTTGGCCCGTTGATAACGTAGTCGTACCACTCGCGCATCGTTCTCACTGGCGCGTCGGCGGTGATGCCAAGTGTCTCAGCGCGCTTGCGATAGGTTGCCGCCTTGCGCTTTCGCTCCTCGAGCTCCTCCTGCGGCAGGTCGTTCCACTCTTCCCAGTCGTGAATCAGCAAGCCATCGAGTAGACCAGCACGCCTAAACGCAGGGAGGTGCTTGATGTACTGCTTGCCAATAAGCATCTGGACGTGCTCTTCCGACTCAAACTGGCCGTTGGTCTCCGCGGCAGCGCAAAGCAAGACGACCCAGGCATATCGCGCAGCGTCATCTGGCAACCGCGACATCTTCTTGTGCCGCGGAAGATTTACGTGGATGCGGATGTGGTCGGCTATGACTTCGGTCCCGACTTGTCCGCCAGCTTCGGCACTAGCCGTAGCAGTTCCTTGCGGGTCGTTGGGATTGCATTGCCGTTCTGTCCGTTGGTGTCTACGCATAGTCCCCTAAATTCACATGTCTCATGAAACCAGGCTTCTGGGTTTGGGAAGAACGCTTTCTTCTCGATCATATCAAGAATTCCGCGAGCCATCATGTACAACTGATCAAAGTTTTCCTGACTTCGGTAAGTTGACCGCCGGTCAACATTCGGACCCTTTGAGTTCAGCGTGATGATGTTGAAAAGAACCTCTGGGTTCTTGCCAAAGTTGTCGCGGATAAGTCCAGCATACGCAGTAGCCTGCATATCCTTGTGCTCCTTACCCTTATCCCACGCACGATAAGAGGTTTTGTGGTCGATAACAATGTTGCTCTTCGTGTAGAGATCCGGCACGCCCTTGAGCTTCACTGGGAGGCTTCCGAGCTTACTGTGCTTGATCTCGCCGTACATCGCCCGCTCGACGGCCTCAGCCTCCCAATCGTCGCCCTCGTCAAGCGCAGCGATAAGCATAGCCTCGCTCTTCACAGCCTCACCAAGAGGGTCTCGTATCTTTTCGTTCTCCCAGTTGACCTTGGAGGACTCCTCGGCGAAGTAGCGTCGCGTGTACTCCAGTGCCTGATCCCGGCTTGACTTTTTGGTGCTGTACCACCTGGCAAGACCGAAGTGGACACTAGATCCAACTAGCGCGGCTGCTCCGGTTGATTCCGTCCAAAGCTTTTTGCCGTACCTGAAGTATCCGTAGAGAGGGCACGTCAAATAGGCACGTAGCTCCGAGATGGAGAAGTACCCCTTTGAGACCTGCGCATCTAGCGTTTCGCTGAGATGCTTCTTTGCGCTCTCAACGATCTCCGCCTTGACGTCGTTAGTTAGAACCTCTGGCTGCTCATCCATTTGCGGCGTCCAGTGCATCCTTACGGGCCTTGTACGCCTTCTGGAGAGCCTGCAGCCGCTCGCCAGCGAGATTGCTGCTTGCGATATCCTTGCCAATTGCCAGGAGTTCCGCAGAGCTGCTCGCTGAATTTATTGACGCAATCCAGTCAAGGATCGCGGGATCTTCTTCGTCGCTAAAGATTTCAAGAGCTGCGGCAACGATTGCCTCATCACTCTGCTTCTTTGCGGCTGGCTTTGTCTCTGACTTTGCCGGACCGCCCTTGGAAGCGATCTCTTCCGATGACGCCACCTTCTTGGCTGGGAGGCCAGCCATGACAAGCGCGCGTCCGACTGCAGACGTCTCGCAGTTCTCCACCTCGCTACCGCGGGTATATGGAGTGCTACCTGGAATTGCAAGGAAGCTATGGCCAGTTCCCGCTGGCTGCTCATTCTCGCTAATGCCTCGGTAGGCTAGCGCTCGGAATGAGACTCCCTTGTCGTCAAGGTGCATCATGGTGGTCTCAATTCGACCATCCGGATAGGCCTCGTACCAGGCCTTGATTCTCGCCGCTACATCTACGTAGTCATCGAGCTTGAAGCTTCCACGTCCTGCTGGTGCGTTGTTTCCGTATGCCATTTACTTACTCTCCTTATCTACCCAATCTTCAAACAAATCCTGCTCTGTCATATTAAAAAGCCTCGATAGTTTTCTCCTTAGTGGCTTCGACATAGGACTATGTCCGTATTGTACCTGATTCAAATACCCAAGACTCACGCCAAGCATTTCGGCGATCTTCGCCCGCTTAAGCCCAGTTTTCTTGAGCATTACCCAGACCTTATCAGACCTGATCTTTTCTTGCAAGCGGCGCCCCTGGTGCTCTGGGCCGCTCAGCCGACTCACTTCGGCTCTCGCTTCTTGGCCCTTTCCAGCAGTTGATACACACGGTTCCTGCTGATGCCAAGTTCCTTCGCGATGGACGTAATCGTCCTGCCCCCGGAGGAAAGCTCTCGGATTTTAGCGACTCGGTCCCAGAATGGGGCAGCGTGAATACCGGAAAGGTACTCGCGGCTGCACGGCCAGCACCGAAGCGTATTCTTTGTGGACGTAGCTGCGCCACAGTCAACGCAGATCTGGTCCTGATTCAACTTTTCACTCATCGATGCGCTCCTCTGCGGCCGGTACGAGGTCGTCCGAAACCCGCTCTTCGTTGCTTGCAAGGTGCCTAAAGAAGCACTTTGTGTGGGTGTCTCCATGCGGTGTCTTTATGACTGGACCGAGATTCTGGACGGCGGCCATTTTATTGCCAGCGCCCTTCCGGTTAAAGCAGTCAGGGTGTCCGCATACATCGCTGCCGAACAGCTGTTTTGCGACAAACATGTCAGCCATAAGCCTCTCCTTCTACGCCTATCAAATACCCTCGTAGGGCCGCTCTCCATTTCTTGGAGGATTCAGTCTTCACCCTATGGTGTAAACCGCATAGTATCACGCAATTAGCCCTTGACGATGGTCCGCGTTTGCCAAGGCCGGACGTTGACACATGGTCAACTTCTAGTGTGATTTTCCCGGGGCCAAATTGGCTCCCGCATTCTCCGGTCATGCCAACCGATGGACCGACGCAGCCCTTATCCCTTTTTAGGAGATCGAGTCTTAGGCTTTCTGTTACGGGGTCCTTGTGCGCCATCCTCTGCCTCCTGCTTGTTGGGACTTGCCTTTTCGGATCTCATTATACGGCACGGAATGCAGAAGCACGGCTGTTGGTGGTAGAGCTTCTCCGCCATTAGCGCTTACGTTCGCGGGCCTCTACCTGGCGCATGACCTTATTAGCCCATCGCTCCCCAGGAACCCCGCCCCATAGCGCATTTGCAATCCTGCCAGCGGAAGGATAGCCAGCCTCGCCAGGCCGATATCCCTGACCCTTGCGATCGACCGCGTGACGCGCATGCCAAGCTCGCATCTTTCGCGCACGAGCAATCGTCATGGTGTCATTGATCAGCATTCGCGCTGTCGTTTGACCAGGGCCGATCCCGCCGCGACCGAACTCTTTGCGCCAGTCCAGGCCTCGCTTCGCTTCAGCTTTTACTGCTCGTGGTGCCTTGAGGTTGATGGGTCGCTCTGACTTCTCGGTCTCGGACTCGCCGTCCTCCTCTGCGTCCTCTTCAGCGGAAAGGATCACTACCTTTGCGGCTGTGTAATCAACATCATCATTGGCATCGAGGACGTAGATCTTCTCGAACTCCTCATGGAGCTCCTCGATAAGTTCCAGCTTTGCCTCTGCGTTGTCCTCAACTGGAAGGATGAACACGTTCGTGATTACGACCTGGTTGTCGTCAAGCGCCTTCATCATAGGTCCAAGGTCTTCCTTCTGAACATTGGTCATAATGTAAATTTCAGCGCCCCCGTCCTCACCTTCCTCAAAGCCCTCAATGATGTCAAACCCGCCTTCGAGGATTTCAAAGCCTGGGGTCATGATCGTCCCGATTGGATCGACAAGAACAGCAGCCGATCGCTTTCCTGGGTTATTCTTCTTCATCGGTGGCTGCGGTGGGAGACCAGGCTTAGACCTTCGTGCTGGCGGCTTTGGCGGGAGATTCTGCTCTTCGCTCTTTTCCTCGCCAGGCATTGCGCTGTCTGTGGGCATTGCGATTGCTGGCGGCGTTGGCTCATCGGCTGGTTGCGCAGGTGTCTCCGGGGTCTCCTCGTCGCCACCTTCTGGTGCGCCAACTGGACTATCTGGCGGAGTGGTATTCCCGTCCTCGTCGACGATTCCAAGTTCGCGCGCATACAGCGAAAGTGGCAAGAAGCCGCGCGGTGTTGGGAGCCAGATCTCGTCACCAATCTTACCCACTCCGTCCTGGCCACGCTCACGAAGGGCATCGTTCAGGCGGAGCCAAGGCATACCGGCAAGTGCAGCTCGGTAGTACGGCGTAATGACCTCCTTAGAGGCCCGGCCGAGATCGGTGTAGGTAAATCGGAGGTTTTCGTCGTAACGCCAGACAATTTCTCGCGTTAGGTACTCGGCAATAAGGTCGAGGAGCGGGGTGATGCCGACGTCCTGTGTGAATGCGGCGCCAACCTCGGCGCTTGCCCGATTGACGTCCATTGTGATGCCGATGTCTTGTGGCTGCACGCCGAATACTGCACAGATCTTACGGGCCAGATAGATTTGCCATTCCATGAACTGCATGTCTCGGTTTGACGGCGCAAGTGGAATCCACTGCATCTGCTTGCCACCACCCGTAATGGCGACTTGGCTGCGCCCAGCAATCTCCGCGTCCCAGTAGGACTTAAATGCGTCAACCTGATCCGGGCGAATACCCTCACCGAGGTGAAGTATTCCCGGAGGGGCCGCCTGAGTCACGGACCGCGAGTTGTATTGGGCCGCAGCCATGTCGGAGTCAATTGTCGAGGCCAGAACCTCGAGCGGGGACAAGCCAAGTGGCG
>B570J29032_109958076_pt1 | contig 11470 bp, 8 predicted proteins | sample LakMenEpi16Nov12_FD_29032 | JGI IMG/M metagenome (IMG submission 29032)
ATATTTCACCATTAATAAATACTTTTTCAATTAAATGGTCACCAAAGAAATATGGGATATCATTGAAACTATCTAAAGGTTTAGTCAGGATGAGATTGGCTTTTTTTCCTGTAGTAATTGAGCCCACTTCTTGATGAACTTCCATGGCATAAGCGGCGTTTAAAGTAGCGGCGTTAATGGCTTCTTCCGGGGTCATTTTCATTTGTATACACGCCAAGGCCACCACAAAATGCATATTGCCACTTGGTGTTGTACCAGGGTTAAAATCTGAAGCTAGCGCCAATGGCAATCCATAATTAATTAATTCTCGCGCAGGTGTATAAGGAATTTGAATAAAAAATGAGCAGGAGGGAAGCGCCACTGGAATCGTGTTGCTCTTTTTTAGGATTTCAATATCATCTGGCGACACGACTTCTAGGTGATCTACAGTTAAGGCTTGGTGATCAACTGCGGTTTTGATGCCACCAATAGCTGTAAATTGATTAACGTGAATTTTTGCTTTTAAGCCATATTTTTGTGCCGCTTGAAGTATTTTGGCTGTTTGTTCATTATTAAAATAATTGGTTTCAAGAAAAACATCTACATAGTCTACTAATTTTTCTTCGGTAATGGCTGGTAGCATAACCTCTATAATTTCCTTGATATAACCTTCTTGATTTTGCCTAAATTCAATAGGAAACGCATGCGCACCTAAAAACGTGGCTTTGATGGGTATATCAAAAGCTTGTTTTAAACGCTTTATCACGCGAAGCATTTTGCGTTCGCCAGCTAACGTTAAGCCGTAGCCCGACTTAATTTCAATGGCACCAGTGCCTTGTTTGATGAGATTTTCTAAACGTTGTTTAGCGTCTTCAAATAATTGATCTACTGAAATTTCATTAAGTTTTTTGGCAGAATTAAGGATGCCACCACCTTTATTGGCAATTTCTTCATAGCTTAAACCTTTAATACGATCAACAAATTCGTCCGCGCGGTTTTTGGCAAATACCAGATGGGTGTGGCTATCAACCCAAGTTGGTAGAACCAATTTACCCTTGGCATCAATAACTTCATCAAAAATTTCTTCTTTGGGACAATTAGACATGTCACCATAACTGGTGATGATACCTTGGTCAAATGTAAGAAAAGCATTTTCGATAACAGGCAGTACAGCCATGTCTTTACCCTTTAGCAAGAGATGATTTTGCGGTCGAACTTGAATGAGTTGTTTGATATTTTTTATTAGTGTATTTGGCATTATGAATTTAGAATTTAGAATTTAGAAATTAGAAGTTAGAAATTAGAAGTTATAAATTATAAGTTAGAAGAATATGATTTGGCATTATGAATTTAGAATTAAGAAGTTAGAAATTAGAAGGATATGATTTGGCTTAAGCATTAGAATGTTCTTAATGGATCTAAAATACAATATACATTATACAATTTTACAAAAATACAAACAGTTAAGGTCGTGCCATAAACGTACCAAGATTTTGCTTGTTAACTTGTTGAAAATAAACTAAATAATTAAATAGCATATAATTAACTTCATAGCCATAGTTTATATTATGTTGATAATCTATTTGCATAATATAAAGTGAAGTACCAAATCGCAATGGTTGCATGACGCGTTGGTTATATTCAATGACCCATGGTCGATTGCGGCCTTCGAGATAACTTTGTGAATAATAACCGCGCGGTTGTGCATTGCCATAAAACCAACTATTAAAGGCCGCATCGATGATTGTGATTTCATATTCTAATTCTTCATTGACGATTTTTATGGTATCACCTATAATAGCAGTTTGATTATCTTTTGTAGCTGAGTTGTTCTTCGGACTCGCGCAATTGATCAGCAACGCCAACACAGAAATGAAAAAGAGCAATTTTTTCATGGTCTTCAATTTGCACAAATATAAAAAAAAACCATTTGATTGCTCAAATGATTTTTATATTTTTTAGGGTGAAGCTTATATTATTTTCCGCCAAAAAGCTTTCCTTATATACCGCCAAGGCCGCCAGCACCTTTATTTGCTGTTACTTTTCCATTGCCAGATAAGGCAGATAGCGCATCTTGAAGATCTAATTTACCATCGCCATTTTGGTCTAAAAGCATCGCGCCAATTTTGCGCGCCATGCCTGCATTACCACCTTTATCAACGCCCATTAATGTGCCTATAATGTCTGACACTTCAAAACTTTTTACATTTGGGTCTTTTGCGTTACCAATTAATGAACCCAATACTTTTGGAATCATTTCACTTGCCACGCCAGAAGCTGCGCCATTATCCAAGCCAACTTTGTTCATTAAATTCCCTGTCACTTGCTTAGTGATCATGTCCACAATTGGGTTCGATGAATTACCGGCGTTTTCACCTTTAAATAAACCTGTCAAAGCATCAGCGTTGCCGCCTGCTACTAAACCCCTTCAAAGCATCAAAAATGCCATTTTGTGTTTCTCCTAAAACTTTTTCATTTAATTCACTAGGAACCGCTGGGTTATTTACGACAGCTTATCCGCCGAATTGTTTAACAAGTTGGGTTAATTGTTCAATCATTTTGATTTAGATTTTTAGTGTTAATGTTACAATTTATATATAATATTTAATCAATAAATTAAAAGTAGAAAAAATACTAATTTTTTAATGATAGAAAATAATTCGCGATGCCATTTGCAACCTCTAAATCAATTTTTTCTTGATTGTCATTTGACTTGCTGGCAATATTTGGCGATAAAGAAATTTTAGGATGCATTAATATTTGCATCTCTGGATTTGGTTGATTTTCAAAAGCATCTAATCCAGCAAAAGAAACTGTGTCATCATTTAATGCATCAAGTAAAGCGACCTCATCTATAATTTTTCCCTGTTGAATGTTTATTAGGCCAACACCTTTTTTCATATATGGGAAATCATTTTCATTAATAATATAACCATGATCACTTTGTTGATGAATACTTATGAAATCTGCATTTTCTAAAAGTCTTTTTTTATCGACAATAGGCAGATTGAAAGTTAATTTTTGACTATCAAAAAAAGCAATTTCTAATTCAACAGAATTGATTTTTGACGCATGAACCATAACTTGCATACCTAAACCAATAGCCAACTTGGCAACCTTTTCGGCGACAGCATCAAAACCAATTAAACCTAAGGTTTTTCCTTTGATTTCGCTGCCATTACAGAAATGTTTACTCAGTCGTCTAAAGTTTACATCACCTTCAAGAGGCATTTCTCTATTGGTTTGATGCAGGTTTCTTGCGCTAGACAATAAGTGTGCCTTGACTAATTCAGCTTGTGCTTGCGTTGTTGCACTTTTTGCAAAAAATATTGGAATATTTAATTCGTGAGCAATTTTTAAATCAATATCATATACATTATCAGCTAGTTTACCTATTGCTTTTAAAGTATTAGTTGACCTTAATAAAATTTCGTCAACTCGGGTTGCTTGGTTAACGATTAAGATATTTATTTGATTTTTATTGAGATAGTTTGCCACTTGCTCCTGCGCGACTTTGGTTGTGAAAACTTCAAAGCCGTTTTCAGATAAATACCTAATAGCAGATTCATGCAAACCATCATTGGCTAAAATTTTCATCTTTAACTAGGCTTTTTGTTCTAATAATTGCATGCAGTCTACAAGCACTTGAACGCTTTCAATAGGCAATGCGTTATACATACTGGCACGATAGCCACCAACCGATCGATGCCCATGAAGACCTGAAATACCATGGTCTTGCCAAATTTTATCAAATAAAGCCTGATTACTTTCAGTTTTTAATACAAAAGTAGCATTCATATGGCTGCGGTCTTCTTTTACTGTTGTCCCTTCAAATAGTGGGTTGCGGTCAACTTCTGCATAAAGTAATTGGGCTTTTGCCTCATTAATTTTTTCAATAACAGGTATACCGCCCAAGTCCTTTAACCATCTTAAAGTTAAAAGCGACACATAAACCGCATAAACAGATGGCGTGTTGTACATACTTTCTTTGGCAATCATCAGTTGATAATTCAATATATTTGGAATGATGCGGTTGGTTTTACCCAAAATAGATTTTTTGACAACCACGAGAGTTGCACCAGCTGGTCCCATGTTTTTTTGCGCACCAGCATAAATCAGATCAAATTTTGAAAAATCTTGTTGCTTAGAAAAGATATCCGAACTCATGTCGCAAATTAATGGGACATCAACGGCAGGAAAAATTTTCATTTGCGTCCCAAAAATAGTATTGTTTGAAGTGCAATGAAAATAAGCCACATCATTTGGTACGATGAAATTTTTAGGAATATAATTGTAATTTTTATCTTTAGATGACGCAACGACTTTAACTTCTGCAAATTTTTGTGCCTCTTTGATGGCGCCGTTTGCCCAGGTGCCAGTATCGAGGTAAGCCACTTTGTCTTGTGTGTTGGTCAAATTATAAACGGTCATCAGAAATTGCATGGATGCACCACCTTGCAGAAATAGGGCTTCATAGCCTTGATTTTGCAACCCCATAAGTGCCAAAACCAAAGATCTAGCCTCTTCAATCACCTCAACAAAGGACTGACTGCGATGCGAAATTTCTAGTAAAGATAAACCAGAATTGTTAAAATTTAATATGGCTTCGGCAGCTTGTTTTAAAACACTTTGTGGCAAAATACATGGACCTGCACTATAATTGTGAATTTTCATTTATCATGGATTGAATATTTTGCAAAAATCGATATTTTTTTGGTATATCATATTAATTTTCTAAACTTTTAAAATTGTATTTAACTTTTTAAATATCTAATATAATACATTAAAAATATTTTAAAAATATATTTAATTGAAAATGAATATACTTTAAATGTTGTTGATGTGTTTGAGAATGTGAGTAAGTTGTTTCAAAAACTTAAATGAAAAATTAAATTATACTAAGTCATTATCAGCTTATTCTTTATCTTTGTCAACTAAAATTTTTTACAATTGCAAAAATTTGTTGATGTCATATTGCCATTAAATCTCAAAAACACCTTCACTTATGAAGTTGAGGCTATTGATTTTGAAACTTTAAAGGCTGGCATGCGGGTTTTTGTTCCATTTGGCAAATCAAAGATTTATACAGCAATTGTATTTAAAACACACCTCATCAAACCAGAATTTTATGAGCCAAAGTTTATTTTAAACATTATTGACCAAGAGCCTTTAGTAACAGCAAATCAACTCAAATTGTGGTCTTGGATTTCAAGCTATTTCATGTGTAACATGGGCGATGTGATGCGCGCTTCTTTGCCAAGTCCTTTTTTATTGGAGACGGAAACTAAGGTTAAAAAAGCTGATTTGGCGCAGGATTTTATACTTCCATACTTATCAGATAATGAATATTTGGTCTATGAAGCGCTTCAAACACAAAATTATTTGAAATTAGGAGAAATTTCCCAAATTTTAGACAAGAAAAATATCATGAATGAGGTCAAATCATTATTGGATAAAAACCTTATCACAGTTGAAGAAGAAGTAATAGAAAAATATAAACCTAAGCAAATTAGATACATTCGTTTGCATTCGCAATTTGAACAAGCGGATACTTTACAGCATTTGATTGAAAGTTTGCAAAAAACACCTAAACAATTGGCAGTTGTCATGACTTTTTTTCAATTAAAAAGTACAACAAAAGCACCAATTTTGCCAATACAGCTTTATGAAGCAGCTGATACTAATGCAGCGACTATTAAAAAATTGATTGACAAAGGTATTTTTGAAGACTATTTTTTGAGTGTTGATAGGCTTGTTCAATCAGAAGCCATTAAGTCAGTAGTTAATCTATCTGAAAATCAAGAAAAAGCATTTCAAGATATTAAATTTGGCTTTGAAAGCAAAGCTGTTTGCTTGCTCAAGGGTGTCACATCATCTGGGAAAACTGAAATTTACATCAAACTTATTCAGGAGTTTGTTCGTAAAGGGCAACAAGTTTTGTATTTGGTGCCTGAAATTGCGCTGACTACCCAGTTGGTCATTAGGTTAAAAGAATATTTTGGTGAGCAATTATTGGTTTATCATTCCAAATATTCGGTGCAGGAAAAAGTTGAAGTTTTTCAAAAAGTGAAAGAAAATAGCCCACAAGCCAGAGTAATTATCGGTGTGCGTTCGGCTATTTTTTTGCCTTTTCAAGCGCTTGGCCTTATCGTTATAGATGAGGAGCATGAATCAAATTTTAAGCAAGCCGATCCATCGCCACGCTATCATGCAAGGGATACCGCTATTTTCATGACGACCCTTTTACCGATCAAAGTTTTACTCGGTTCTGCTACGCCAAGTGTAGAAACTTATCAAAATGCTTTGTCGGGAAAATATGCATTAGTGAGGCTCAACGAACGTTTTGGTCAAGCCGTTTTACCAAAAATTCATTTGGTTGATTTAAAAGATGCACATTTTAGAAAACGCATGGTCGGTCATTTTAGCAATATTTTGGTTGAAAAAATTCAAGAAACTTTAAATAAAGGTAAACAAATTATTATATTTCAAAATCGCAGAGGATATTCCTCTTTTTTGTCTTGCAATAGTTGTGGTCATGTACCATTTTGTCCCAATTGTGATGTGAGTTTAACTTATCATAAATATAAAGGTCAGTTAAGATGCCATTATTGTGGATATCACATGGCCAAACCCAATCATTGTCATAGTTGTCATAGCAAAGATATAGAAGAAAAGGGTTTTGGTACGGAGCAAATTGAACTTGAAGTTTTAGAGATGTTTCCTAAAGCACGGGTCCAACGTATGGATCAGGATACAACAAGGGGTAAGTATAACTTTGATAAAATAATTCACAGTTTTCAACAGCATGAGATAGATATTTTGGTTGGTACGCAGATGGTTGCCAAAGGTTTAGATTTTAAAAATGTGACATTGGTTGGCGTACTTAATGCAGATAATCTATTGTTTCAAGCTGATTTTAGAGCATATGAAAAAACCTATCAAATGCTAACGCAAGTGGCTGGCAGAACAGGGCGTTCAGACGAAATAGGTGAGGTTTTTATTCAAACTTATAATCCGTTGAATGAGATTTTTCAGCATGTGATCAATCAATCTTTTGATTTGTTTTTTAATCAACAAATGGCCGAAAGACAGCAGTTTTTATATCCGCCTTTTCACAAGATCATTCGCTTGCTTTTTAAACACAAAAATTTTGAAAACACAAAACAAGGGGCAGACTTTTTTGTGAATGTTTTAAAAAGTTATACCAAAGCCAATGTTCTTGGGCCAGAAGAACCAACGGTTTCTCGTATTAAAAACCAGTACATCAGGCAAGTCTTGATTAAAATTAGTCCAGAACTAAAATTATCTGAAGTGAAATGGCAAATTGCGCAAACAAAAGATCATTTTGAGCAAGTGTCGGCTTATCGATCAATAAAATTGGAAATTAATGTGGATTTTTGACGCTTTTGGTTTTCAAATTAAAATCTTAAAAATAGTCTTATATTTGCACAACTTTTAAACTATGTTTTTTAAACAACCACAAATTCTTTGGTTTTTATTGGCTTTGGCGATACCAATTATCGTTCATTTATTTCAATTAAGAAGATTTAAGCCTGAATTTTTTACCAATGTGAGGTTTTTAAAAAATTTACTGTCACAAACTAGAAAAAGTTCACAACTCAAAAAATATTTGCTGTTAGCAACCAGATTGGCTTTAATATTGGCCATCGTCATGTTGTTCGCACAGCCATTTTTAAAAGCGAAAGACAGTCAATTTGCGCAAAATGAATTGGTTTTTGTGGTCGACAATTCTTTGAGTATGCAGGCTAAAGGCGAGGCTGGCGAGTTGTTTAAACGAACATTAGAAGATATTTTAACACAAGTACCAGAAGATGTCACGTTCTCTTTGTACACCAATGACGAGGCATTGCATGACTTATCAACGAAGACCTCTCAACGAGAAATACAAGACCTACCATACAGTAGTCAACCATTTTCCCTAGATAAAATTTTCTTAAGATTATCTGGCCATAATAAGCAAAATGCCAAAGACGTGATTGTGTTTACGGACAATAAAAATCTCAAGTGGCCAAAATTAAACACCGATAATTCAAACCTTAAGTTTTTCTCTAAAATTTTAAAAAGTCAAGACAATCAAAATTGTAGCATTGATTCAGTTTATATGACAAAAGTTTCTGATAATTTTTATGATTTAACTATCAAGTTATCAAAATTTGGTGATTTTAATCAAAAACTACCTGTCAGTCTTTATAATAACAATAAATTGATTGCCAAATCTTTAGTGGATTTAAACAAAGTAAAGGAAATTAATTTCACCATTCAAAAGGAACAATTTAACGGCTATGTGGCGATTGATGATAAAAGCTTAGCATTTGACAATAAATATTTCTTTTCAATCAAAAATTTTCAAAAAAGTAAAGTTCTAAGTATAGGAAATTCTGCTAATCAAGCTTTTTTGAATCGTATTTATAATCCGAGTGAGTTTGATTTTATAACCACTGAAAATATAAATATTGAGGCTCAAACCCTTGAGCAAAGTTCATTTATCGTCCTTAATGAATTGCAGCAATTGCCGCCGCAAATGATTGAGAATGTTAAAAATTATATTGAAAATGGTGGTAGTTTGGTTTTTATTCCATCACTGAACGCCGCAGTAGACAGTTATAATAAATTGTTTGAACCATTTGGTTTGCGATATGCCGTCTATGAAACTGGTGAGTTAAAAATTACTAAAATTGCACAGCAGCACCCCTTATTTAAAGGTGTTTTTGAAAAGCAAATTTCAAATTTTCAATACCCTAGCGTGACTGGGCATTATGCCATTAATAGTAGTTTTCCAACAATTTTTCATTTAGAAAATGGCGCACCTTTTTTATCTGCCATTCCTACAAAATCTGGACAAATTTATGTTTTTTCAACACCTTTAAGCAGAAAAAATAGTAGTTTTATTGAAACACCACTTATTGTACCTACTTTTTACAATATGGCAAAAATGAACAATAATTCAGATTTGACTGCTCTAATTTTGGGTGATATGCAAAGTTTTATAGTTGAGGCTAAAAATGAAATTAATCAAGTGCTAACTGTGAAAAATGAAACGGAAACTTTTATCCCGCTGCAGCAAATACTGAGTAATAAGGTCAAATTAAATTTCATTGATCATCCAACAAAAGCCGGAAATTTTGAAATAATTAGTAATAATAAAATTGTACAGCCAATAAGCTTCAATTACAATCGCTCCGAAAGCAATGTGACCGTTGCATCAAGCAATTTGCCTGATGATGTAACAGCCATTGATAGCATTGCAGAACTGTTGGACAATTTTAATAGCGATCGAACCACTAGCGATTTGTGGAGATGGTTTTTGCTCTTGGCCATTTTATTAATATTGGCTGAGATTTTAATTCAAAAGTACGTGAAATAATAAGATAAACCTTAAATAAAAAATGGAATCAATTTTGATAAATATTACTAATTAAAAACTGTAGCTGATCATATGAAAACATTAATAAAAAGAGCAAAAGTTTATTGTAAATCAAGTGAATATGATCAAAAAATTGTTGATATGTTCATTGTTGATGGCGTCATTGAAAAAATTTCTGAACAAGACCTTCATATGGCTGCAGATGAGGTCATAACTGCTAATGATTTAGCCGTTTCTCTCGGCTGGATTGATGCTTCTGTTTGTTTCGGTGAACCTGGTCTAGAAGACAGAGAAACAATAGCTCATGGGCTTCAGGTTGCCGAAAAAAGCGGTTTTACAGCAATTTGTTTAAATCCAAATAGTCAACCTGTGATCAGTAGCCAAGAAGGTGTTAATTTTTTAATTCAAAAATCTAAAAATAGCCTAGTAGATTTATATCCAATAGGTGCTTTAACCTTAAAAAGTGAAGGCGAATATTTAGCTGAGTTGTTTGACATGCATTCGGCAGGTGCTGTAGCTTTTACCGACTATAAGAAAAACTTGTCACATACCAATTTGATGAAAATTGCCTTGCAGTACACCAAAGATTTTGATGGCTTTGTGATGGCTTTTTGTCAAGACCAGCAATTAGCAGGAACTGGTTTGGTTCATGAAGGCTTGATGTCTACTAAATTAGGTTTAAAAGGCATTCCGCCGTTGGCAGAATCTATTATGGTAGCAAGAAATATCGAACTATTAAAATACACCAATCATCGTTTGCATATTTCAACGATTAGCACAAAAGAATCATTAGATTTAATTGAAAAAGCTAAAAACGAAGGTCTAAACATCAGTTGTAGCGTAGCCGCACATCACCTAGTTTTGACTGATGAAAATTTAGTTGAATTTGATGCAAATTATAAAATCTTACCACCTTTAAGAGATTTAGAAACAGTGAAAGCCTTGAGAAATGGCTTGATAGATGGCATTATTGATAGCATTGTCTCAGATCATCAACCATTGACAATTGAATCTAAAAGGTTAGAATTTGAGTTGGCTAAATTTGGCACCATTGGTTTAGAAAGTTGTTTTGGGTCATTGAACAACGTTTTACCAACGGAAGTTGTCATTGAAAAGTTAACTTCAGCTAGAAAATGGTTAAAACTGCCTGAACCACAATTTGCAGTTGGCCAGAAAGCCAATTTGACGCTTTTTGAAACACATACGGCATGGACTTTTTCTAGTGAAAATATTTTGAGCACCAATAAAAATAGTGCATTTATTGGTCAGAAGATGAAGGGTAACCCCATTAAAATTATAAATTAATGATTTACTATCTCATCAAAAGTATTATTCAAAAAAACAAAAAATCTACCCATAGTTTATATGATTTGCTTTGCTTTAAGCATGTTGTGAAGTTCAGTTATATCGATATTTATAAACATATCAACAACGCTAAATATCTTCGAATATACGAAAAAGCGCGCTGGGATTTTGGCATTAAAACGGGTATGACTAAAATAATGATTGAAAAAAAATATCTTTTCTTAATCATGAGTGCTGAAATCACCTATATCAAAGAATTGAATTTAGGTCAAAAGTTTGAAGTCTACACCAAAATTATTGCCACTGATGAAAAATACTATTATTTTGAACAGCAAATGAAAAGGGGAGAGGTTGTTCATAACCATGCTATTTTTAAGGTTTTAATTGCAGGTAGAAAGAAAATTAGGCCAGAAGAAATTCATAAAATGTTGTATGAAACACCCTTCCAACCCTTATCACATCCCATCGTTGACCAATGGAAAATATTGAACGAATTAAAGAAAGGTTAAAATTTATTTCAAATAATAAATTTTAAATAATTTCGTTCTTTTATGATATCTTAATTTTTTATTTATGAGAAAGTGCACACTTTTATTTTTGTTTTTGGGCTACCTTGTTGTGGCTCAAGGTGTAGATTTGAAAAAAACTATTCCAAATGATGCTTCAGTTAAAACGGGTGTTTTAAAAAATGGCTTAACTTATTACATTAAATATAACAAAAAACCTGAAAAAAAGGTTGATTTGCGTTTGGTTGTTAAAGTTGGTTCAATTTTAGAAGAAGATAGTGAACAAGGTCTGGCT
>B570J29032_109958077_pt1 | contig 11470 bp, 20 predicted proteins | sample LakMenEpi16Nov12_FD_29032 | JGI IMG/M metagenome (IMG submission 29032)
CTAATTGGTGAATTTCGTAAATTTTCAATATATTGCAAAGGTAAATAATGCCTTAATGAATAACCAAGATACGATAGAAATACTAGAAGAACTCTTAAATAGCGTGAAAACATTGGGTTTTAGGAAAACTCTCAATATTCTTAAAATTAAAAAGAGGAAAGGAACTGTGGAGATGGATGATTATGACAAGTTCATATTAGATATGATTGTCAAAGATTTTGATATTACTACCGATGAGCTTTTATTTGGTAGATATATTCGTGGAGAAATTAAATACGCAGTAGGATTTGCTATTTATTTTCTGTATGAAAACAAAACATTAGGACATATTCACAAGAATATATTTAAGTTTAAAAACAAAACTTTACTATCTAAGTATAGACAAATGATTTTTGATTTGAACAAGTCTTATAAAGCCGATGAAAAATTCCTAAGTATGAAAAATGTTTTTGAAACCAAGATTGAAAATTATAAAAAAAATAATAAATGAGTTTAGAGCAGAACCAACAAGAACAACCAGTTCAACAAACACAACCAGAAGCAGCTCCACAACAAACAAGGACTTATAATCCATTCATTGATGTTGTTAATGAAAAACCATATACACAAATGAATGTGAATGTGGGTGCAAATCAAATTGGAAGCAGTATTCCTGAACCAGTTTTTTCTGCAAACACAATAAGTGCAAATGAGAATCCTTATAGGATGCTTAATGATGATTTTGGTGCTTCATTAGGTGCTGCTCAAAAACCAAATGCCCCTATAAATCCAGCAATGAACAATTTGCCAGATTCTGATACCAAATTAGGTGCAGAGCACATGGCTAAATTAATTGTAGATGGCTATGAACAACTCCACCTTTTTGCTAATAAAGGATTACAAATTCCTGAAAGAAAACTTAGGAAGTTGGAAGCTGAAGGAGAAATTGACTTGTCAGTAGAAATTCCGTATGATTACGGTAAATCAATAACTGCTGGTGATTTTATCAAAGAATTTAATGAACAAAATAAGGACACACTAACAGTAAGTAAAGAATTTAAAAAAGAAGTCACCCCAGTATTAACAAGAGTACTTCAAAAACGTGGTGCTGGTGTAACTGATGAGCAATATTTAATGTATCTATTTGGAAAGGATATTTTAGTAAAGGGTGTTATTTTCAGTCAAATTAAAGGTACTGCAAATGATATGATTGGTGTTATTAAGGATTATACACTTGCATTGAGGGAAAATGGTGTTCAATCTATGCCAAAACAAAAGGTTGAAAGGAATACTCCTCCTCCACCTCAAGAACCTCCAACAAGCGATGATAGACCATATAATTCACCAATAGCTCCAACTGATTATCCAGATGTTCCAGTTGATTCAGACAACTTCAATTTCATGACTAATGAAACTGTTGTAGAATCTTCAGTACAAAAACATCAAGTTCCAGAATCAGGGAAGGCTAGATTAATGGCACAAAAGAAAAGAGATAGAGAAATAGCTCAAGCTATGCAGAAGTATGGTGGTGTAGAACCCAAGAAGAGCAGCTATGAAGAAGCTATGTCTAAGAGAAAGAACAATGGTGGAAAAAGAGGTCGCAAGCCAAAAGACTATGTGAAAATGAGTGAAGAGCAGATAGCAGAAGCTATTGTTTTAAATGAGCAGAAACCAATTGACAAAGATAAAATTGAGGGACTAGACTAAGATGAAAATCAAAAGTGTAGAATGGATTGACTTTAAAAATCAATTTATGAATATGTTGTCTATTCTTGGTGAAGAATCAGAAAGATTTGATATACCAGAAGATTCAGATAACTTTCTAATACACGTTGATGGCTGTCAGGTAAATCCTATATTTCAAAAAAAAGTTGATTTATTGAAAGTTGAATATGATATGACACTTTGTAATACGTCAATCAGAACACTTTCATTTTCAATTTATAAGAATGCTGGCAGAATAGAAATGACATTGAAAAATGAAGATAAAATAAATAAGAACTTGTAAATATGGCTAGAGAACCATTATTGATGGCTGCTTGTGGAAAGAAAGGTGTAGGAAAATCATATCAGCACATGATTCTTATGAATGGATATGTCATGGGTGACCCATATAAGGGGGTCAAGGGGAGAAAGTCTCTGATAATGGATGTAAATGATGAATATGGTGTTTATAATGTACCAGCCATTTCTTTAAATGATATAGCACTATATACTGTACATCCAAGCGTAGAAATAAGAAGAATTAGACCTTTTCATTTGGATGGAAGAAGAATGACGTTAGATGAATGGGCAAATGCTCTATTTTTTGTTTTAAATCGCTTTCAAAATGGACTTTTACTTATTGAAGACATTAATAAATTTATAGGAGACCACTTACCACACGACTTAGTAGGTGCTATCGCAACAAATAGACACGCTGGGCTTGATATTGTACTTTCTTTTCAATCATTGGGTCGTATAAATACAAAGATTTGGGGCAATATGAATCTGATGCGTTTTCATAAAAACGTAGAGAGTGTTGAAAGACACAAGAATAAGTTTCCTGATAAGTACGAAATGCTTAGAATTTCTGAAATAATAGTCAATAGCGAGTATTTAAGAGGAAATAATAGATTTTTCTTATACGTTGATATGGATGAGATGAAGATTAGAGGTGAAATATCCGATGAATTAATCAATAAAGGTATAGAGCAATATATAAACGAAGAATATAATACGTTATTAAGACCATATTTAGTACAAAGAGAAGCTGGTAAAAAGAAATATAAAGAAGAATCTGCAAAAACTGAAGTTCATAATAGACTAAAACAGTCTTATTTTCAATGATTTTATTTTTATATGTGAGTCTACATTCCCCCTTTCTTTCTAGTTAGGGGGCTTTTTTTTTGATTTTCAATACATTTTCAACATACAAATTAGGTGAAAAAGAAATAGAAAATATAATGCCTTAATTTAAAACTATTAATAAAATTGTATTAGTAATTTCACATAGTAAAGAATCTGTGTTCTTTATAAATTATTAAAAAACCTCAAAACTTAAAAAAATGAGTTTCAAGAAACTTGCTGGAGACATCCTTATCGTTAGTGCTGGTGTTGCCGTTTACATGCTTGCTATCAAGCCTTTGTTAGACAAAGCCAACCTCGGTAAATAATAAGAAGACCTAATTGATATTAATTTACAAACAAACAAAACTCTTTAAAAATGAGTCAGATTCAACGTTATCTACAAATGGCTAATCGTTCAGTGAACGAGCAGTTCATCGGTGTTGACGGATTTATTGATGATGATATGTATTTTGCTGGAGATATGAATAACTGGTGGGCTGGTGCTGAAGGCGATGCTGCCCCAGTTGCTGCTCCATCAATGATGCGTTCACAGCCTTACATCCTCACAGTTAGTAATGCCTCAAACGCTGCGGTTACTATTGATGTATTCGGTGCTTATATCTATTTGAACAACGCTGGTTTTTCAAGTGGTTCTTTGACCGTTTCTAACGTAACCATCACTTCAAACTTGAGTAACGTAAGTTACTACAACCTTTTGAACCAATCAGCATACTCTCCATTCACAATTGGAAGTACCTTGATTTCTTCAGTTAATGGTACTGCAAGCCAAGTTTTGCAGCCTATTACATTGACAACTCAAGACGCTAACGGTAACCAAGCGGTTAAAATCTTAACACCAGTTGTTGACCCATATCAGAACCAGTCTGGTATTGTAGACTTGAAGCAACCATTCAGAATTGACGGTTTCACAAAACTGACTTTCTCTATTTTTGCTTCTTCTAGCGTACAGTTCCAGTTCTATCCTTCTGATACAATCAACGTTGCTCGTGGACTTGGTGGAAACCCAGTTTCTAAGCAATATGGTAGTCCGAAGATTATCAGACCAGCTGCTCGTTAATCGTAGCTGAAAATATAAAAGGGGGCTGAAGCGAGGAATTAAAATCTTGCTTCGCCCTTTTTTAATATATTTAGATTAAATTCGTATTGTATGTCAAATCAAAGGGTAAATATATACGCTTACATTGCTGCATCAAATCCTTATTTTGCTAAGTCATTAGCACACAAATATGGTTACGAATTTGATAAAGAACAATCATTATCAAGCGTATTACAGCAACTTGTAAGCTACGAGGGTGAACCAGCTTTCATGGAAATGATTGATAATCATCCTGATAAAGAGCTTTTTATGGAGTACTTTGAGAAAAAGTATGCCAAAAAAGAAGAAAAGACTGATTCAGTAAAGGAAATAGCTGGTTATATGAACTTTACTGGTCAAATAGAAGCTGCAAAGCAAACAGCTGAAAATAGAAGGCTTACTCAAGAGACAAGCCTAATGGTATTAGCTGGTGCAGTTCTAATAGCATTTGCAATCATGAGTAAAAAATAAGTTATGGCAATAAACGCAGCTGAAGCAGCACAAAATATGATAGCTTACACCGTTGTTGAAGACAAGGGCTCTTTAAAATCTTTGTTGGAACGTAATGGTGTACAAATGCCTAGTAACTGTTCTGATAAAGAAATCACAGTGGCTACGCTAACCGCATCTGCTAAAAGTCCTAATTTTAAAAATGAGTTAGCAAAACTTTTGACCAAAAAGGTTAAAAAGGCTAACGAAGATTTTGCAAACTTTGTGGGTGATTCTACTGATTTTGGATTTACTGGTATAGATGATTTTTCATTTATCGGTGCAACTCCACAATTCACACAACAAGTAGTCGCTTCAACAAATACTTCTGTTCCTAAAAGTAAGCAAAGACAACAAGCAAGGGTTTCAGCAACTAATCCACAAGGTAAGTCTGGTATTGGTTTATTCCTTCAAAATCTTGGAAAAAGTATAGCTTCAGAAGATACTATCAATGCTGGTTTAAACATTGGTCTGACTGCAATAAATAATAAAGTGGCTGGTAAGCAGAATGCACTTCAGAATGAAGCAACTGTAATTACTCAAAAACAAGATGAAGTAAGACAAAATTTAGCACAAACTCCAGCTAAAAGTAAAACTCTTACTTATGTTTTTGTTGGTGTAGGTGTTCTTGCACTTATCGGAGTAGTTTATTTTGTTGCAAAAAAGAAATAAAATGAATACTAAAACTCTACTTGGTATAGGTGGTGTTGCAATTTTAGCCTACTATCTTTTTAGAAATAAAAAAAAGGTAGAAGTTTCTGATTTGCAAAACGAACCAGTTAATGTAATTCCACCAGTTATTAGAAGAAAAAAAGATTTAGTAATACTTGATGATTTATCAAGTAATTCACAAGCAAGAACTGGTGTTGGTGGTCTAGTAAAAGTAAGAAATTCTCGTGTTGTATTGGATGACATAAAAGTTCCAGTAAAAACACCAATAAGAATAAATCCTATCAATTTGATACCAAATGTATATGATAGGGGTGTAGGTCAAGAAATAAATCTTGCCGCTTCTGGAGAAATACAAGGATTTTATGAAAATATGGCTGGTACATGTACCGAGCAGATACAAAATGCTTGTAAATGTAGCAGAGATTACAAACCAAATTTTCAATTGGATATTCCACAACTTCCATAAAAAAAACATAAAATGGCAGAAGCAAAAGAGATTCTTGATAAAGTGAAGGAGTTAAAATCAAAGTCAGATAGTATGGCTTTGAAAAAAACAAAAGGAACAATCACTGGTGCATTTATAGGTGTAGCTGGTGGTTTGCTAGTCGGATTTTCAAGAGGTTATAATTTGGTTTCATCTGCCTTTGTTGGTGCTTTATTAGGTGGTGTTGTATCCAATTTGTTACTTCCGAAAATTGATGACTAATGAAAAAAAATTATAAAAATGTTGTTGCTGGCATCATGCTTTTAGCTGGTGCTTATTTTGTTTATAGGTACTTCAAAAGCGGTCCTAAAAAGGTAAAGACTCCAGATATTTTGGATATGAGTCCACAAGTACCAGTAACTGCATCTACATTTCCACTAAAAAAAGGTAGCAAAGGAGCAAAGGTATTAGAATTACAAAATGCTATCATGTCAATAAATCCAAACTTATTACCTAGATATGGTGCAGATGGAGACTTCGGTAGTGAAACTGAACTTGCAGTTAGCAGAATGCTAGGTAAGAAAACGGTGGATAGTCAGGCTGATATTGAAACTATTAAGAAGGGAAAGAATACTAAAGCAAGAGGTTAGTAATTTTTAAAAAAATAAACATAAAAATGGAAAACGAAATAGAACTTGAAAGAAAACTGACTGCCAATCAGCTTTACAAAATTTATAAAGACGAAGGCGGCACATTAAATTTTTCAGGTTGGTTAAATAGAGAAAAAACTAAGGGTGTATTTCCTTTGAATGGAAGTTTAAATGAAGAGGTACAAAAAGTAATTTTAAAACAAAAAAAAGAAGATATGGACAAGACAATTTTGGGTTTTCCAGTAAAGACACTCGTTATAGTAGGTGTAGTAATAATTGGTGCTATTGTTGTTTCTAAATATGTAAAAAAGAACTAATATGAAATTATTAGACTTTGTTTTAGGAGTTGGTGCTGGACTTGTTATTTACCACTATTGGAATAGAAAGGTAGGTGTAAAAAATCCAGAAGCTTTAGCAGTAGAAAGTCAAGTTGTGGAATTAGGTCAAGTACTTAATGAAACAGCTAACAAGTATGGGGATGCTCTAAGAAAAGAATATGATATTGTCCCACCAGACAAAGTATCAAAAAGAGTTAGGGCAAAAGCTACACAGTTGACAAATGGAAGGTATTCAGAAGATTTAGAAAGACAAAAAGCTCCTCTATCTATCTAATATGACGTATAAAATTTGGCTACGATACGAACCTTGTATGTTGAAAATTGTGGTGAGAACAAATTCACCAGAAAATATTGTATTGAAAGTACTTGACCCTAGTCAAGCTAATACATATTTTACAGATAGAAGTAAACAAATCAATGGTGAGCAAGAGCTTTTTGTTCGTATGCCTTTAGCCCCTAGCACAGCATCAATAGTGATTTACAACGAAAAGAACGGAAATCTACCAGCTGGTCAGGATACTTCATTTAAAGTAGTGAGTATAAAAAAGGAAGAGCTTGACATCACTTTGCCAAAGACAAAAATGAACACATTTTCTGTCAGAAACTTTGTGAGTTTTGCTCAAAAATTTGCTTACAATGCTGGTTGGTATACTACTCCAAGAGATTTTATGAGTTCGGTTGGAAGCTACAAGATTGAATATTTGCCATATATAATCAATGCAAAAGGAGAAAAAATGAGTACTCCAGCAAGGATTAGCACAAAAAATGGTAGGATTCAAGTTTCGGCAGAATCTTTTAGGGATTTTACAATACCTATGAGGATGGCTATTTTACTTCATGAGTATAGTCATTTTTATTTAAATAGTGATATTGCAAACGAGGTTGAAGCAGATTTGAATGGATTGACTATTTACTTAGGTTTAGGTTACCCAATTAGGGAGGCTTTTGCTGCATTTGGAGAAACCTTTATTGGATACCCAAGTGCTCAAAATAAACAGAGATATGACATTATTAATAAGTTCATCAAAGACTACATTGAAGAATACAAGATTAAGGATGTGTATGCTGGTGGACCTCAAAATGGGAAAATATGAATAATACAGTAAAAGGATTGATAACAGTTGGAGTAGTTGGTGGTGTTTTATATTTTGTATTGAGAAAAAATAAAACATTCAAGAGAATACTCAAAATACATCCAAGTTTTGAAACTATGCGTGAAGAGTTATGGAATCACCTTTTGAAGAGTAGTAGTAAAGAAATGGCTAACTATAAAGAAACTTATTTCAAAACTAATTTGTGGAATGATAAAAGATTTATTACTGACTGGTATCTAGCTTATAAAAATGGAGATGATTTATTCAATAGTCCTACTGCCAACGGTATGAAACAATTTAGAACCAAAGATGGAATTGGAGTTTAATATTTGATTCAAAAATTATTAATATGCAAAATAAAGTTTATTCATATTATAAAGACTTACCACCTTGGGCAAAAGGTGTTGTAGTTGTTGGAGGTGGGTTAGTTTTTGCACTTGTGGGATTTAAAATTTATAAAGCAGTCTTCCCATCAGGAATAGATAGAAAGAATCGTGAGTTACTAAATACTGCCGATAAAGAAATTCGTGATAATCTTAATAAAGGAATTAAGCCATCATTTAGTGACTTAAATTATATAGCTTTTGCAAATACTATTTATGATGGTATGCGATATTGCGTTGGTGATGATTATGGAACAGTTGAAGCAACTTTGAAAAAAATGCAAAATGATATAGATGTTGCTAAACTTATAAAAGCATTTGGTACAAGACAAGATTATTGTTTTGGGATTCCAGAGTCTTCACCAAGAGATTTATTCACATTTGTTCAGTCTGAATTAGGTAATGATTATTTGTATACAACAAATTATCGTGTTAAGAGAATTAATGAAGATTGGAAAAAGAAAGGTATAACATATCAAATATAATATATGCCAATAGGAATATTACCGTTAGTAGCTGGTGTTGCTGGTGGAACAGCAATAGGTAAAAGGAAGCAAGCTAGAAAAATGCAAGGAGCAAGAAACGCATTTTCAAGAAAATACCCACTTTTAGAAGATGTTTCTTCTATGGAGGCTTCAATTTCTAATGCTGAAAAAGAGCTTTCTGCACTCAAAGCAGCACCTACAAAAAATGCAGCTGCTAGAAGAGCACAAAATTTAAGTGTTTCAGCGTTAACCGCTTGGATAATCACTATGAAAGACCAAGTTAGAGACTTAAAAGCAGAACTTTCAGTAGCAACAACTTCTTCATCAACAGTACCAACTATGCCAAATACTTCAGTACAAACAGCACAAGCACCAGTAGTAGCTGGTACACCAGTACAAAATGGTGAAAATTTAGCCGCACCAACTGTAAAAAAAGGTGTAAATTGGTTATTAATTGGAGGACTTGCAGTTGGAGGTTATTTTATATATAAACTCTTGAAAAAGTAGAAGTTATGGCTATTGACATGATTGAAAATAATGACTTGGGGACTTTCACAGAAGGTCGTCTAGGTTTTAGGCAGTTTGCCGATGAAAAATTCAGTAATTATACTGGAGGTGAGGATTTTTTTAATCTTTTCGGAAGTAGAAAAGCAAAGAAAAGTGCTTTTAGGGATTCTGTAAGACAAAAATATCAGAATCTTCCAAGCGACTGCGAAAGAGTTCAGAATTCAATAGACCTAATATCAAATGATGTTCAGACACTTTTGAAGCAAAAATCTAGCTTAGAAGTAAGAGAAAGGCTTGATGAGAGTAATATCATACTTGGTGAATACAAAAGACTTCAAATTCAGCAAAATTGTGAGGGTTTAGCAACTCAAAAAGCAAAACAAGAGGAAAGAGAATCTACTTTGGCTACACTTACACAACTAACTGAATCATCAGTCGGACAAGCTAAAACTGAATTAACCACTGCTAAATCAGGAGTAGCTGGCATTCCAACCAAAAATTTATTGATATATGGTGGTGTAGGAGTAGCTGCATTCATACTTATTGCATTAATTTTGAAGAAGAAATCATGATAAAGTATAAACCTATATTAATTTTAGCTGGTGCTGGTGTCATAGGATACTCGTTGTACCGCTATTACATGAAACAAATTACTTTTTTGAAAGACATTACTTATCAAGTAGTTGGATTAAAAATCAGGTCTATTACTGCTAGTAATGTTTCTATGGATTTGACTACAAGAATTTACAATGCTTCAAATGTTGAAGCTACCGTAAAGGAAATGTATTTAGATTTTTTTATAAATGGTATTAAGGTGGGTAATGTAAATGAAGTAAAAGACATACTAATTCTACCATCAAGAACAACTGATGTTTCTTTCAATTTTGCATTTAACCCAAGATTGATTGGTAAAAATATCATGGATTTAATTTCTTTGACAATACAAGCAAAAGATTTAGTTTTTGATGTGAAGGGATATATCAAGGTAAAGAGTGCGTTTTTAACTCCTACAATACCATTTGAATATCAAAATAATTTGAAAAATATTTTAAATACGAAGTAAAATGGGAGCAACAAACGTATGGACATATACACTTGCCAATGATAGCTTGACAATAGCTGCTTCAGATAATGCTACTCGTTTAAGTGTTATTTGTAGATTAGGCAGCATTACTGTCGTAGGTAACGCATCATTTCAGGGTATTGCTTCTGACCCAGTACAATTAAATGAAGGTCAAGGTGTTACATTATCCGCATCTGCGGTAAGTAATCCCATAGATGGAGTAACTATTACATCTTCAAGTGCTGGTAATATTGCAGAAATTATTTTATCTAAATCATAAACAACAAAAAAACATCAAAATGGAAGAGTTCATCATTGGAGAAACCACAAAAATTTTTAGCAAAGCTATTAAGAGGTATGCTAAGTTAGATTTTCAAAATCAATTAGATGTATCATTACTATTGAATCTAGAAACTAACGAAGATGGGGAAAGGGCGGTTGCTTATCAAGTTTGCAACCATCATCAACCAGTAAAAAAGATTAAAATTATGGATGTCCTTGGGGTCTTAATTGATTTAAAAGGTTATTCACTTTTAGTCCCACCTCAAATAAAAAAAATCATAGAAAACTTTGAAGTTGAAATGAACTCAAAGAATTGTGAAGTGTGTGTGTATTTGGATAGAGAGGATGAGAATGAAGTCATGTATTTTTTATATAAAGATGGGTCTCTTGTAAGAAAATTTGAATTGCATGAGGTTCTAAAATTAGAATTGGCATGAGTAACTTTTTAGGTGCTAACGAGTTTGGATTTTTGTCTGGAGGTAGCGGAGGCGGTGGTGCTTCTGGCTCTTCAGGTACTAGTGGTGCAACATTTGGCACTGCTGGTACATCTGGCATAACTGGTACTGCTGGTACTTCAGGCGAATCTGGATTTGGTACTTCTGGTACATCAGGGCAAACTGGTGTATCTGGTACGGCTGGCACTAGTGGTGTTTCAGGAAATGGAACTGCTGGTACAAGCGGTGAAACTGGTTCATCAGGAACATCAGGTGAAAATGGTTCATCAGGTACATCAGGCGAAACTGGGTCTTCTGGTACATCAGGAGAAACTGGTGCTTCTGGTACTGCTGGTACAAGTGGTGTTTCAGGAAATGGTACTGCTGGTACAAGCGGAGAAACTGGCTCATCAGGAACATCTGGAGAAAATGGTTCTTCAGGAACTTCAGGATTAGATGGCTCTTCTGGTACTTCAGGTGAATCAGGAACATCTGGTCAAACTGGTTCTTCAGGTACAAGCGGTATTTCTGGAAATGGAACTGCTGGTACATCAGGAGATAATGGTTCATCAGGAACTTCAGGAGCAGATGGTTCTTCAGGAACTTCAGGATTAGATGGCTCTTCTGGTACTTCAGGTGAATCAGGAACATCTGGTCAAACTGGCTCTTCAGGTACAAGCGGTATTTCAGGAAATGGAACTGCTGGTACAAGCGGAGAAAGTGGCTCATCAGGAACTTCAGGTGC
>B570J29032_109958074_pt1 | contig 11465 bp, 11 predicted proteins | sample LakMenEpi16Nov12_FD_29032 | JGI IMG/M metagenome (IMG submission 29032)
CGAGCCGTTCTGGGCGCGCTGCTGGCCATGGTCGGACTAGCCACGTTCTGGGGTGTGGTTGTGGCAGGGCAGAATTTGGCCGAGGACTTGATGATGCGGTTGGGTTACCCTAAAGATCAGATCAGTGCAAAAGCTAAGATTGCGTACGGATTTATTCAGACGACCGGTGCTGGTGTCGGCATGTTAGCCTTTGGTCCGTTGGCTGCTCGTTACGGGCGGCGAGCTACATTTGCAGCAATGCACGCGATGGCCATCGTGATGACGTTGGTCGTTTGCTGGTTGCCGGGATACGTTGGCAGTTACACGCTATTGTTGATCTTGCTTCCCATTTTCGGATTCTTCGCACAGGGTATCCATGCCGGTTATGCGATCTATTTTCCAGAAATGTTTCCGACTCACCTGCGCGCTACAGGAGCTGGATTCTGTTTTAACACAGGACGGATTCTTGCGGCACCGGTGTTGATTTGGCTATCTGCATGGATGAAAGCCAACTACGAACTGCCGGTAGCCATTTCGCTGCTAGGGCTATTTTTCCTACTGGGACTCGTGGTACTCGTTGGTTTGCCAGAAACCAAAGGAAAGGACCTGTTGTGAGAACTGGTCTTTACCGGTGGCCCGGTACTGTCTTTCAGCGCATGGTTGCAGCATTATCAGCTCAAAGAGAAATCGCTGATTCTGAACTGGCTTGCAATTCGGTGGGAACTGGGTTCAACAAACTGTGGTACTGCTGTCCGATGCGGTAATAGAATCGCCCTACGATGCGACCGTCACGCTTGATTGCGTATTCGTTGACACCAGTGATTGATTCAAAATGATCATCCAGCTCTGGGTTGTTTAGATCTTCAGGCTTAAAGCTGATCATCATAATCGACTTGCCTTCCGCTTCTTCTTTCGGCTCCCAAAATTTCCACATGACACTCTCCATGTCAAACAGGTGGCTACCTGAGGTGTGAGATGAGGCGTCGCCATGGGGATCGTAGAACGAAAATGCGCTTGCGATTTTATAGCGGTCCAAGCCAACAACAATCGGCTGTCCACCCACCTCGGTTCTCAGTTGTTCAATCTCAGCAGCCATCGGCTTCCAACCGATAGGTAGAGGCATTCCTCGAAGTACAGGCATGCCTGGTAATCCCAAGTGGATCATGTAAAAACCGATCCCATAGAACAGCAGCAAGGCCGCACTGGATGGCTTCCACAGACTGTCAATCATGCGATTGATCCAGTGCTGTACCGTATTAAATCCACTGGCCATGTTGTTTGCCAGCATGGGAACGACCGCCAACCAAATCGGACCAGTCCAGTTTAATTGCGAATCATGCCTTAAGCTTTGTAGAACGAACACTCCGAAGGGCAGAATCACAAAGACGCGGGCGAACAGGAGCCTTGGATCGATATTAGCATTTGCAATAGGATTTGACTCAGACTTCTTGAGCGATCGCAAACTACTACAAACCGACAGGATTCCCAGTGGAGTCAACAGTAGTAGAACTGCGAACAGCATGTCAGGCAGCGAAAAATTGGTTTGGCCACTCCAACGACGCGACCCCTGGAACTGAAATGAGGCCCAATCGTGCTGGGCGTTCCAGAGAATCACGGGACTAAAAAGTACAGCAGCCAAGGCCGCAGCCAAGTAGGGATGGAACGACAGTAGCCATCGCCTGGAGTCGCGGTGAATGAGAATGAATAAAAGCGTCGCAGGTCCCAACAGTGCTATGGTGTACTTGGAAAGCATTCCCAGCCCAACGCATGTTCCCATCCCGTACCAGGCAATGCGGCGTTTTGCCAGCAAGGCTCGCTCAAGAAAATATAGACTGCCTGCCCAGGCCGCATACAATGGTGCGTCAGGCGTGATCATGAAACCCACGAAAACGTAGATAGGCAAGATTGACAGAAGCATCACGCTAAGGATGGCCTGAGTTTTGCCAAACATGTTTCTAGCCAGTAGATAGATGAAGCCAGCCGAGAGAAGCCAGCAAATCATTGATGGCAATCGAACCGTCGCCTCACCGTCCCCCAGCAACCTAGTACTCAACGCAATAAGCCATGCGACCATAGGGGGGTGATCCAAGTAGCCAATGTCCAGATTCTGAGCGTAGACCCAGTAATACGATTCCTGCGGCATCAATTCGATGATTCCCAGGAAGGCAAAGCGAAGCAGCAAGACGTATGTGATGGTAGCTGTCGCCAACACTCGCCATCGCACGGCCGATGCCCGGCCACTGTCCGGCTTGGGGAACACAAAAAAGGCAGAACCAAAGAAATTGACCAGGATCGTCGTCGCCACAGCCACAACCAGGGCCAAATGAGGATACCAATGCATGTCTTGTACCAGACTGGACAGCACCGCTCCACGCAGCGCAAGAGCCAGGATGCAAACGACTAGAAATCGTAGATATCGCTTCCAACTTGGCGAGTTATCGCGCTGGGCAGTTTCAGCGAATGACCATCTGGAGTTCAAGGAGAAGTTGAATACTGTTGCACATAAGAAACTAATGCTGTGGGTTAGTACTAGACTTGCACCTAACATCCAAAGCACACTGAATATCGTTAAGTCAACTAGGAATCCCATCGCGCCAACTGCACCAAACTTGGCTGCGTGCCCAGTTGATACGGAACCACCGCTCAGAGCGATAAGCTGCTTGAGATAAGTCGAGATCACTCCCATCCCAAGCTTGGACTGCCCCCGCTCGCGATCTTTGAACACGATGGGCACTTCGATCGTTCGCAGCCTGTCGAGCCCACGAACCATCACTTCCAAACCTATTTTGAAGCCGGATGCTTCACGTCCTAGGTTTAGAAGTTCCTGCCGCCGAACACAGAAGTACCCAGACATCGGATCTCGGACATTGACCAGAGGCCACGCCAAAAGCGCGGCAACGCGGGAGGTGAGTAGGCGATACCAGGGCCAGCCCGGCGTTCCACCTCCTGGTATGTAACGACTTCCGATCGCCAAATCGTGCGTATTGTCGATTAAGGGACGTACTAATTTTTCAATGGCAGAAGGCGGATGGCTCAAGTCGGCGTCCATCACCAAAACGATTTCCGCTTGAGTTGCAGCGGCACCTCGCATGATGTCTCCGGAAAGACCTTTGCGAGCATCGGAGTGTACCAGTCGTACGAGACCCTGTTGGCAGCCTTCCGCCCATTTTTCCACTCGCAGACAGGTATCATCTTTAGAACCACCATCTACGACTACGATTTCGGCAGGCAAGCCGATGCGCTTCACGTGAGCGGTTACTTGCTCCAGCAGTGGATCAACGTTTTCTGCTTCGTTTAGAGTTGGAATGAGAATACAGTAGGCCGGGGTTTGGCCTGACGGCATGGTCCTGCTACGGCACCCAGCTAAAGAAACGATATGATCTTGCCGCATTCAAACAATCCTTTGTTGATCGATCCTGGTACTGTGGTCCAGCCTGGTCCACAAGAAATAGTTATGATGTCATCATGGTTAATACCAGAGAGAAGAGGCAAGTCATAGACCAATTTTTGGAACCCGACTCTATGGCGTTTTCGACTGTTGTTTCCGTATAGCCTGTTTTCCTGCTTAAATCAAATGCTAGAATAGCTGCAATGGCCCCATCGCTCGTTCCCCTAATTCAATAGGATTTTGATATGTCGGACTCATCAGAAGCCCAGTCTCCCAATAGCCAAGAAGCAAATTCTGAAGTGGCTGCGGCTGTTGAAAAAGCTGCCAGTGGTGCGTCACAGAACGTTTCCCCGTCCTCTGCGTCAGCAGTAAGCGTCTGTGAAAATACGGTTCGTGAACAACTCAAGCAGGTGATCGATCCTGAGCTATTTGTCAACATTGTCGACCTCGGATTGATCTATGTCGTCGATGTTTTTCGCCGTGAAACAGAACCTGACAAGCTGGATGTCAAGGTGGAAATGACTCTGACTAGTCCCATGTGTCCGGCTGGTCCGCAGTTGGTTGCTAGCAGCAGGCAAGTGATCGAAGCTATGCCTGGTGTCGCTTCGGCAGAGATCAAAGTTGTGATGGATCCACCCTGGACTCCCGACATGATGACGGAAGATGCACGCGATCAATTGAACATTTTTTAATTTGTCGCTATGCTCTTGAAGGATTCAATATGTGCAACAATGGATGGCTCTTATGGTTCCTGAGATTCTAGTTAGTGACACAGCCCAGCAGCTTGCCTTCAATGCTGCACAGTGGTTGGTCCAGCAGATCCAGGAGCACCAACAGAATCAAACTAGACTCTTTAGCTTAGCACTAGCGGGCGGGGGAACACCCAAACGGCTTTACGAACTGCTCGCTAGTCACTCGATGGCCAGTCGTTTGGACTGGCAGCGAATTTTGCTGCTTTGGGGCGACGAGCGAAACGTACCAGAAAGCCACCCTGATTCCAACGTTCGCATGGCTAGGCTAAGTCTTATCGATCATGTCCCCATCCCTGTAAAAAATGTCCTATATGTGCCCGATTCGGGCGGTGATCCCGGGCAGGTTGCGGACAGCTATGAGCTATTGCTGCGTGATCGCTTGCCGATTACGGCACAGGGATGGCCAGAAATCGATTGCGTCTTGTTGGGACTTGGCGACGATGTCCATACGGCGTCGCTGTTCCCCCAGACAATCGCCTTGCAGGAGAAGACTCGATGGGTAGTGGCCAATCAAGTTCCTAAGCTAGCGTGTTGGCGGATCACGCTGACCTTTCCTGCGATCAATGCGGCCAGCCGCGTTGCCTTTCTGATCTCTGGATCAAGCAAGAGCCAGTCGCTTGATATTCTGTGGAACGGCCCCAGAATTGCTGAACAATATCCAGCCCAGTCGGTTGCCCCAGCCGTCGGCATTCTGAAATTTTTCGTCGATCGCGATGCACTGGGAACCGTCCAACCACCAGAGTCCTGGAGACTATGTCGGATAGACGAAACCAAGTAGTAACCATCAATCAAAGAAGCCATTGTGGACTCGATCAAGAACCAAACTATTCAAATCTTTGCCTGTGGCGGCACGATCGATAAGATCTATTTCGACGCCAAAAGCGACTATCAGGTCGGGGAACCTCAGGTGAGGTCCATTTTGGAATTGGCAAACGTCTTGGTCGACTTTCAGATCGCTTCATTAATGAGCAAAGACAGCTTGGATATCACGCATCAGGATCGTCAGCAGATTCGACAGGCCGTGTTTGACAGCCCGGCCAGACGTATCTTGATCACACATGGTACCGATCAAATGCCGGAGACCGCCCGAGCGTTACAAGGAATTGCCGGTAAGACGATTGTGCTGACCGGCGCGACCACGCCCGCTCGATTTTCCGGTTCCGATGCCCAGTTCAACGTGGGCTGCGCACTGGGAGCCGTACAATCGCTACCGGAAGGCGTGTACATCGTAATGAATGGCCAGATTTATCCAGGGCATCGTGTGCGAAAGAATCGATCGCTGTCCAGATTTGAACCGATCGATTCTGATTGATGATGGAAATAACAATCAGTTGGAAGGTACAAAGTCCGAATCAAAAGCCCGGCGCAAAATTCCCTGACTTCAAAACGGTGCCCAGCGCTCGTAACACGCCTTCGTCAAGGCTAACTCGCATGACCATGCCACGGGGCAAGATGGTGCCAGTAACCTTGATCGTATCGTCTTCGCTCAGCAGATCAAAAGCGGGCACTAGTTCTTCCAACATGGCGTCGGACCTGAGCGATTGCGCCAAGCGCGCTAAGCTGCCAGCGCGTGCCGACCCTTCCAGAGGTGTTACTTGCACGCCCTTAGTTGTCTGCAAACGGTCAATGGCTGATTTAAGCGTTGCCAGACCATCGGCACCAAGACACAACAGAATCACATCGCCGCTGCCAGCCATACTCAATTGAGCCGACTCGCCAAAGCCTAGGCTTGAAATTTCTTCGGTCTTCGGCAGCTTGATCGTAGCTTGATGAAGCTGGAACCCCGCGTGACTGGCCACATCGAATTCGGCTTGGACTTCCCCAGATTGTGGCAATCCGCCCAAAAAATCCTTCAACTTCTGCTGTACGTCCTTGCCATCGGCCACTTTCACTCCTGCCAAGAGTCGCAGTTCATCTTGCTCGAAATCAAAACTTAGGGCTCCGTCCAGCACCCCTTGGTCGATCGACTGCTGAGCGATTGATTCAATGCCCTCGATCAGCGATTGGAAAGCGTCCATGTATTCCTGAGGCAATTCAGACTGCTGGCGAATCATTTCCAGTGTTTGCTCGATCGAATCACGCAACGACTCCTTAGCCAATTCCTTTTCTTTATCGTTGCTCATCACCGAAGTCGCTCGCAGATAGCCTGACGACTTTTCGGGTCGCAAAGCGGTAAAATCAGACTTCAGGTCGGCCTGAGCATCCATCTGCTTGGCCAGATCGCTGCCTTCCAAGAATTGAATGGCACCATCGATGACCAATTTCTTCTCTGTTGGGTCGATCAGGCAACCGATGACCAATTGCTGAGTATCGCTGATCAAATCCTCAAGTTGCTCCATTTGTTCCAAGGCGGCTTCTTGAGCGGCATCCAGTTCCGAATCAAATTGATCGCCGAGTTGTTGCTGCATGGTTCTTTCAAAGCCGGCGCGCATTTCGGCAATCGCCGAATCTCGCATGTCGGCAGGTAATTGTTGCAAATCGATTTTTGCGCTGAAACTGTAACGCTCGGGCAAATCCCCCAGTAGAGCAGCGGGATCTTCGGGCACGGTGCTTAGCGAGTCCTCGCTTTGTCCAAGATACATCCAGCCGTTGGCAACTTTCGCAATCATGACCTGACCGGCTGCGGAGATCTCATAAAGGCCCTCGGCCAGTTCCTCGGGGTCCAGCCCCATACCCGACATGATCTGAAACCACTGCTTGTGATCCTTCATGGGAACGCAAACCTGGAAATCCGGCGAAGTCCCATCAAAGGATACCAAAATGGCAATGGGACGGCTTCGGTCCAGTCCCTTGGTGTAGAAGCCGGTCATCATCTCCATAACGCCCACCATTTCTGGGATGTTCATGGCGTTTAGCAGATAAGACATCTCGGGTATTGCGCGATCCAGCGGTGCTACGGATATCGAGGCAATGGGAGCCTGGGGCTGCTGAGCGGTCAGCGTGGCCGCTTGAGGTGCTAGTCCAACAAACAGTGCCGCTATCAGCAAGCATCGATTCAGTCTCATCGGATCACTCCATCTTCTTTATGGGCTTGAGGTGGTTTAGGACACGGCTACTGAACATTGATGCAGCCGCAGTGCATTCGCGGGAAGAGCCTTCGGATTATCGCTCGCGGAACACGATTCGCCCTTTGGTCAGATCGTAAGGCGACAGCTCCACCCGTACCTTATCGCCGGGGACGATGCGAATAAAATTCTTTCGCATTTTGCCGGCTACGTGAGCCAATACTTCGGTCCCGGTATCCAGTTGAACTCGAAATCGAGTATTGGCCAAAGCCTGGACCACGGTGCCTTCAACTTCAAAAGCCTCTTCTTTTTTTGACATAAACAATCCTAATAGTGAGGAACTTCACAAAAAATGAGCGGTCTTGCTCAAATAGCTGGCCAATTATCTGCTGCGGTAGATAGTCTATTGATTCGTGGCCGGAGGCACCGCTGGCGGCTACCCCAAAAAACGACAAAAACCCGTTGGTTTCTGATCCTCCTGCAGGCAGTTGCTTTAGTCCACCGTTCCGCTCAAGCTAATGTTATAAAGAATGAACCCCTCATCCGTCCAGGATTCATTGGCCATTTCCCAACAAATCTCTCCGAGTGATTTTGTGTTCGTCGTCTGCCAGCAGGGGACCGAATCGACCCTAAAAAGCGCTTTTGCTGACGATCTTGGGCCATTTCGCTTGGCTTTTTCACGTCCTGGGCTATTGACCTTCAAGACTAGCCCCAACTCTCAGGCTGGCAATGTCCAACCACCCACTCATCCCCTAATTCGCCAGTCGGGCTGGTGTTTAGGACGAGTTGCTGGCCAGCACGTTGGCCAGATGGCCGATCAAATTTGGAAACTGGCGGGAAGACATTGGGATTGTATTCATCTATTTCAGCGCGATCCATCGTTGCCTGGTCAGCACGGATTCGAGCCCGGCCGGTCACCGCTGGTTGATGCAATTGCAGATTGGTTGCAAAAGGAGTGTCCGACCAAGCACCTGCTCTCAACCCCTACGACCGCTTCACCAGAGCCAATTGTCGAAAGGATCGACGGCGGCTATGCGGTCGGATCGATTCAGAAGTCAGGGCCGTGCTTACAGATTAATGCAACTGCGCTGCCCGGTCAAAAGGTTCTGGATATCATGGTGGTCGAACCAGATCAGTGGATCATCGGCTGGCACGTGGCAAGTGATCTGGCCAGTTGCTGGCCTGGAGGTGCTTTCGACGTGAAAGCACCCGATGAAATGATCAGCCGCGCCTATCTGAAAATGGCCGAAGCATTGGCTTGGAGCCAGCTACCCATCTCAGCAGGCGACTCGATTGTTGAAATCGGTAGTTCACCGGGCGGAGCCGCGCAGCGACTGCTAGACATGGGATTGCGTGTTACCGGAGTTGACCCTGCGGAAATGGACCCTGATATCCTTGCGCATGCTCGATTTCGTCATTGGCGATCCAAAGCAGCCGGAATTCGACGCAAGAACTACAGCGACTTCCGCTGGCTGACGGCAGATGCCAACGTTGCACCCAACTACACGCTGGATGTTGTTGAAGACATAGTGAATTATCCCACCAGCCGTTTTCAAGGGTTGCTGCTGACTCTAAAAATGTCCGACTATAAATTGATTGATCAACTAGACAACTACCTGGCTAGAATTGCCAGTTGGAAATTCATGCGAGTCCAAGCGCGGCAACTAGCCCACAACCGCCGAGAGCTAACCGTGGTCGCCGCGAGAGAAGGCACTGTAGGGCGGGACAAACCGGGCCACACAGAGATAAGTAGGGTTGGACCAGCGGGGGCCGTGAATCGAGAGTAATGGTCGAGGCAGTTAGCGTTTATCCACAGCGAATGAATTCAAATCCAGAGCATTTCAGCCCCTCGCCGGCCCACCACCAGCGCGACCAACATGCTCAGCCAAGACAGACACGAAATTGAAACGCAGAGGTACAGAGACCGCAGAGTTTTTTGGAGATCAGATCAAAAGGGTTCATGGTGGGCCGGCGGTCTCGGGACTGTGGTGGTGCTATGTTTGTTGGATTGAGTACAATGTTTCCGTTGTGCTGCCGTGACCTAGTCCCACCCTGGACTGCGCAAAAGTTCCATAATTGCTATTTGAGAATTGAGGGGATTTTGTTTCATTGTAATGCAATTTTTCGACCCGACAGTAGATGGAGCGATGCCTGTCACAGAAACGTTGGGCAATTCATACAAGAGAGTCCCCCCTACAGCCTTCGTTTCCTTTGTTGCCTTCTGTAAATATTTGGCTTTTTTTATTCCTCTATCAGCAGGCGTTGTAGCGGGGGACAGATAAGAAATTGAACAGAAGGTAACAAAGGTAACGTAGACAAGAGAATTCAATGATTTGAACAAGCTTTCCGAGTCTTTTGCACATTGCCGATGCGGTTTTCATCAAAAGTTCGACACTTCTTGCTGATCGCCGTAACTGTGACATTGAATCCGGCAAGCTTTGGGCGAGCGGCAGATGAAATTCTACCAGTCGTAGTGGAATTCGCCAGACTTCCCGCTTCTGCAAGGAATTCTGGCAAATCTTACTAAGGTAAATCTTTTTCTGCCGCTGCTTGAGGTTCAGTGCGTCAATAAATGCTTCAGTTTCCATAGCTAGCCTCCACTTCTAACTCGGGACAGCGCCGGTGTCGACAAATCGTGTTGGCGGTCTCAGTCGACGAACCATCGTGTTTATCCTGGCTATCTTACCTATCCTGGCTTCCCACCGTTGGCTTTGGAACAGATAATGCAGCAACAAATTCTAGTGCTGTCATTTTGACGCTTCTGTGCTGGTGGGTCAGGTGGCCCGCGACCGTGATAGGGCTACAGTGTCCAAAAGGTACTAACATGAGGTGGTTAGAACCCAAATTACTGATCGCCGACGACGACCGCGATTTCCGTGAGTCATTGGCCGAGGTGTTTTCGCGCCGTGGCTATGTGACCACGCTTGCAGCCGATGGCCAAGAGGCTTTGGAAATCTGCCGACACGTCGACCACTTGCACTTGGTAATCCTGGACGTTCACATGCCAAGGCTTTCCGGCTTGGAAGCTTTACAACAAATGCGGGCTCTGTCCGCTGCTCCGGTGCCCTGTGTGCTGATGAGCGCACAACTGGATGATCAAATCGTCCGGCAAGCCGAAAGCCTGCAAACTGCCGGGTTGCTGTCCAAGCCATTTACGCTCAGAACATTGACTACAACGGTCGAGACTATCTTGCGACAGTCCTACGGTTGGGAACTATAGCCCCGACCTTTCGCCGCTTGCCACCTCTTTGTGCGATTGCCTTCGGCCGGTCAACGTTGCACCACAACCTACGCTGCAAGTCGAACAGGCACCGCTGGATCCGCACCCCTTGCCAGATGCTTCTGCGGTTCCGCAATTGGGACCGCAACCCTTCACCAGTCGCTGAGCAAATGTGCTGGCAGCCACCTCGGCTTCGTACAAGGCAACAAGCTGATCCACCTGCACTTGAACCGCGTCATCTACCTGAGCCAAGAAATGGAACAACAGGGTTTGGCCATCCAGCAGTGGTTCCACAAAAAGCAGTACCGAGTCATGTTTTTGTTTTTTTAACCAATCCACGCAACGATCGTGAGCCAATTGGCTGAGCTGCTGCAACTGAGCGTGCAGGTATTCGTCATCTGGTCGCATGCAGCGCAGCACCAAGCCGCTTGTTTGTGGTGTGGCCCCGCAGACCTGAAGGCACTCCGCTACTTCAGTACCACGCGACGTCTCCACAACCAACCGTGCGCCTCGCTGACAGGCTTGATGACTGGCCTGAGTGTCAGTCAGAAGGCTTGCAGCCAAGGAAAACTTGCCAATTTCTTGTTGCCAGCCATATCTGGCCAGGACATAAGTCTGAACGACTGAAGCGAGATCACTGCTTAGCATAGTGTCATTCTGTCCTTGTAGTGATCCTGGCTGGTGGCAAGAATAAAGCAAATCCCTGCGATGATGTCCCAACAGATTCCTGCTGGAATCGGCCTGTACCCTGTCGTACCGTTTTGAGAATTCGCATAAATTATGTGTTCTCAGAACGAGTTATTGTAACCGAATGTTGGCCAGCTTCCAAGGAACCTGCAACCGTGAAACAGCTTCTCAGCGAATCGCAACTCAAAGAGGGTATCGATCAGATGGCGGCCGAAATCATGCGGCGGTATGGGCAAAAGCCCATAACTATCGTGGCCGTAATGACGGGAAGCCTTGTCATGTTGGCCGACCTGATTCGTAGGCTGACGATGCCGGTTCGTGTCAGCTTGATTCAGGCCAGCAGTTATCGCGGCGGAACGAAGCCGGGTGACCTGTGGGTCAAGGCGGACATGATGCTGGATGTCACTGATCGCGACGTGTTGGTGGCCGATGAT
>B570J29032_109958070_pt1 | contig 11454 bp, 10 predicted proteins | sample LakMenEpi16Nov12_FD_29032 | JGI IMG/M metagenome (IMG submission 29032)
GGAAAAAAACTTTTTACCTGTTCATACCCCTGGGTAAGATCTTCATAACTCATTTTCTCACTCTCCTCTATCAAAGGATAAATAAAGTATGCCTGCCGGCCTTTTTCAATTTCGCTCCGCACAAAATCATATACCTGGCCACGCGCCGATTCATTTCTATGTACAGTTGTTATGGGTTGTCTTCCGGGAGGCAATTCATCCATAATACTGTAATCCAAATCTCCATAGGCCGTCATAGCCAGGGTTCGGGGTATCGGGGTGGCCGTCATAACCAGCACGTGCGGAGGTATAGCTGCTTTTTCCCATAATCGGGCACGCTGGGCTACGCCAAATCGATGCTGTTCATCCACAATTACTAAACCGAGTTGTTTAAATTGTACCACATCCTCAATCACTGCATGCGTTCCAACAACTATCTGAATGGTTTGTTCTAACAGTCCTTTTAAAATTTCTTTTCTTGCTGCAGTTTTGGTGCTGCCGGTTAACATGGCTACCTGTATGGGTAAATCTTTGAGTAATTTCTGAAGACTTGCATAGTGTTGTTGCACCAAAATTTCGGTGGGTGCCATAAAACAACTCTGATAGCCATTATCCGCTGCAAGCAGCATACTCATCAAGGCCACAATTGTTTTTCCACTCCCCACATCACCCTGCAGCAGGCGATTCATTTGTTTACCCTTACCCGTATCATTTCTAATTTCACGCAGCACCCTTTTTTGAGCTCCGGTTAATGTAAATGGCAAATGCTGGTGAAAAAACTGATTAAATAAGTCGCCCACTTTTTCGAACAATACACCTTTGCTATGCTTATGTCTTCGCAACCTAACCAGGTTCAAGCGAATTTGTGCGATAAAAAATTCTTCAAATTTCATTCGCTCAATTGCTTTCCGATAATCTTCGGGAGAAGCAGGAAAATGTATTTGCCTAAACGCCTGCGACCGACCAATCAGTTCTTGGGGAGCTAAAATGTATTCCGGAATATTTTCAGGAATATCAGCCGGCTGAATTTGTGCAAATAAGTTGGCAGTTAATTTTGCCAGCTGCCGGCCATTCAATCCCCTGGCTTTCAACTTCTCGGTACTCGGATAAACCGGTTCCAGAAAAGGCTTTCCGTCTACCCTGGCTGGCGTATACACTTCCAGCTCGGGATGCACTATCTGGGGCTTGCCATTAAAAAAGCCGGTTTTACCAAATACCAGATAGGTAGTTCCTTCCTGTAGTTGTTTGGTTACCCAGTTAATCCCCTGAAACCAAGCTAATTCCATCGTGCCGGAACTATCTCTGATTTGGGCAATCAGTCTTTTCCCCCTGCCGGCTCCTACCACTTCAGTAAACAGTAAAGTGCCAGCTACCTGAATGGAGTCGGTATCGGGATGAATATCACTGATTAAGCTAATACTGGTTTTATCGATGTGGCGAATGGGAAAATGCTCCAATAAATCGGAGAAAGTGAATAGTTGTAGTTCTTTTTTCAGTAATTCTGCCCGTACGGGTCCCACCCCTTTTAGGAACTCGATGGGCGTAGATAATATGTTGGAAGATCCTGGAATAGACAAACAATTGAACAACCCTACAAATTTAGCTACTTACCCGCTAAAACTAACCGTTAATTATACCCCGAAAATATTCGGGATATCCAAAAAAACAGGGCTGGTTATACCATAAAACGATGCAGGCATATTATCTTCGCGCCCTATGAGTAAGGAGGTAGTATTAAGCGGAATCCGGCCAACTGGGTTCTTACATCTGGGAAATTATTTTGGTGCCATGCGAAATTTTGTTCGCATGCAGTCGGAGTTTACCTGCTATTTTTTCGTTGCCAACTGGCATAGCTTAACCACCCATCCGGATACAAAAGAACTGAAGCTAAGTGTAAATCGGGTAATTGCAGAAAACATTGCCTGCGGTTTAGACCCCGAAAAAGTTGCCCTGTATGTGCAAAGTGATGTGCCCGAAATAGCCGAATTATATCTTTATCTGAATATGCTGGCCTACAAAGGTGAACTGGAGAAAACAGTAACCTTTAAAGAAAAGGTTCGACTGCAGCCCGACAACGTAAATGCTGGTTTACTAACTTACCCGGTTTTGCAGGCGGCCGATATATTAATTCATCGGGCAGTTAAAGTGCCGGTGGGAAAAGACCAGGAACAAAATTTAGAAATGGCCCGAAACTTTGCCGAACGTTTCAATCACCGTTATGGGGAAGTATTTCCGCTTCCCTACGGATTTAATTATGGAGGTGAACTGGTAAAAATTCTGGGGCTCGATGGGGAAGGAAAAATGAGCAAAAGTGAAAACCAACTTTCTACCCTTTATCTGGCAGATGACGATGATACTATACGAAAAAAAATTGCGAAAGCAAAAACGGATCAGGGACCTGCAACGGAAAATGCTAGCAAACCCGATTACATTGAAAATCTGTTCACCTTGATGAAACTGGTGAGTACGCCGGATACCGTTGCAAAATTCAATGCAGATTATAATAATAGCAGCGAAGGAAAATGTGTGATACGATATGGCGATTTAAAAAAGCAGCTAGCAGAAGATATGATTGGCTTTATCCGCCCGATTCGGGAGAAAGCCACTGATTTACAAGCCAATCCGGAACTACTGAAAAAAATCATCCGACTGGGTGCCGAAAAAGCCCGAGCCAGTGCAAGCGATACCCTTCAGCTTGTTAAAAACGCAGTGGGCACCAACAATGCTTAAATGAAAATCGGGGAAAGCCTTTTGAACCCCGTAAATGATAAAATAATTGTATCTTGTAACTTATGGCAAAAGCGAAAAAAATAAAGCATGTGGCAGTGGCCGGAAATATCGGAGCTGGTAAAACTACCCTTACCGAATTACTCAGTAAACACTACCGCTGGATTCCGCAATTTGAAGATGTAGACCAGAATCCCTATCTAATGGATTTTTATGATGATATGCCTCGTTGGAGCTTCAATTTGCAAATTTATTTTCTCAATAGCCGATTGAATCAGTTACTGGAAATTCACCATGGAACGGAAACCATCATTCAAGACAGAACCATTTTTGAAGATGCCAACATATTTGCGCCTAATCTGCATGAAATGGGACTGATGAGCAAACGCGATTTTGATAATTACTATCAGTTTTTTCAAACCCTTAAAACCATGGTGCAACCACCCGATTTGCTGATTTACCTGAAAGCATCGGTGCCTACCCTGGTTTCACAAATTCAAAAAAGAGGACGGGAATATGAAGAAAATATTCGGCTCGACTATCTGAAAAAACTGAATGAGTTTTATAATAAATGGATAGATGGTTACCGCGAAGGTCCCGTATTGATTATTGATTGCGATAAAAACAAATTCGCAGAAAATGAGGAACACCTGGGAGAGATTATTCGCAAGATAGACAGTACCCTTTATGGTTTATTTTAAGGGATAAGTTTCGGGCCAGCATTTCTTATATTTTCATCTACTCCGGAAGCATATTGTTCAAAATTTTCGGCAAACATTTTTGCCAATCGATTGCTTTGATTTTGATATGCATTTTCATCCTGCCAACTTTTCCAAGGTAATAATATATCATCCGGTATACCCTCACACTGGGTTGGTATTTGCATTCCAAAATTGGGATGTGTTGCTTTCGTTACCCCTTCAAATTTTCGCTGAAAAACTGCCTCAATCATATTTCTGGTATAGCTAAGCTTTATGCGGGAACCTGTTCCGTAAGCACCGCCAATCCATCCGGTATTGATCAACCAAACTTCCACCCCTTGCTGGTGCAATTTTTTACCGAGTAGTTGTGCATATACTCCTGGATGCAGTGGCATAAAGGGCGCTCCAAAACAGGCACTGAAAGTAGCTACCGGCTCGGTAATGCCTGTTTCTGTTCCTGCTACTTTTGCTGTATAGCCACTGATAAATTGATACATCGCTTCCTCAACACTTAACTGACTGATGGGTGGAAGCACTCCATACGCATCGCAGGTAAGAAAAAATAATATAGCAGGATGCCCGCCTCTGGCGGGTGAGCAGGCATGGGGAATAAATGATAAAGGATAACTAACCCTAGTGTTTTCAGTTACCGATTTGTTGGCATAATCTACTTGCTGGGTACCCGGAAAAAAACGAGTATTCTCTAATAAGGCCCCATTTCGAATCGCACCATAAATTTCCGGTTCCTGTGTAGGATTTAAATTGATTACTTTGGCATAACAGCCCCCCTCGAAATTAAAAACCCCCTCATCCGTCCAGCCATGCTCATCATCACCAATTAATTGTCTGTTTGGATCGGCACTGAGTGTAGTTTTTCCTGTACCGCTTAATCCAAAAAAAATGGCCACATCCCCAGTAGTTCCCTTATTTGCACTACAATGCATACTCAATACCTGGTGCTGGTGCGGCAATAAAAAGTTAAGGACAGTAAAAATGCCTTTTTTCATTTCTCCGGTATACCCTGTTCCCCCAATCAAAATAATTCTGCTGGTAAACGATAGTAAGCTAAACTGAGCATGCGGCACACCATCGGTTGCTGGGTCGGCCAGGAATGAAGGGAGGTGTATAATCAACCAATCAGGTTGGGCTACTGCAAGCGAGTAATCGGGAGGAAGAAACATATTGGCCACAAAAAGATTACTCCAAGGATTTTCATTCACTACCCGAATAGAAAGGTGAAACTCCGGATGATCTCCCGCACGAACATCTCGCACCCATAGAGCAGGTTGTTGGAACAAATAAAGCAGCATCTTATCACGCAAGCCATCGAATACTTCTTGGGAAATTGGCTGATTAAATTGATTCCAATTAACTGTGTCGCGTGTAATCGCATCCTCCACAATGAATTTGTCTTTTGGCGATCGTCCGGTGAATTTTCCGGTATTAATACAAAGGGCACCGGTATCACTCAGGCTACCCTCTTCGCGAAGAAGGGTGGCTTCTACTAATTGTTCACGGGTACTTTGGTACTGAACGCCAGTATGCTGAAAAGATACTCGGCCCTTTTGGGCTACCTGAAGCCAATCAGTTAATAAACTCATACTCACAATCGTTAGTTAATATCAAAGGTAATAGATTGAACCAGTTAGAAAGTAGAAAAAATATCAAAATATATTATATAATTAAATAACTTTTAATAACTTGATTATATTTATATTATACATAATAATATTATAGTACTCAAAAAACTTAAACCCTAACATAAATTTAAGTATCTAATAAAGCAACAGAGACGGATAAATTGTAGGTTTGTTTTATCCCTATATATGAAAAAAATCATCTTTCTCTTATTGAGTTGTGTGGCTGGATTGCATTCATTTGGCCAATCACAGGGGGAAGACATGCGCAAGGGATTTTCTCGCGCTAACCTATTTTTTGGATCCGGACTCAATCTTGGTATAGCCGATCGTTCCTTCAATATTGGATTAAATCCCGAACTGGGTTTTAGTTTGAACCGAATAATGGATGTAGGAATGGTAGTTAATTGCAATTATTTTTCACAGAATGCCTCGGATTTTAGCTCAATTCGATTTCAAAATATCAATTATGGAGTTGGCGTATTTACCCGTATCTGGCCAGTAAATTTTTTGTTCCTGCAAATTCAGCCTGAATTTAATTGGATTCATTCTTCGCAAAAAAATGTGAATACTCAGCAAACGGTGAAGTATAATTATTCTGCTGAAAGTATTTTAATTGGAATAGGATATGGATCCCGCATTCCTGGAAGTCGGATATCGTATGCAAGCTTTATGATAGATGCATTACAAAATCCAAATTCGCCCTACCGCGATCAATTCAATGATCCCTTCCCTGTATTCAGGGCTGGTTTTGGGGTATATCTCCATCCAACACGCTAATCGCTTCAGTTGGTGTATTTACAATAATTAGCCTGTCCGTCCAGTTTTCATACAAAAACCCTTCCGATTGCATTTGGTGCATGTGGGCAATCAGGTGCTGATAATAGCCACCGGAATTTAGTAGTACGATTTTCTTATCATGAATTTGCAAGGTATTCCAGGTTAACATTTCGAACAATTCATCCAGGGTTCCATTGCCGCCGGGTAAAATAATGGCGGCATCGCTTAATTCATACATCATTTTTTTACGAATATGCATATCAGGCACTACGCGTAAATCTGTAATCCCGATATGTTGCTGCTCCCAGGTTAACAGTAGTTCGGTAATTACACCAATTACCTGTCCGCCGCCATGCATTACTGCATCTGCCACTGCACCCATCATACCCACGCTTCCCCCTCCATAAACCATTGTTTTTCCCCGAAGGGCCAGTAAAGCACCCAATTCATGTGCATGGGCAACAAAAACGGCAGAACTGCCTGATTTAGAGCCACAAAACACAGCAATTCGTTCAACGGACATAATGCTTTTTTTAAAATGGAAAAATAGGTGAATTATTTTTTACATCTTTACAAATTACTTCTTTGTTTTGCACAAACCTACTTTATGTCGCCAATCCTGTTATTTGGTTTTGTAATCGCCTATTTTGTTATTCTGCTGGGTGTAGCCTGGTATACAGGCCGGAACAGTAATAATGAGTCATTCTTTATTGGTAATAAGAATAGCAACTGGATACTCGTGGCTTTTGGTATGATTGGCACCTCCCTCAGCGGTGTAACTTTTGTGAGTGTGCCCGGAGGGGTGGGAGACTTCAGCGGAACAGCATTCAAAGGGTTTGCCTACCTGCAAGTAGCTTTGGGATACCTGATGGGCTATGCGGTAATTGCCTTTGTATTACTTCCTATCTACTACAAACTCAACCTCACTTCTATCTATCATTACTTATTACAAAGATTTGGCAATACTGCTTATAAAACCGGGGCACTTTTCTTTATTATCAGCAGAACCGTAGGAGCAACTGCACGGCTGTACCTGGTAATTAATGTGCTGCAATTCTTTATTCTAGACAGTATGGGAGTCCCTTTTATAGTTACCGCTGCCGTTATACTACTCATGATTCTGCTCTATACATTTGAAGGAGGGGTAAAAACAATTGTGTATACCGATACCCTGCAAACCTCCCTGATGATTACCGGCCTGGTGGTTTGTGTGATATATATATTGAACAATATGCAACTCTCACTGGGAGATGCGATTACCCAAATGAAAAGTATCGGATACCTGCATGTATTCAATACCGATGTAAATAGCAAGGGATTTTTTCTAAAACAAATTATTGGTGGCGCTTTTATTACCATTGCTATGACGGGCCTCGACCAAGAAATGATGCAAAAAAATATCAGCGTTAAAAAATTAGGCGATTCGCAAAAAAATGTAATTACCCTCGCAATTGTGTTGGTATCGGTTTTAGTGTTGTTTTTATTCCTCGGTGGGTTGTTATATATGTTTGCACAATCGAAGGGTGCCCTGTATCAGGAAGTTATGGTAAACGGTAAAATGGTTAAGCAATTGGTGCTGGATCATAAAAATATCATTGGCGACAAAATATTTCCATCGGTGGTAATGAATTATTTGCCCCCTGCCCTAGGCATTCTGTTTATCATTGCGCTAATATCTGCATTATTTCCAAGTGCTGATGGTGCCCTCACTGCCCTAACCTCCTCCTTTTGTATTGATATGCTTGGCTTACAACAAAAAACAAGCTGGTCGGAACAATACAAAAAGAAAATACGATTAACGGTTCACTTTTCATTTGCGCTGGTATTTTTGATTTGTATCATGATTTTTTATAAAATCAATGATAACAGCGTAATCGATATCATACTAGATTTGGCGGGCTACACGTATGGCCCATTATTAGGCCTATTTGCTTTTGGCATTTTTACCAAACGGAGTTTGCCCAACCATGCAGGCATTACTTTGATTTGTTTATTAGCCCCCCTGTTAAGCTATATCCTAAGCAAAAACGCTGCCAGCTGGTTTAACCACTATCAAATTGGTATTGAACTGTTAATCATCAATGGACTGTTTACTTTTATCGGTCTATTTTTCATTTCCACTGGTAAAAAACGCTAAAATTGGCGGATATTTGTAGTATGGAAATGATTCATGCATTGGCGGAAGCGTATGCAGAAAAGTTCAGTTCTCCTGAACCTGCTTGGGCAGCTGCGCTATCAAAAGAAACCCGGGAGTATCATCCCCAATCGCACATGCTGAGTGGCCATGTGCAGGGTCGCTTCCTCTCGGTTATCTCCCAAATTATGCAACCCCGGTATATATTGGAGATTGGTACTTTTACTGGCTATAGTGCCGGATGCTTAGCAGAAGGGTTAGTACCAACAGGCGAACTCCATACCATAGAATGCAGGGAAACAGAAGCAGCTGTAGCAAAAAAATATTTTGATCAACTTCCCAACGGGCATCAGATTCAGCTGCATATTGGAAATGCATTGGAAATCATTCCTACACTAACCCCTACCTGGGACCTTGTATTTTTGGATGCAGATAAAACAGGTTACTGCGAATATTACACGCTGGTAATGAAAAACCTGAGAAAGGGAGGTTTACTAATTGCCGATAATATTTTTTTCCATGGAGAAGTATTGCAACCCGAAATAACCGGAAAAAATGCACGCGCGATTCAGACATTTAATGAAATGGTTGCTATTGACAGCTCTATCGAAAAAGTGATTGTAACCGTTAGAGATGGATTAGTATTGATTGTAAAAAAATAAATTAACTGGCAATATGTGCAAAAAAGCTTGGCTGATAGGATGCCTTTTATGGCTGGGTAGCTTGCAAGTAACTGCACAGCCGTTAACCACCGAAAGCTATATTCAGCAGTACAAAGAGCTGGCCATTGCTGAAATGAGGCGTACAGGGGTACCCGCTGCTATAAAATTGGCGCAAGCCATATTGGAATCTCAATCTGGAAAAAGCACACTCGCCCTAACGGCCAATAATCACTTTGGCATTAAATGCAAAACAGAATGGACCGGCGGAAGAACCTATAAAGATGATGATGAAAAAGGAGAATGTTTCCGGGTATATGCTTCTGCGGAACAATCATTTATAGACCATTCCGATTTTCTAAAAAACAGACCTTATTACGCATCCCTATTTACCCTAGATCCAACGGATATGGAAGCCTGGGCGTATGGCCTAAAAAAAGCTGGGTACGCTACCAACAAAACCTATCCGCAAAGTCTATTAAAGGTTATTAAAGACTACCAGCTAGAAAAGTACAATTCTGATGCTTTAGGAAATAATTATTCACCCAACTCCGGTTCCGCTATTTTGCCTGCCGTTATTGCAAGTAAGGAAATACCTTCCATCGACAAATTAAATTACCTGCCCTCTCCCTCCTATAACTACCAAAGTTCTTTCCCAAAAGGAATTTTTACAATAAACCGATCCAAGGTATTTTATGCGCCTGCCGGAACAAGTATACAAGATATATCCGTTCAATTTGATATTCTTCGGGAAGAAATTATTGCTTTTAATGAATTGCCTGCAATTGATAAATTAAATAACCCTTACCTGATATTTTTAGAAAAAAAATTGAAAAAAGGAGACAAGCCTTTCCGCATTGCCCAATCTGGGGAAAACTGGAAGGATATTAGTCAACTCGAAGGCATTCGATTGGAACAACTTTTACAGTATAATCAGGTAAATTCACCGGAGCTTCCCATACAGGCAGGACAAAAAATTTGGCTACAACCCGGTTCAATAAATAACGTTTCATCCGGAACCCATTAAAAATGGCAACAATCAACCTAACTACCATGCATAATCCTTCCGAAATTACCGTTCACGATAAAATTTTTATCCCCTTTATTTCGGCTGAAACCCTTCAAGAAAAAATCCAGGAATTAGCCGCCCAACTCAACCAGGATTATGCAGGAAAGCAGCCCCTCTTTATAGCAATTCTGAATGGCTCTTTTATGTTTGCGGCAGACGTATTCCGACAAATAACCATTGAGGCGGAAATATGTTTTATTCGCCTTTCATCATACACCGGAACAACATCCACAGGTCAGGTTATTACTGCCATAGGGTTGGATGTTCCCCTGAGCAACCGACCGGTAATTATTTTAGAGGATATTGTAGATACGGGAAAAACTCTTTCAGAATTTCTTCCACAAATTCAACTACAACAACCTGCTTCGGTAGCCGTTGCTGCCTTATTACATAAACCGGATGCCACCCGATTTCCTGTTCCTATTCAATATTGCTGTTTCTCTATTGCTAATAAATTTGTTTTGGGTTATGGGTTAGATTATAATGGACTAGGTAGAAATCTGCCTGGGTTATATCAATTGAAAGAAGGATAGTTCATTTTTATTTCCATTACTTTTGTCAAATTACATATTAGTAGCATATGTAAAAATTTTTTGAATATTATATTACTGCTTAGCAATTTCTAATCTAAATATTGTTGTACTTTGTAACTTAATTACTCAGTGGCGTGATATTATTTGATTACTTAAAATTTTTCAAAAGGTTTCGCTTACTGTTCATGGTACGTTTAAAGACCGTGTTGCTATACCAACCCCTATTTTTATTCCTTTTATTTTCGGGTACTGCACATGCACAGCACACTTACAAAATTGAGAAAACATTTAAGGCTCCCTTTCACGGCGACTGGAAATATCCTGCCGTAAATCCTTTTTCGAATAAGCTTTATATCACCCATGGAAATCAGGTAAGCATTCTGAATAAAAATACAGGAGATTCTATTGGAATTATACCCAATACCCCTGGTGTAGAAGGAGTTGCCTTGGCACAACGATATGGCAAAGGATATGCAACCAACAGCATTACCAATACCGTAACCGTTTTTGATTTAAAAAGTGACCGCTTCGTTCGGAATATACCGGTTGGGGAAAAACCCAATGGCATCATTTATGATGGATTTTCGGGTAAGATTATTGTAAGTAATTACAAAGGGGGAACCATTTCTGTGATTGATCCTAAGTTTGATAAAGTAGAAGAAACCATTGTGGTTGGTGGCAATAAAGTTACTGGTATTGTAAGTGATGGGAATGGCAATTTATTTGTGAATTTAGCCGACAAGCACGAAGTGGTTTGGGTAAACCTAAGTACGTATGAAGTTGAAATGCATTGGAGTTTAGGAACGGGTAAATCTCCTACAGGCATAGCTATTGACACGAAATTTAACCATCTCTTCTCAGTTTGCAATAAATTATTAGTAATATTTGACGCAAATAAAGCAAAGATTATTGACTCTATTCGGATTGGCGACAATCCGGATGGTATCATTTTCGATCCTGTGAATAAATTGATTTTCACGGCAAATGGAAATGGTTCCATTTCAGTAATCAGTCAAATTTCTGAAAATGATTATGCTTTAATAGACAATATACCTACTAAAAAGGGTTCGAATAGCATAACTTTTGATGAGACTACCCTTTCACTATATGTGCCGGGGGCAGATCAAGAAACAGTTCCCAAAACATCACCCAAACAATCTTCCCTAACCAAGTGGATTCCGAGTAGTTTTCAGGTAATGGTGCTGGACAAGGAAAAGTTATAGTTGTCTTTAAAA
>B570J29032_109958065_pt1 | contig 11437 bp, 9 predicted proteins | sample LakMenEpi16Nov12_FD_29032 | JGI IMG/M metagenome (IMG submission 29032)
TCTGGGCCAGCCGACACAAGGCGATGCCGCCGTGACCGTGGAGGCCGCTGTGCGCGACGGCTGGCGCTGGTGCACCGCACAACGCATAGTGGACACCCTCGAACTGACAACCACGACAGGGGTCGAGCCGGTCCGGGATGGCCTCCTGCTGCGCTTCCCCGTGCCGCAGGACATGAGCGGCCGATTGTGGGCGCGCATTCAAGGGGGCGTTGCCATGCCGCTTTTACGGACCGATGGCGTGAATCCGACCTGGGGCCAACTGACCGCCGGGCGCATTGCCGAAGTATTGGTGGCCGCCGGCCGTTACACCCTACTGAACCTGCCCGAGCCGGAATGTCCTCCTGGAAGTTTGTCCGTGAACGCGAACTACTGCATCGATCAGGTCAGCGTGGCCAACCAGCTGATCTACCAAGCGATGGACCGTTGTGCCAGGCGAGGTGGCAAGCTGTGCACGTTGGACGAGTACCATGCCGCGTGCACCCTTTTGGGCACACAGCTCACGGGCATGTTCAATGAATGGGAATGGATCGACGACACCTCGAACCATACGCATACTGCCGATCAAGCGGGCCGCTTCACCTGCACGAGCCACCGCTCACAGAGCGTCTTGCTGGAACGGGTCGGTGAAACGCGATGCTGCTACCACAAGCGATGAGGACCCTCGGCATATCGTTCGCACTACTGTTGGGCTACCCTGCCTTCGCTCAGGTGGCCATTGACCGACCCGTGCAGCTCACCGGAGGCACCATGGAGCAGCGCCAGGTGACCGGACTTCCCGCCGGCACCGGACCAGCTGCCGTTCTTTCCACCGCCATCGAACAGTCCGGTCACCATCGGTACGCGCCGACCTCGATGAACGGAGCCTTGTGGCATGCCGATCTCCCCTCGCTGTTGGGCCCCGCTTCCGCAGGCACACAGCTCTTGGTGACCTGTCCTTCCACCACGAGCGGAGCCGTTGAACTGGAAGTGAACGACCAGGCCGCGGTACCCGTGCTTGCTGCACCCGGGCTCCCCTTGGCCGGCGACGCATATCCCGCGGGAACGATCCTCTCCCTGGTGTTCGATGGCAGTGCCTACCACGTGTTGAACGGCCGGGCCAATGCACGCCGCACCTGCCCGGATGGAATGGTGGCCGTGAACGAACAGTTCTGCATCGAACCCAACGAACGCGCTGCCACCAACTACTTCCAGGCGAGCCTTGCCTGTGTAACGGATGACCGCAGATTATGCAGTTGGGGAGAGCTCTATGCGGCGTGCATGGCCGCGACCACGCTTGGTCTCAATAACATGGTGGGCAACTGGGAATGGACACGCGATTCGGCGAACGAGGACGGGAACATCCGCATGGTCCTGCAGAATAGTTGTGCTGCAGCAGGTACGCGAGTGGCAACGGACACCACGCTCCCGATCGTTTCCCGCTGCTGTTACTCCCGCTGACCGTTGAGGTAACTGTCCTGTTGGTGCAGTTCCTGCGCAAGTGCAAAGGTCCTGGCTGCGACCGTGTGCCAGGTGTACTTGTCCCGGGCCTTCCGCCAAGCCGCACGACCGAGCCCTGCGCGCGCCGATGCCGGCAAGGAGGCCAGTTCCAGCACCGCGCAGAAGAGGGCATCCACATCGCCTTTAGGCAGCAGGCGCCCGTTGGTATGATCCACCAGTTCGGCCGTGGCGCCCACATCGCTCACGATCGAAGGACGTGCATGGGCCATGGCCTCCAGTACCACGGTGGGCATGCCCTCGAAGCGCGTGGGTAGCACCAAGGCATGGCACTGCTGGTAGGCCCTGAACAGACCCGCGTCATCGATCTTGCCCAGCAGTTCCACATTGGCTGGAAGACCCGCGGCCATGATCCCCTCCTTCAACGGTCCGTCGCCAGCAAGCTGAAAATGGACCAGGTCGCCCTTTCCCTCACGCTCCAACCGCCGGGCCACTTCGATCAAGAGGTCCAACCCCTTGTTGAAGGCAAAGCGCCCCACGAACAACAGGCGCAATGGACCATGGTCAACAGGATATGCAGGCATGACCTCGGGCACGTGTACCGCGTTCGGAATGGTGATCACCCGTGTACCCGTACCACGGACCTGCTGTTGCAGGACCGGGGTGAGGCGCCCTCCCAGTGAAATGCACACGGCCGAACGACGAAGGATATGGCGAAGCGCGAACCGGAACGGTGCACCGATCACCTGGTCGCGCATCGTGATCCCTTGGAACATCTCCAGCCCATGTGGGTGAACGATGAGCTTGTGCGTGAACCGATCGATGCCGCTCCAGACCGAGAACCCTTGTGAAAGCACCACGTCCGGGGAGATACGGTCCAACGCTGCGGCCACACGGTCACTGTAGCGCCACAGTTCGCGGAGGTAGAACCGTGAAGTGTCGATCGGAGCGATGGATACCTCCGTGATGCCCAGGCCTGCATCGAAAATGGGTGGCTCATGCGGATGCAGCACAGTTAGCCGGACGCCGGGAGCGCTGGCCAGTTCCTCAGCGAGCAACCGTGAATGCCGTTGCATGCCACCCATGGCCTGCGGGAACACCCCATCGGTGCACAGGGCGATGTGCAGTTCAGAGCGGGACATCCTCAGCGAGCAGCGTTCGAATTCCCTGATCAAGGCTCCATTGGGCCTTCCAGCCGGTAATGCGCTCCAACTTGGACACATCGGCCAGCAGGTGCATGCGTTCCACCTTGCGCACGCGCGACGGGTCCACTTCTATCGTGAGCGATCCGCCCAACTGTCGCTCAAAGGCCTCGACCACCTCGCGCACACTGTATTCGATGCCACGACCGATATTGAACACCTCCAGCCCGCTGAGACCGGCATTGAGCAAGGCATCCATGGCGCGGGCCATATCGTGCGTGTGAATGAAATCGCGCTTGGGGTCGAGATTGCCGAGCTTCAGTGTGCGGGCACCGGCCAATACCTGCCTCTGGATCTCGGGAATAAGGTGCGGATTGGTCTCGTTGGGGCCGAATGCATTGAAGAAGCGCCCGATGATGGTAGGGATGCCGGTCCTCATCTGGAACTCCCCTGCCAGCCGTTCCGTTGCCAGCTTCGTGATACCATAAATGTCCATCGGTCCCGTGTCATGGTCCTCGCCCACAGCATGGTCAGTGATGGGATATACGGCCGCTGTGCTCGCAACGAACACCTGCTCACAAGCAGGCACCGAACCGCAGGCATCGAGCACGTTGATCGTGCCACAGATGTTGATGTCCGAGGCTTCGACGGGATGCTCGTTGCAGTAAGGGATGAAATGGACCGCAGCAAGGTGCAGCGTCCATTGCGGACCGATCCGTGCCACGGTGTTGCGCACAGCGGAGCGGTCGCGGATATCCACCTTGTGAAAATGGTCATCAGGGACCGGGGCGAGGTGACGATGTCCGAAGGACAGATCATCCAACACATGCACCTCGTGACCGTTGGACACCATCTGCTCACCGAGCGCCGAACCGATGAAGCCCGCACCGCCGGTGATGAGCACCCGCTTTCCCATGGCGCGAAAGTAGGTCCTTCGTCGCTGGCGCCGCGACAACAGGAACCAAGGGCCTGCTACCTTCGCCCGCCCCGAGCAGACCCTGGCCATGCGCATTTCGGTGATCATTCCCTGCTTCAACGTGGAGCGCTATGTCGAACGGGCCATTGCCAGTGTGTTCGCACAAACGCACCAAGACCTGCAGGTGATCGCGGTGGATGACGGCAGCTCGGACGGGACCCCTGCCCTGCTGAACGAACTGGCTGAACGACATGCAGGGAAACTGACGGTGGTGGAGCAGACGAACCAGGGCGCCTGTGCCGCGCGTAACGCGGGCCTGGCACTGGCCGATAGCACCTATCTGCAATTCCTTGATGCGGATGATGTGCTCCTGCCCGAAAAGTTGTCGCATCAATTGAGGACCGCTGAGCTGAACGGCTGGCCCGCACTACTGATCGGGAGCTCCCGCATCGTGGACCCCAATGGAAATACCTTACGAACGGTGGTGCAATTGCCGGGCGATCGCGACCCTTGGATGGACCTGATGTCCCACGGTTTGAACATCACCTCGACGAACCTTTGGAAATGCGATGATGTGCGTGCGGCCGGCGGATGGTCCGAAGGCCTGGGCAGCAGTCAGGAATACGACCTCATGTTCCGGATGCTGCAGCGCGGTGCGCGTGCGGTGCATGATGCCGTAGTACTTACCGAGATCCACCAACGGCCCGGTGGACAGATCTCACAGACGGCCGTGGACCGCAACTGGGGGCGGTTCGTGGAACTGCGGGCGCGTATCCTGGACCACTTGCGCGCCACACGTCCGGACCTCGATCTGCGGCCCTATCAACAGGTGCTCTTCGACAGTATCCGCACGCTCTACCTGCACGCGCCGGAACAAGCCATCGAACTATATCACCGCCTGCTGCCCAAAGGCCATGTTCCCCAGCGATCAACGGCCACGGGAAGCGTGTATCTGCTCTTGCACCGCCTTTTCGGGTTCGAACTGGCGAACCGGTTGCGGTCCCTGCTGCGCTGAGATCGCGGAAACCCATCAGGCCGTCATGACCCGGTACAGCACCAGGTTCACCCCAGGGATACGCACGGGCAGGGCGTTGTAAACCCCGGAAAGGCCAAGTACCACTCGCTTGAACACACCCATGTCCCGTACGACCCGCGGATCAAGGAGCTTCCCGCGAAGGACGAGATGCTCTTCAGCGGTGATCAGGCCGAGCTTGCGGTTGTGCACCAACTGGATGTGGGTCTGGTAGATGATGCCCAGCAGCAAGCGATGCCTTCCGGTGGCACGTGAACGTTCCTTGAACTTGAAGTAGTACTGCAACGCCGCTGTGGTGAACCCTTCGAGCAGTGCATACGGTCGCAGCACTTTCCGCTCCTCGGCAATGCGATAGTAACAATCGGGCTCGCCGACCATGGTAAGATAGCGCACACACGGATGGAACAAGGCCCGCGTATGGAACTCCACATCCTGGTGGCGCGGGAACGATTCATCGAATCCGCCGAGCGAACGGAGGAACGGCGCTCGCCACAGCGGCTGCATGACCGACCAGGGCAACCGGTGCCGGAGGAACTCGGCCAGTGGGTCCGCAGCGGAAGGGATCCACCGGTTGCCGCCTTCACCGGGCATGCTGCGGAACACCTCCATGGTGGAGACCACCAGATCGAACTCACCGTTGGGGTCGGCGGCAAGTCTTCCCGCGAGGCAATGTGGTGCGAGCACGTCATCCGCATCAAAGAACATGACACGATCACCGGATGCCAGTTGTATGCCCAGATTGCGACAGTGGTTCGCACCCTTGTTGCCGGACCGGAAGTGAAGCTTGATCCGTGGATCGGTAGCAGCCAGTTCGGTGATCACTGCGCGCGTTTCGTCCGTACTGCCATCGTCGATGAATAGCATCTCCCACTCCGTATGGGTCTGGGCCTGCACCGAGGCCACCATCTCGCGGATATAGCGCCCCTTGTTGTAGCTGGGCACTATAATGGAAACCAATTGTTCAACCTTCGCTTGCCGGGCGGCCTTCTCTGGGTCCGCCCCACGGAAACGCTCGCGTGCGGGTCCCAGACAACGTAGCAATTGGCGGTAGGACGTATCAAAGGCCGACTTCGAAAATCGCTCGCGCACCACTCGTTGCATGCGCTGCCTATCCTCAACCGTTGGGCGTATCATCCGGGCAACGCTGCCTTCGGCATACACCCAGCCGAGCTTCTCATCGCGGACCAAGGGGGCCAGGTCGCCAAGTCCTTCCGAGACCAGCACCATCAGTCCCGCACTGAGGTATTCCGCGAACTTGGTGGGCGAGGCCACACGGTTGGTCACGGATGGTTCACGCACCAGCAGCCCGATGTCGCAGGCGGACAAGGCGTCATGCACCTGCGCATGCGGCACCCACCTGCGCGCCACACGATCAGGGAAACGCGATACCAGCAGACGGATGTGCGGATCGTCCTCGCTCAGGAATAGCACACGTGAACGCTCGTCCGCTGCCAGCACATCGGCCAGCATGCGCGTCAGCAATTGCAACGACTGCCATCCCACCGTGCTTCCCGAATACACGAGCACCAGATCATCCGGCGACCAACCCAGTTGAGCGCGCAGATCGCTCTTTACTTCAAGTGGACGCTCCAGATCCTGTCCCAGCGTACAAGGAATGACCAGGTGATCACTGCCTGCATATCCGAACCGGTCGCGCCAGTGTTGCACCAGCGCTTCGCTGACGGCAATGCGCAGATCGGCCTCGAGCACGGCCTGTCGCTCAACACGGGCGCACTCCTCGATCAGCTCATCGTTGTCCACGATGCGATACTCTTCCCATTCGGCGCCGTAAGCACCCCGGCCATCCAGGCACACCCGTTGCACCTTGCGACGGGTCCGCATGCGCAGTGCCAGGGCTGTGGCGAACACCCCGCGACCGATGATACCGGAAGGGCGGTACCACAGGCACAGCAACCAAAGCCAGATCCAATTGATGCGCCAATTGTGCGCACGCGGTACCATGGGCAGCACCAGCGCCCCCGGCATGCGCTGCCTGATGGCCAGCGATGAGCGGACGTAGCCGCGTAGCGACACCAGGGCCACGAGCTTCACGCGCTCACCGCCCAACGTGTTCAAATGGTCCACCACATCGGTGACCTGGCTCCAATACACGCCCGAAGGCTGGTCGTTGTATGTGAGGTAGATGATCACAACGCACGCAACAGGGCATCGAACACGCGCTCCGTGGCATGGCCATCCCATAGATCGGGGACCCGTCCCTTCTTGAACGTCCCGTCCGCGATCCTACTGATGGCGGAAGCAATGTGTTCCAGGTCGAACGGAATGAGCTCGTTGGTGCCTTCGATGATGGTCACCGGACGCTCGGTATTGGGGCGAAGCGTGAGACAGGGTATGCGGAGGAACGTGGTCTCCTCCTGTATCCCGCCGCTATCGGTGATCACGAAAGCGCTCGTGGACACCAGTCGCTGGAACGCGAAATAGTCCATGGGCTCACAGAGGATGAGCCCTTCCAAGTTCTCCAGACGGTCAAGGAGTCCGGCCTTACGCAGGTTGCTGGTGGTACGCGGATGCACAGGAAAGACCACCCGGTACTTCGACGACACGAACGCGATCAGTTCGACCAGGCGTTGCAACTGTAGGGCATCGTCCACCGTTGCCGGTCGATGAATGGTCATGAGCGCATGGCCGCCGCCGCCCAGCCCGAGCTCGTCCAGCACAGGATCGGCCTGGATCAATTCATCAAAGGCCACCAGCGTGTCGATCATGGTGTTGCCCACCATGTGCACCGAGGCCGGATCGGCACCTTCGGCCAGCAGGTTGGCACGACCGCTGGGTTCAGTGACCAGGAAATGTTGCGTGATCCGGTCCGTGAGGATACGGTTGATCTCCTCGGGCATTCCCATATCGCGACTGCGCAAACCGCTCTCGAGGTGCGCGAGGGGCACGCCCATCTTGTTCGCCGTCAGTGCGGCCGCCAGCGTGCTGTTCACATCGCCCACCACCACGATGGCATCGGGCCGCTCCTGCTCGACCACCGGCTCCAGGGCGAGCATGATGTGGGCCATCTGGGTATTGGGCGAACCGGCCGGTATGCCCAGCCAGTGGTCGGGACGAAGTCCGAACTGCTCGAAGAACACCGTGCTCATCCGGTCGTCGTAGTGCTGTCCGGTATGCACCAAGCGGACTTGCACATCACCCCGCGCCGCAGCGACCTGCTTGAAGCGCGTCACTTTCATGAAATTGGGACGGGTCCCCACCACGACGAGCAGCTTCTTCATGTGGTCGCGCGTTTACGGGTGGCAATGATGTATTCGTCGCTGGCCGTTCCGCTCACCTTCTGCGCAGGTGCGCCTGCAATGGTCATGTGCCCTTCGGGAAAGGAGCGGTTCACCACGGAGTTGGCGCCCACCACCATGTTGTTGCCGAGCACGATGTCGCCGAAGATCTTGGCACCAGGGCCGATATAGCAGTTATCGCCGATCACCGGTACGCGTTCCTCGGGGCCGGGCCGTGTACCGATCACCACGTCCACATGCAGGCGGCAATTCCTGCCCAACCGCGCTTCGGGATGAATGATGATGGTGCCGCGATGCGCGATGGAAAGGCCCGGACCGCAGGTGTTCGGCGGTATCTCGAACCCACAGCGAACGGACCGCCGATGCAGGGCGTAGGAGAGCAGCTTGTGTCGCAACCGTCCCCATGGTCCGCGCTGGTCCATGGTGTTCAGCAAATATTCCACTTTACGCAACAGGCGTTGGAAGCGCCACACTTCATCGTAGAACAGCGGAGCCTTGCCGGTACGCTTCAAGGCGATGCGATCGGCCTCGAGGTAGGCCTGGAGCTCTTCGTGGGTGCGGATCATCGCCTTCCGTACAATCGGCGCAAGTTACCCAATGCCCTCGCTGCGGCCTCGGCGTACCCGAACCCCAACCAGCGGTAGATGCGCGCATAGGTCGTGGTCAGTGCCTCACCCGGTTCAGGCGCGAAATCCTTGGATAGAATGCGCCCATGTAGATCAAGCGCAGCGCGGGGATCCGTGCGGCCTATCACCCGGATGGCCCTGAACAGGTATTGATCTGCCTCGGCGATCTCCGCACTGTGCAGGTGCGCATCCGCAGCCCGCAGGTGCTCGCGAACCGCCACGCGCAGCTCGATATAGCGCCGCCAGTTGCCCAGCTCATCGGTACGGCTGATCGACCCCTCGCTACGCTTCAGGATGTGCGCCACGATGCGCAGGTCCCAGGCCACCTTTCCACCCGCCTTCAGCACCCAGAACGCCAGCTCGTAGTCCTGGCTGCTGGCCAGCTCTTCGTTCCAGCCACCGACCCGCTCCAAGGCCGCGCGCTTCCACAAGTTGGCCGAGGTGGTGCCCAGCCGTGTACGCAACAAGGCCATCCACGCGCTGCCACCAGGTGGCATCACTTCGCGTGTGCGGCCAGCCGCATCGTGGTCAGCGAAACCACCCACGACCAGGTCCGGGCCATCGGCACACATAGCCAACTGACCAGCGATCTTATCCGGCACAAGGCTGTCGTCGGCATCAAGGAACTGGACGTAGGTGCCCGCTGTGGCCCGCATGCCGGCGTTACGCGCAGCACATGCACCTCCCTTCGATGTCGCCAGCACCCGTAAGCCGCCGGGACGCTCCTGTTCCAGTCGCCTCAGTACGTCCAAGGTCCCGTCCGTGCTGCCATCATCCACGGCCACCAGTTCGATGTCCGGATGCGTTTGCGCCCACACCGAACGCACAGCGGACTCCACAAGCTGTGCAACGTTGTAACACGGTATGACGATGGCGACCTTCACTCCTGCTGGTACAATGCCACCCAAAGTAGTGATCCGCGATCAGGCATCGTATCGCACCCCGGTCACCAACGAGGCCAACAGGTAGCGCAGCTTGGCCATCGACATGGAGCGATCGTTGCGCAGGTAGGCGAGCCAGGTGGCCTTGTCGAAGCGTGGCAGTTGGTAGGCCAGATCGTCCCAGACCCGCTGGATGCGTGTCTCGAAAGCAGCCTCACCAAAGGTGTGTCGTTGCTTCACGACGCTCCGGAGCCCGTCCAGATAGGTCCGTAGCTCGCGCACGTCCTTCGCGCCGAAACCACCATCGTAATACTTCACAGCGTGCAAATGGTGTCCAAGGTGCGCGGCATCCGAGGGAAACCCGTACCACTCCAGCACAGCCGCGAACAAAGCTTCAAGGTCCGCACGGCGGTCGCGGCCCTGCGTGCTGTTCTGAGGTCCCACACGGTAATGCAACAGCACGGCATCCACGTTCGCCACTTGGGTCACGTTCAGTAGGCGCAACTGGAACAACCAGTCCTCGCCGTAACGTGGCCAGTCGTCCTGGAAACGCAACCCGTGTTCGCGCAACACGGCCATGCGGTAGATGGATGTCGGCTGATAGATGGGGATCTGGAACAGCACGCCGGCCCGGCAATCCTCGTCGGCAAGGGAGGCCTTCCGCAGGTCGTTCACCGTACCCAGCACCTGCATGTGCGATCCGCTGGCGCCCAGTTCGGGATGCGCATCCATGAAGGCCAGCTGGCACGCGATCCGGTCGGGCATCATCACATCATCGGCATCCATGCGCACGATGTACTCGCCGGTGGCCGCATCGAAACCCCGCTGAGCACAACCTGCCGGGCCCAGGTTCCGCTCCAGTGCGATGACCCGGAGACGTGGGTCCGTGCATTCCCTCAGGATGGCCGGGCTTCCATCGGTACTGCGATCATCGACCGCAATGATCTCGAAATCCGTGCGGGTCTGGGCGAAGATGCTATCCAGGCATTCCCTCAGGAAGGGCGCCTTGTTGTAGACCGGCAGCACCACGCTCACCCTCATGCCACTTTCCGCCCCAGCCAGCGGCTCATCGTGTACTTCGCGAGATAGGCCATGTGCTCCAATGAGCGACGATCGCTCTGGCGGATGTGCTCCACGGCGGGTGCAAGGCTATAGGCGGGCAGGAAATGGAACAACCTGTCCCACGCCTGTACGGTGCGCTGGCGGAATTCCTCCTGCGGGAACAGGCGGTGTGTTACGTTCAACGCGATCAGCTCATCCACCCATTTTCGTAGGCGCCGGATATCCTGTGCGGTCGGCGCTTTGTTGAACGCGCGCATCAGCATCAAGTGGCACTCGAACTGTTCCCTGGAGATCGGAAGCTCAAGCAACCGGAACACATGGCGCAGCACCTCTTCGCGCCGTTCCCGCATCGATTGTCCGTGATTGTTGTTCTGCGCACCCACACGGTATCTCACCAGTGGCACTTGCAGGTTGCCGTACTGTGTATACTTCAGAAAGTGCAGGAAGAAAAGCCTGTCCGAACCCACGCGGGGCCATTCGGGCCGGTAGCGAATGTCATGCGCACGCATCACCGAGGTGCGGATGATGCTGGCCGGATCGAGCACCGGCATGCCGAAGAGGATCTCGGCCTTGCACCAAGCATCGGCCTCTGGCATCTCCCATGTCACATCCTCGGCGCCGAAGGTGCGCATCCACGCACTGCTGACCCCGATCTCCGGATGGGCCTCCATGAAGGCCACCTGTTCCGCGACCCGGTGCGGCAGATGGATGTCGTCCGCATCGGCGCGAACGATGTAGGTGCCGGTGGCCACATCGAAACCACGCTGCGTGGCCATCGGATGGCCCATGTTACGCTCCAGTTGTTCGATGCGCAGTCGAGGGTCGCGAATGGCCCTTAATCGCTCCAGGCTGTCGTCCGTGCTGCGGTCATCAATGGCGATCACCTCCAGGTCCTCGTGGGTCTGGGCGAAAATGCTGTTGAAGCTCTCCTGGAGAAAAGGTCCCTTGTTGTACACCGGGACCACCACGCTCACCTTCATCGTTGATGCCGTATCGGGATCTGCGGCCCGCAGAGGCCGGTCATGGCCGTAAAGGTAGCCATACGCCCAGCTGCCCTTGCTCCTATTTGTTGCGCAGGTGCGTCCA